>Ga0315289_10004252_pt1 | contig 21381 bp, 19 predicted proteins | sample YL17G11_40_MG_FD_203452 | JGI IMG/M metagenome (GOLD analysis project Ga0315289, IMG submission 203452) | Sediment microbial communities from Yellowstone Lake, YNP, Wyoming, USA - YL17G11_40 | ecosystem: Environmental > Aquatic > Freshwater > Lake > Sediment | place: USA: Wyoming | collected... | reverse complement strand
TAAGGTGTATGAAAAGAAAAAAGATTCACAAATGGTCGATAAATACAAAAAACAAGTTCCTTTTACGGTGTCTAAATATGTGATGGATAAATATGATTACGGTGTCTTAGTTAAATGATTTGACACGAGTATGCACTCTCCTACGGTACACTTTACAGTATAAGCCCAAAAATATGTTGCAAAATGAATCGGTTAATGATTGGCTGAGAATAGTAAAAAGTAACTCAACCAATGTCATGCAAACAATCGCAGAGAAAAGGTTAAATCCACATAATTACTACTTGTCATCATCTGCTAAAAAGCGATTGCGGTGGATATATCTGCTTTACTACGATCAAAAAGAAAACGTGTCGACCGCAGCTAGAAAGATAGGGATAAGCAGACCATGGCTTTCGCACTTAAAACAGGTGTTTGAAAAGAATGACAGGGACCCAAGAGCGTTAGAGCCTCAATCAAGAGCGCCCAATCATACATCCAATAGGAATAGGATATCAAGGGATACAGAAAGGCTCATTGTAAGGATAAGGGATGAGTCATTGAATGTCTGGGGCAAGGAAAAGATAGCGGTTGTTTTACAAAGAGATTACGGGATAAAGGTTAACCATAATACTGTAAATAAATATCTGCATAAACATAAGAGGATAGATCCTAAGATATCTTTGAAAAATAGCAGAGCATTCGAAGAGAAGAAGTATAGAGATTTAGACGATATATTGTTTAAGGTTAAATTTCGTCCTCCAGCCAAAATCAAAGACTACGCACCCGGCGCTTTAGTGGAGAAAGACATGAAATACCTCGACAAACCAAAACAGGAACACGATGGCAAGCATAAGGAGAATTACTGGTATCAGTTTACAGAGATAGATTCTTTTACAAGAATAAGAACATTGGAAGTATCTGACGAACAGGATACCAGCGCAACGATTGCTTCTCACAAAGAAGCAATAAAAAGATTTCCCTTTAAGATAGCTTGTGAGAATACTGACAATGGTTTTGAGAATAACAATGATTTTTCAAGAGAGTTAAAAAAAGAAAATATATTTCATTTTTACTCCAACACAAGTACACCAACAGACAATCCAAGAGTAGAAAGATCTCATCTGACAGATGATGTGGAATTCTACCAAAAGGGCAATGCTTTTAATGATCTTTGCCAACAAAAAGAAGCTACAGCTAAGTGGGAATACGATTACAACTTTAAAAGACCACACCAGGCATTGGGGTATCTGACTCCAATGGAATTCTACGCTCTCTGGAAAAAGGATCCTGAGAAAGCACACTCCATCACCAAAAGATGGCAGCAATACTTAAAGAAACAGAGTATACGATTGGCAAAGGCAAGAAGGATAAAGAAGAAGGAGCAAATAGACACACTAATGAGGTTCATTGATACTAAATTAGGACGAAACGAACAAGAGCTTGAAGATGTTAAATTACAATTAATAGACTGTCAATTATGTTCCGTAGCTTGAACAAGTATATCAAAAAGATTCTCCCCGAGAGGTTGCCTCGGGAAGAAGTTCGATGGGAGTAGAGGGGGCGCTGGACATCGTGTCACAAGGTGTTGGGGAAACAGTAGGATGCGGTTTGCCCTGAGTCTTGTGGGTGCTTGCGTGCTCTTGTTGGGAAAGCAGCACTCAAAGGGTTTTATCCCCTTGAGACCTGACGGGGTCAGGTTTTCAGACGCCCCCTCATCTTATAGCTCTCCAAAAGAGCTGAAAGAAAAGATGTCTCTTTTTTCAATTCTTTTGGCAATATAGCATTATGTTATTTTTGATGTTATTCGTCAAGCCCATTGAGAAAATAATCAGTTATGGTATATAATATACAAATTATGAAGGATAATTACGATTTTAAAATAGGCGAGCCAAAATGGCAGGAATATTGGAAAAAAGAAAAAATATTCCAAATTAAACCTAAAAAAGGAGCCAAGATCTTTTCTATTGATGCTCCCCCGCCAACTATGAGTGGCAAAATGCATTTAGGCCATTCTTTTTCATATGCTCATACTGATATTATTGCCAGATACAAAAGGATGAGAGGATTTTCTGTTTTTTATCCTTTTGGAGTTGATAATAATGGATTGCCAACAGAAAGATTAGTAGAAAAAACAAATAATGTTACCTTATTCCAGCTTGGCAGAAAGAATTTTATAGAATTATGCCAAAAAACCATTAAACAGCTTTTACCCGAATTCATTGCTGGCTGGAATAATATAGGATTATCTGCTGATTTTGATAATATTTATTCAACTATAAGCCCGGAAGTTCAGAAAATAAGCCAATTCTACTTTCTAGATTTAGTTAAGAAAGAGAGAGTTTATAGGAAGGAAACTCCTGTTTTGTGGTGTCCCGAATGTCAGACTGCTATTGCTCAGGCTGAATTGGAAGATAAAGAAACAGAAACGTTTTTCAATGATATTGAATTTGAGCTGGAAAACAAGGGAAAAATTACAATATCTACTACTAGACCAGAGCTTTTACCGAGCTGTGTAGCTATTTTTGTTAATCCAAAAGACTTAAGGTATAAGAACCTTATTGGCAAAACAGCTATTGTTCCTATCTTCAATCAAAAAGTGCCAATAATAATTGATGATAAAGTTGATTCAGAAAAAGGTACAGGTATTGTTATGTGCTGTACTTTTGGAGATACAACTGATCTGGATTGGTATTTTTCTCACAATCTTCCTTTAAGAATATCTATTTCCAAGAACAGAAAAATGAATGAATTGGCAAAGGAATTTAAAGATTTATCTATTAAAGATGCTCGCCAAAAGATTGTTGAAAGATTAAAAGAATTAGGGTTGCTAAAAAACCAGCAAAGAATTAAGCATATTGTTAATGCTCATGAAAGATGCGGAACAGAAATTGAAATACTGCCAACATATCAATGGTTTGTCCAATATCTTGATTTAAAAGATGAGTTTTTGAAACAATCGGGAAAACTGAATTGGTACCCCAAGTTCATGAAGTCCAGGTTAGATCATTGGATTAACGGCTTGAAGTGGGACTGGTGTTTTTCCAGGCAAAGATATTTTGGAGTGCCAATTCCTGTTTGGTATTGCAAAAAATGCAAAGAGATCATTTTTGCTGATCAAAAAAGTCTGCCCATTGATCCTTTATCAGCTAAGCCCAATAAGCCATGCAAATGTGGTTCAACAGAATTTGAGCCAGAAACAGATATCTTGGATACATGGATGACCAGCTCTCTCACTCCTCAGATTGTTTCTGATAAAATTCCAATGTCTTTAAGGCCTCAAGCCCATGATATTATCAATTTCTGGTTATTCTATACTTTAGTCCGTTCATATATCCATTTTAAAAAGAATCCCTGGAAAGATGTTGTAATCTCTGGTTTTGTTTTGGATCCAAAAGGAGAAAAAATGTCTAAATCAAAAGGCAACGTTATTGAACCAGAAACAGTAATCAGCCAATATGGAGCAGATGCTTTACGCTACTGGGCTAGTCAATCAGCTCTTGGAGATGATTTAAAATACAGCGAAGAAGAGGTAAAACAAGGGAAAAGACTAATAACTAAACTTTTTAATGCTACTAAGTTCTCAATGATGCATATCAAAGATTATTCTCCAAAAGCATTAGATAAAAAAGGACTAGAGGATGAAGATAAATGGATTTTAACCAAATTATCAGCATTAACCAAAGAATATATCTCAGGAATGGATAGATATGAATTTTCTAAAGCCAAAGAAACTTTAGATAAATTCTTTTGGTCTGATTTTTGTGATAACTATTTAGAAATTGTAAAAAACAGAGTTTATGAGCCAAAAGATAAGGTCAGTCTTAACGCTGCTCAATTTACTCTATACAATGTTTTGTCAAATATAATAAAACTTTACGCTCCGATAATGCCATTTATTACAGAAGATATTTATCAGGAGTTCTTTAGAAAGACTCAAAAAGAAAAAAGTATTCATTTGCTGCAATTACCAAGCAAAAAAGAATTATTTAACTTTCCAAAGCAAGCCACAGATTTTGAAATAGCCATAGACGCAATTGAGCAGATAAGAAAATACAAGTCAGAACAAAAAATATCTGTAAAAGCAGAGATTGAAAGTGCTGTAGTAAAAACTACAAACAAAAAAGTACTTCAGCAATATTCAGCACTAATTAGCCAAGTAATGGCAGCAAAGAAGATAGAGATATCTTAAAATCTATACTTCATTCCCATTTTCTCCTTTACTGCTTCCAGGGTTTGAGCAGCTATTTTTTGAGTTTTTATCCTCCCCTCTTCTAAAGTCTCTTTAATCAATTCTGGATTTTTGGAAAATTCATTTCTTTTCTCACGAATTGGATCTAAAAATTCATTTAGCATTTTTGCCAATTGTTTTTTGCAATCAACGCATCCTATTTCTCCTGCTTCACATAATTCCTTTATTCTTATAGCTTCTTTTGGGAAAAATGCCTGATAGTATTTATAAATATTGCAGATATCAGGACGCCCTTTATCTCCTAAACGTATCTTTTTAGGATCAGTAATGGCTTGCATTACCTTTTTCTCAACTGTTTTAGCATCATCAGATAAAAATATGGCATTGTTTCTTGATTTGCTCATTTTCTGACCATCAAGACCTGGCAAAACAGGGGTTGGGCTTAATATTGGTTCTGGAATCGGGAAAACTTCTCCAAATAACCTATTAAAATTAGCAGCAATTTCTCTGGTTAGCTCAATATGAGGCAGCTGGTCTTTGCCAACTGGCACAAAATTAGCTTTAACGCTTAAAATATCAGCAGCTTGAGATACAGGGTAGCCTACAAATCCTAAGCTGGCTTTTGTAATCCCAGCACTTTCCATTTCATCTTTTACTGTTGGATTTCTTTTTACTCTAGCCAAACTTACCAGCATTGATAAAAGTAAATTTAATTCAGCAATCTCAGGAATTTGAGATTGAACAAACATGGTAGATCTTTTTGGATCAATTCCAACAGATAAATAATCAAGAACAATTTCTTTAATGTTATTTTCAATCATTTTAATCTTTCCCATCTGGTCTCCTAATACCTGATAATCAGCAATGATAAAAAAGCAGTCATATTTATCCTGCAATTCAACTCTTTTTTGAAGAGAGCCAACAAAATGACCCAAGTGCAATGGTCCTGTTGGTCTATCACCTGTCAAAACAATTTGTTTATTATTTGTTTTCATGTTTTTGTCTTCTTGGGATAATAATAGTAATTTCAAATATCGTTATGACAATAATCAAAGCAAGAAAAATATAATCAATAATATGGCCAATTGTTTCATTTGAATGGTAGATACTGCCCAAGACTACCCACACAAAAAATAATAAGATTGAAATTATCAACAACTTCTTAGTCCAGATCTTATTACCGATTGATTTTGGAAATGGGATATTCTCTATCTTTTTTGCTGTTTCTATGCCTAGCCTCTCTTTTACTATCTGGGCTTTTTCTATATCACAATCACGAATAAGTAAAGTATAGGCAGACCAAGAAGCATTGCCATATGCTTCTGTGCCAATAGAGGTAGCTGGGTATAAAGACTTAACAGGAATACTCGATTTCTCTAACTCCTTCTTTAAAATATCTGCCTCATAATTGACATACGTGCCGAAATTTATAAAATCAGTGTTTTCTCTCATTTTTTAATTTTAGCAAGATTGAGAATAGTTTTTATCACTGCATCAGGGCTTAAGGACATGCTGCCGATTTTTTCTTTTTCCAGGAATCTGGCAAATTCAATGAAAGTTGAGGGTGCTTCTCCACAAATACCAGAATATTTCTTTTTCTGATTGCATTTTTTAATTACAGCAGAAAGCATTTGTTTAACTGCCTCGTTTCTTTCATCAGCTATGTGGGCTATATTAGCATTGTCTCTGTCTATTCCAACAACCAGCTGGGTTAAGTCATTAGAACCAATACTCATACCATCAAATATTTTAAGAAATTCATCTGCCAATATCACATTAGATGGAATTTCACACATCACATATATCTTTATCTGGTTCTTTTTAAGACCAGCCTTAGCCATTAAATCAACAACTTGTTTCCCTTCCTGTGGAGTTCGGCAAAATGGAATCATAACTGAGACATTTTTTAACCCAAATTCATCTCTTACTCTTTTAATTGCTGCGCATTCCATTAAAAATGCTGGTGTGAATTTAGGATCACAATATCTTGATGCTCCTCTCCAGCCCATCATCGGATTTTCTTCCTGTGGTTCATACAATTTCCCACCAATCAATTGAGCGTATTCATTGGTTTTAAAATCAGAAAATCGTACAATTACCTGTTCAGGATAAAAAGCAGCAGCAATTTGGGCAATTCCTTCTGCTAATTCCTTGATGAAATACTCTTTTTTATCCTTATGCTCAACCGTAATCTTAGCAATCTGATTCTTCAGCGTTTTATCCTTTAAAGAATTAAAGTTATATAAGGCCAAAGGATGAATTTTTATCTTTTGAGCAATAATAAATTCTTCCCTGGCCAATCCAACTCCCTTGACAGGCAGAAACGAAGTTTTAAAAGCTAATTCCGGAGCTCCAATATTAACGCTTATCTTTATTTTGGTCTTCGGGATTTTCTTTAAATTGTACTGCTTAACAGTATAAGGGACTTTTCCTTCATATATTTTTCCGTTTAACCCTTGAGTGCAGTCTATAGTAACATACTGGCCTGTTTTAAGAACCTTAGTGGCGTCTTTAGTGCCAACAATACAAGGAATACCTAATTCTCTGCTCACAATAGCTGCATGAGCAGTTTTTCCTCCCTCATCAGTGATAATAGCAGAAGACATTTTCATAATAGGCACCCAGTCAGGATCAGTCATTTTAGTAACCAAGATCTCTCCTTGTTTAAACTCATTCATTCTACTGATATCAGGAACTAAGTGTACTTTGCCCTCCCCTATTTTGTCTCCAATAGCAATACCTTTTAAAATAGGTTCTTTTGTGGAATTAAGAACATATTCCTTGTAAACAGTTTTAATAACAGACCTATGAACTGTTTCTGGTCTTGATTGAACTATAAATAATTGGCCAGTTTGGCCGTCTTTAGCCCATTCAATATCCTGAGGCATCCATTTCTTAGCTAATTTGGAATAATGGTCTTCAATAATACAAGACCATTTGGCTAAAGTAATTATTTCGTCGTCTTTTAAAGAAAAAACAAGCTGACTTTTGTCTGCTACTTTGATTTCCTGCAGCCCTCCTTTAGGATTATAAACTAATTTGCTAGTTTTTCTGCCAAGATTTTTTACAATAATTGATTTAAATCCTTTTTTAAGAGTAGGCTTAAAAACAAAAAACTCATCAGGAGTAATTTTCCCTTGCACTATTAGTTCCCCTACTCCCCAGATAGAGTTTATCAAAACTACATTTGGAAAACCTGTTTCGGTATCCAGGGTAAATATTACCCCAGAAGATGCCAAATCAGACCTGATCATTTTTTGCACTCCTACAGATAGAGCGATCTTTATATGATCAAATCCTTTCTCTTCCCTGTAAGCGATGGCTCTGTCTGTAAACAAAGAGGCAATACACTTTTTAACAGAAATCAAAAGCTCTTTTTCTCCTCGGATGTTTAGAAATGTTTCCTGCTGTCCGGCAAAAGAGGCTGTTGGCAGATCTTCAGCAGTAGCCGAGCTTCTTACTGCCACATCAGCATTCTCAACCTTGTAAAAATCAGAGAGCTTTTTGTAGTTTCTAATGACCGCCTTTTCTAAATCCAGAGGCATTTGAGCATTGATAATCATTGTTCTTATCTTTTTGCCTGTTGCTTGCAAACTATCAATGCTTTTTGGATTAAACTCTTTTTTAATAATTCTGGCAATTTCTTTTTTAATTCCGGCTTTTTCTAAAAAATAGAAATAGGCATAAGAAGTCAGGGCAAAACCATTAGGAATATTGATTCCCTTTTTAGCAAGAGCTCGATACATTTCCCCTAATGATGCGTTTTTCCCTCCAACTAGAGGAACATCGTTATGATCTAATTCTTTGAACCAGTAAATTAACTTCTTATTCATATAATTAATGCTTTTAATGATTTGGCAGCCCTAACAGGGTCAGAATAATTGGGAATCTTATTCTTTTCCAAAAGCTCTATGGCTTTTTTATCGCTTTTCCCTCCCATAAAAACAGTAAGAATTGGCTTCTTAGGCCACATCTTTTTAGCCCTCACAATAATCTGGGCATTTTTAAAAGATTCAGTCATAATCTGAAAGGTTTGAATAACTACTAACCCATAAACATCTTTCTGTTTTAGTATTGTATTAATAGTTAATTGATATCTGTTGCTTAAGGCATCGCCAACAATGTCTATAGGATTAATTCTGGACCAGGCTGGATGCATTATTTTAGAATCATTTAGGATTTTTTCTGTTTCCGCTGATAAATCAGGTAAATTTATTCCATATTTTGAACAATAATCTGCCATTAAAACCCCTGCTCCTCCGCCATTAGTAACAATAGCAATTCCATTAGTGCATTTCGGTTGCCAGGAAAGCAGTTTGGCAGCATCAAATATGTCCTGCAATGATTCAACCTCAATAATGCCAGCCTGTTTAAACATGGCAGCATAGATTTCATTGTCTCCAGCCAAAGCTCCTGTATGAGAGGAGACAGTTTGCTGTGTTTGTCTAGTTTTTCCTCCTTTTAAAACAATAATTGGTTTAATCTGGCTAATTCTTTTTGCTGTTTCAAAGAATTTTCTGCCTTCTTTTAACCCTTCAATATATAGAACAATGACTTTTGTCTTAGTGTCTTTAACTGCCCATTCTAAGAAATCAGGCAAAGTCAAACCAGCTTCATTGCCATATGATATAACTGCTGAAAAGCCATAATTTTCATTTTCTGTTTGGCTGATAACAGAATCAATAAGAGCTCCTGATTGGGATATGAAAGCAATATCTCCAGCCTTGGGAGTTATAGGAGCAAAAGTGGCATTTAATTTCATGTCGGGCTTAATAATTCCAAGACAATTGGGCCCAATTAAAGGAATGTTGGTATTTTTTATAACAGAATCAATCTGTTTTTGTAATTCCTCTCCTTGTTTGCCTACTTCTGCAAAACCAGCACTGATAATAATTATCCCCCCAACTTTTTTAATAACGCACTCCCGACAAATTTGAGGAACAATTTTAGCTGGAACAGCAATAATTGCCAAATCAATATTTCCTTTTATCTCTGCAATGGAAACATAAGTCTTTTGTCCCAAGATTTTCTTAGAAAAAGGATTAACAAAATATATTTTTCTTAGTTTTTTCCCTTCTAAGCAATTTTTAGCTAAACCAAGGCCTACTGTATTTGGTTCATGGCTAGCACCAATAATAGCAATACTTTTAGGATTGAATATTTTATCTAAATTCATATGATTATTTTTGCATCAACCACTATAGCCCCTTTTTCATTGCAAGCTATTGGGTTTAAATCTATCTCTTTGATATTATTCTCTTTGGCAATCAGATTAGACAGATTAACCAAAGCATTTTCCAGGGATTGAAAATTAATAGGCTTTTGTCCCCTAGCTCCTTGTAATATCTGATAGCTTTTGATTTCTTTTATCATTTCTTTAGCGTCTTTTAAGCTAATAGGAGCTAATCTGAAACTAACATCTTTTAAGACTTCTACAAAAATTCCTCCAAGGCCAAATAATACTACTGGGCCAAAAGTAGGATCTATCTTTGCTCCAAGCATAATATATATGCCAGGAATAAATTTCTGGACCAGGAATTTAATATCTTTATTCTGTCCAAATTTCTGGTATAGATTATCAAACATTTTTTCAAAGACCTGTTGGTTTTTAATATTGATAAAAACCCCACCAACATCAGTTTTATGCAGAATCTGTTCCGAAAATATTTTTAAAACCAAAGGATAGCCAATTTTTTGAGCAGCTAAAAGAGCCTCAGATTTATTTTTTACCAGTTCGCTCTGGGCAAAAAATATATTATATCTTTTTAGCAAATCCTGTGTTTTTTCAAATTCTAGAAGCATATCTTATTTTACCAAAAAACACCTCTTTGTTGAAGTGTTTAACTACCCCATTCAGTCTAGTTGTAGTTTTGACCGGGGTGAAAAATTTAGAGTTATCCACTTGACTTTTAATATTAAACGTGAAATACTAGTTTTAGGTAACCTCACCAGGCTTAACGCCTGGTTTTTTCGTTTTATTGATATCTCTATCCACCTCGTCTTTAATTGAATCTAAACTGATAAACCATGACCCGACTTTAATTTCCCAGGCACAGTTATTCTCATAAGCAATAAATTTTATATGCTTTTGTCTTTTCAATACGTTTTCTTTCGTTCTTAAAAAATCGCTATCCCCGCTTGCAATATATACTATATCTAAATCATCAACATCTTGCATGATTTCATCATGCATTTCTACATCGAAATTGCATTTATTCCTAAATCCGCCATCCGAATCGTTATCCCTAATCCTTTTTAAATCCTTTATGGTTACATCAAACCCTATTCTTTCAAAATAGGTTTCTAAAGCCTCACTTATTGTTTTGGCTGGTTCATATCTTGGCCGACCCATATAAATGCGCGCATGTACTACAGTATTTAAAATAGCTACCCAATTGTATAGTTTCTTGTAATCAGTTAGCCATCCTGTCGCCTTACCCCTTTTATAGAGATTAGAATCGTCAATATACAAACCTGCTTTTGGTTTTGGCGGTAGATTCATAATTGTAGTTTTAAGTTGTAATCTTTTGGATTTTATATTAACTATCAATTCTTCCATTTTACCAAAAAACACTCCTTTTGAGGAGTGCTTTCTGTAAACATTCCATTATTGTAATATTATCCTTTAATCTCCAGCAATTTATCTATTCTTTTTCTGTCAAAACCAATTATCATTTCTCCATCAATATCTATCACTGGGACGCTTAAGGCATTTGTTTTAGAGCGTAATTCCTCCATGGCTTTTGGATCTGATGATACGTCTAAAGCCTCAAATTCAAATCCTTCGTCCTTGAAATACTCTTTAGCCATTACACAATACGGACACATTGGCGTTGAGAATATTCTGATTTTATGCATTTTATTCACAAGATCCGCTTGCAGTAGATGTAGCTGTGCTTAATGTTTGATCGCATTCAGCCGGTTTGGTTTCAAAAGCAGAGCAGATAGCCTTTTTAATATCTTCAGCTGTTCTATCTCCATTATAGATCATGCCATTTAAGACAATCGTTGGAGAGCTCTGGATAGTTGATTCAGCTGTGCCATTATTCTGGGATGGATCCTGTACTGGATAGCTTTTGGCTGTTAATTCAGCCTCAGCTTTCATTAAATCCAAAGCTTCATCTTTATAGCAGTCTTTTATCTTCTTGGCATCAATGCCCAACCCTTTGGCAATAGCTTCCCATTTACTATCTACATTAGTAGAATCAGTTTTAGCGTTAATTTCTTTCACAAAAGCCCAAAATTTATCTGGTTGATATTTTGCAACGCACATTTCTCTGACATCCTGATTCAATTCCTGAATTCCATGCATTGAGCAGTATTTTCTTTCTGTGTCATAGCAGAAATCAGAGGATTTTGCTGCATCTCCGTAATTGCTGTAAAAGATATAGTGAAGTTTTATAGCAGCTTTATCCTTTAACAAATCAACAACCGGGAAAAGAGCATCTTCAGCCTGATTGCCATATGGGCAAAAAGACATTACAAATGCTCCTAATTCTGGTTTAGCTGTTTTTGGAAATTCTTTAGCTTCAACTGGCTTAATACTTATCCCTTCAGTAAAGAATATCTGACCATCTCTGGTAACATAGGAAACGTAATCCTGACCATTGTAGTTTATATCAAGCTTGTATACTCCGTTTGCGCTTTCAGCTTTTACCAATTTAGCGCTTTCTGCTCCTCCAGCAAAGTTTTTATTAATGAAATCAACTGCTAATTTGCCAGCTTCTGCAGCTGGAATTCCACCAACCTTGCCTTGTATCAATAAAGCGACTAAAAACACTATTGCTAATGCTTCAGCCGTAGCTAATACTACCCACGATGCATTTTTTAACTTTTCCATACTTTAGGCTAGCAGAAAATAATTAGACAGAATAATCTGTTAACTATCCCCTACTAACGATTATTAATTTTAAAGTCTTTTAATAATAGCAAAAACTATTTCTTTTGCAAGCTCATCACAAATTTCAAGAAATCTTTGGCTGGTATCTTTTCTTTTCCACAGCTTTTCTCGTCAAAAGAATCAGTTCCATTTCTATCTCCTCCAAAAATAACAAAAGGGACTGGGCCAGGACAATGACTTTTTTTCTCGCAGCAAGTCTTGTGATCAGCTGTTACTACTATAAGGCAATCTTTGAGGGTTATCAATGGCCTCAAGCTTTTATCAATTCTTTCAATAAAAGCCCTTTTGCCAGAAAAATTTCCATCTTCAGCCAGATTATCAGCTGCTTTTATATGTAAAAATACTATATCTGTTTTTTTTAATGCCTTGATAGTGCCATCTATCTTGGCTTTTAAATCTGTTTTAATATTCCCAGTAGCTCCTTTGATATTAATCAGGTTAATGCCTAGGAATTTAGCTATTCCTTTATATAAACCTCCCCCAGCAATAAAGCTGGCCTTAGTTTTAAAAGCACTCTTAAAACTTGGTACTCTTTTAAAAGACCCAGCCCCGCGTATTAAAAGATAATTAGCTGGGAAAAGATTCCTCCTAATCCTTTCCTGGTTAATAAAATGACTTTTTAAAACAAAGTAAGCTTTGTTAATAAAATCATTTAAAGCTCCAGCTGTAAATTTAGCAGCCAAAGACCTATCTTTTGGCTCAAATTGAAAAGGTTTTTTATTAACCTCTCTGGGATCATTATCAGTAATATTAGAAGATAAAGGTTTTTTAGATCTTAATCTTAAAACCGCTCTGTGGCCAAGAGATTTTTTAAAGAAAAACGAGATATTCTTTATCCGGATTTTATTTAAAGAAGAGATAAGATATTTAGTGTCTTCAATTCTTCCAGCTCTACGGTCTTTAATGATCAAATTCTTATCTACTGAAGCAAAATTTACTCTTAAGGCAATGTCTTTGGATTTTAAATTTAAGCCAGCACCTAAAGCTTCATATACTCCCCTGCCTGCTTTGTATCTTTTAGGATCAAAACCAAGCAGAGCTAAAATAGAATCTTCTGAAGTAGGATATTTTTGCCATTCAAAGCAAAACGGCTCTATTGATCCGCAAAGTCCGTTTTGAGCCAGAAAATTAAGATTAGGTTTTTGAGCTGCTTCTAAAGGAGTTTTGTCCCCAAGAGCCTTAATGGGTTCATCAGCTAAGCCATCAATAATGATAAAAAGAATCTTTTTCATATTAGTTCCTGTTCAATTTCCAAAAGCCGATTGTATTTAGCTACTCTTTCACCTCTGGCTGGTGCTCCTGCTTTAATGAAATTAGAACCTACTCCTACAGAAAAATCAGCAATAAAATCATCAATAGTTTCTCCTGAACGATGAGAAACTATTGTCTGCCAGCCAAATTCCTTTGCTAGATTATTAGCATCTATGGCTTCGCTTACAGTTCCTATCTGATTGATTTTAATTATTACTCCATTGCAGGCATTTCTGTCTCTGGCATCCCGCATCTTAGAAATATTAGTAGTTAATAAATCATCTCCAATAATAGTAATCTTTCTACCAAAATTCTCCTGCATCATTTCAAACCCTTCCCAGTCATTTTCATCAAAAGGATCTTCTAGAGCCATAATAGGATATTTTAATATGAGATCCTTGTAAAAATTAAATAATCCTTCAGTGCTGTAAACCTGGCTTCCCATTATGTATTTCCCTTCTCTTTGAAACTGACTAGCAGCAAAATCAAGCATCAATTTTACCTCTTCATTCTTTTTAGGAAGTTTTTCAATTGCTCTTAATATCAGTTCTAAGGCAATATATGGAGATGATGTAGGAGGAGCAAATCCTCCTTCGTCTCCAACATTGGTAGCAGTCTTGCCAAATTCTTTGGCAATTACTTCTTTTAAATAATGATAGACCATTGAGGCAATGTGCAGATTATCTTTAAAGCTGTTAAGATATGGCACGATCATCAATTCCTGCACAGGTAAATCATTTCCAGCATGTGCTCCTCCGTTTAATATATTAAAGGCAGGCCAAGGCAATTTTGGTTTATTAGCATTTTCTGTTTGGGCAATTTGGGCAATGTGTCTCCATAAAGGAAAGTTCTTTGTTTTGGCTCCTAATCTGGCAATAGCCATAGAAACTGCTGTAGTAGCATTAGCTCCAAGATTAGATTTATCTTTTGTTCCGTCTAATTCAATTATCCTGTCATCTAACCTCCTCTGTTCTTTTGGATCCTGACCTATTAAGATTCTGGATATTTTGTCATTGATATTTTCTACCGCTTTTAAGACTCCTTTGCCAAAATATCTGCTCTGATCATTGTCTCTTAATTCTTTTGCCTCGTTTCTTCCAATCGATGCTCCAGAAGCAACACTATCTTTAGCCACAAAGTCCCCTGCTTCAATTCTAACCTCAATGGTAGGATTGCCCCTGGAATCCAGAATTTCTCTTGCCTTAACTAATCTGATTTTAGGATTCATTCCTAGCATTTATTTCCCTTTAATTACTTGTATATATTGATCAGCATTAACTAAGGCCTTTGTTCCTTCTCCAGCAGCAACTACAATTTGTTTTGGAAATACATCAGTCACATCCCCGCAAGCAAAAAGCCCTGGAGTTTTTGTCTCACAAGTCCTGGGATTTATTTTTATCTCATCTTTTTTGCTGAAATCAACCAAATCTTTTAAAAATGATGTTGCTGGCTGATTGCCTATCTCAATAAATATTCCTTCAACAGGAATAGTAATCGTTTTTTTGCTTATCCTATCTTCATATACTAATTGTTTGACAGTTTTGCCCCCTTTTATCTCCAAAATCTTAGCATTAACAATTATTTTAGTCTTTTTAGTGGCAGCAGCTTTATCCTGCAAGTCTTTAAAAGCCCCAACCTTATCCTGATACTCAATTACTGTTATTGATTTGGCATATTTTGCCAAAAGCATAACTGCTTCAAAAGCAGAATTTCCTCCTCCAACAACTGCTACGTCTTTTCCAGAGAAAAATGGTCCATCACATAAAGGACAATAGCTAACTCCTTTGCCAATAAAGTCTTTTTCTCCAGGTACTTCCAATGGTCTTGGATCTGCGCCAGTAGCAATGATAACAGCAATAGTTTTAAAGTGATTTTTGCTCTTAGTAGTAACAACAAAACAGTCTTTTAGCTTTTTTATCTTTGAAACCTCATCTCTCTCAATATCAATTTTGTGTCTTCTTAAATGCTTTTCAAAATTCTTTATCAAACCAGGTCCTGTTATCTGGATAGTGCCTGGCCAGTTTTCTACAGGAGTTACCTTTCTGGCAATTTGTCCGCCAAATTCCTTGGTGATTAACAAAGCATCCATCTTCTGTCTGGCAGCATACAACCCGGCAGTTGTTCCTGCTGGTCCCCCACCAATGATTATTAGATCGTACAAATCCTGCATGTTCATGTTAATCTATTAGTTTATTATTTTTAACAAAGTTTTTTAATTCTGAACCAAAATTATTGTCTTTTAAAGAGTAATACATATTGGTTTTTAACCAGTTTAATTTATTATTACATTCTAAAAGCTTTCCTTCAAATTCATAACCATAAATACTCTTTCCATCAGCCATCATTTTATTCAATCCGTCTATTAAGGTTAGATTATCTTTAAGAGTATTTCTCTCTTCTTTTAGATAATCAAAATATTCAGGAGTAAATATATATCTGCCAATAATGGCTAAATCAGAAGGAGCTTTATAAGGATCTTTTGGTCCGTCAATCTGTTTTATCTTGGAAACTCTTTTGGAAATCTGTTCCACATCAACAAGCTTGTAATTGTTTTTATCAGAGCTAATTCTGGTCAGTCCTAAAACTGGTCTTTGAGAGGTAGAAAATACCTTTATCAACTGAGCTATGCATGGTTCTTCAGAATCTATCAGATAATCACAGAATAATACTGCAGCTGGTTGATTAGAAGTTTTTTCTACTGCCTGCAAAATAGCATGAGCACTAGCTACTGGTCTTGTTTGAACTATTACATTAATGGAAAGGTTTTTTAAAACATCGCTTAATTCTTTAAAATCATTTTCCAAATATTCTTTATCTGATTTTTTTAGAGCTGTTTCAATTGTTTTTGGAGATTGCAGATAATCAAGAATAAAATTCTTTGGAGAGTCAACCACAAATACCACTTCTGATATTTCTGATTCTTTGATCTCTTTAACTAAATGATAAAAAATTGGCTTATCAACAATAGGACAAGCTGCTTTGGGAAACATTCTGGAGAGCGGTAAAAACTTAATATTTTGGGTGGATATAGGAACTATCGCCCTTTTAATCTCCTGCATATGCTATTTTTTTGATTTTTTTCTCAAAAATGCTGGTATATCCCATTTCTTTTCCTCTTCTAACAGCTCTTCTTCGCTTTCTTTTGCTATTTGATGTAAATCAACAGCATTTCTTCTTACCCTGGCTTTTTCTGTGGTTTGAGTAACAGCCCGTAAAACTCCTTGTTTCTTTGTTTTCTTCCCCCTTTTCTTTTTAGGAACATTAATTGACTTCTTAATTGCTGGTCTCATTCCTTCTCCCTCTACTGCTAACAATGTAATCCTAATTTTGCTTTTCATTTCCGGTCTTTGAGTAATGCCAAATATTATCTGGGCTTTGGGATTGAATTGATAAATGGTTTTGCAAACCTCTTCTACTTCTTTCATTTTCATATCCTTAGAACCGGCAATATTAAACATGAATCTACCAGCTTCTTCAAATTTGTAATTTATCAAAGGATTTTTTATCAACTCCCCTACTGCTTTAACAGCCCTGTTCTGTCCTCCAGCTACCGCACTTCCTAAAAATGCAGATCGATTTTTCTCTTTTAAAATACTTCTTAAATCAGCAAAATCAAGATTAATTGTTCCAGTTGAATAGACTAAATCAATTAATCCTTCAAGATTCTGGGCTAAAATTTTATTCATAGAAGACAGAGCGTCTTTTAAAGAGGTTTTTGCATCTATAATTTCAAATATTTTCTGATTTGGAATAATAGAAACAGCATTAAGTCCTGGCCTTATCTTTTCAACTGCATCTCTGGCAATGCCCATTCTTCTGCCTCCCTCAAATTTAAAAGGCAGAGTTAATATCCCTATATTTATTAAATTCAGATCCTGGGCAATATTTACAAAAACAGGAGTGGCTCCTGAACCTGTTCCTCCTCCAAGAGAGGAGATAAAAATACACAAATCAGCCTTGCTTAATTCCTTTTTAATCTTTTCCTTGATTTGCATAGCAGCCTGTTCTCCCAGGTCAGGATTCATACCGCATCCTAAACCATAAGTAATGTCTTGGCCAAAATAGAATTTTTTGGTTTGATGAGGAGCAACCCTTAAAGCCTTGTAATCAACATTAGCAACAATAAATTCTGGAGCGCCATGAGATGGTAGCTTTTTGGATGAAAATATTTTAGCAATCTCCCCCACTATTGATCCCCCTCCACCACCAATGCCAATAACCTTAATCTTTGGATTCTTTAAGGGTTTATCAAAAGCAGGCAAAGGTTTTGCCAAAACAGGCTCTAAAACCTTAACTGGCGCTTTCTTTACAACACGTTTAATTCTGGCCAGTTTTCTTTTGGCTGGTTTGCGTCGCATTGCCTTTTTCTTTGGCTTTTTTGAGGTTTTCTTTTTGGCCATATTGATTACTTCAATATATGGTCCAAAGAGCGATTAGTCAACTAAAAAAGAGTCTTTTGAGAAATAGTTCTAATTACGTCAGTCTTATCTGAGAATATTTTAATTTTGCCAAAAACACCATCATATCCTGGTTCAATACTGATTTGTCCGGTTCTAGCTCTTATTATCCCCTCAACAATCTCTGGCTTGGTTATTGAGGCCAATTCTTTTTCTTTAGCATCAAGCAAGACAGCAAACTCTGTCTTAAAAGTACTTATCAATTGCCCATATTCTTTTAAAACCTCTTTTGTTCCAGTGCCCTGACCAAGACTATCAGCAATTACCTCTTCTAAGGGGACAAGGCTTTTGTATGGAATAGCGTTTTCTGGTAAAAACCCATATTTTCTGTCTGCTAGTTCATTGACTCTGGTTAAAACTCCTAGGGTTAATGGTTTGCCACAGGTTGGACAAATATGATTGTATTTTTTTGATTCCTCAGGATTCAAAGACATATTGCATGTTCTGTGTCCGTCAAAATGATATTTCCCTTCTTCAGGGTAAAACTCTATGGTATATAGAAATTTATTCTTATCTTTACTTTTTATTGCTTCAATAATTCCTTTATAGCTTAATTCTGTATCAAAAACATTAGCTTCTCTGCCAAGTTTTTCAGGAGAATGAGCATCAGAATTACTTATCAGGGTTATATTATCCAGAGCAGATATTTGCCAGTTCATGGCAGGATTAGATGAAAGTCCTGTTTCTATGGCAAAGATCTGCGAAGTTAATTCTTCAAAGCATTCTTGCAAAGTATCAAATCCTGATTTGGAACCAAATATTCCAAACCAAGGAGTCCAGGCATGAGCTGGTATAACTAAATTATCTGGACCAGCTTCTAGGACAATTTTTGCTAGTTCTTTAGCATCCAAACCAAGTATTGGTCTGCCATCAGATTTTAAATTGCCAATCCATCCTAACTGAGCATTAATTTTTTCTGCTGCCTGAAGCGTTGGAACAACAACTATGATATGAATTTTCCTTACTCCATTATTCTTAGAATATATGCAACTTATCTCTGCAGTTAAGATGAATCTTGTTGGAATATTGCCGTCCTTTAACTTAAACAAACCAGATTCAGCTGGTTCTAATTTGTCTTTAATCTCTTTAAACCATTCAGGATGAGTAAAATCCCCTGTTCCAATAACCAGAATTCCCTTTTCTACTGCTTTTTGGCCAAAACCTTCTAAATCAGAGCGCATGGAAGTGGCTCTAGAATATTTTGAATGGATGTGGAAATCAGCTATGAATTTCATAATTCAAGCTCATTAGATATTTTTTGCATTGCTTTTAAGGCAATATCAGAAAATTCTTCTAAACTGAGATTTAAAAGATTCCAACATTTAGAAATGATTTCTCTGTTTGCTCCTTTGGCAAAAGATTTTTCTGAAAATCTATTAACAATATTTTCCTTGTTTAAATCAGAGAGCTTTTTTGAAGGCAGAACCAAAACAGCAGCTACAATTAATCCACTAATGGGATCGCTGACAAATAAAGCTTTGGCCATTAAGGTTTTTGGAGGCAAGCCATGTATCTCATTATGAGTTCTAACAGCATCAACTATTTCTTCGTCTAGACCAAGAGCATCTAAGGCTGCTGCTCCTTCCAAAGAATGCTTGTCAGGATCATTTTTAGTAGTTTCATAATCAATATCATGCAAAATTCCAGCTATTTCCCAATCAGAAACGTTCTGATTAAACCTTTCTGCCAGATCTTTCATAATAGCTCCTACTGCTAGGCAGTGTTTAATAAGGTTTTTATTTAAAACCCTCTGTCCTAATAGATTTTTAGCCTCTAAAATATCCATTAAAATTTCTTAGGATAATTATTTATTCTTCTTAAGCTGTCTTTATTGTACCACTCCCATAAATCTTTGGCATTTAAGAATGCTTTGATATCATTTTCCTGGCCTGGTAATTCTTTGAATTCAAATATTCCTCTTTCTGGACCGAATTGATGAGTGCAATAAGGATTGCCTCCCTTAATAACATCAGTTCCGCTTTTGCCTCTTTTTTTTGCTCCGCAAAAAACACATTCCTGATATTGCTCTACTCTTAAAATCCATCTTTTGGAGGCAATGTCTTTTGACGGAACCATTTTATTGTAACCATTAAGATATGCAGCAGTTTGCAGATAATATTCTTCCCATATCCCTGTGCCAGTTTTAATATCTAATATTCCCAAGTCCCCATTTATCCTGATTAAAGCATCCATTCTGCCAGAATAAAGATTATCAGGATCAAAAATCATTCTTTCAATATCTTCTTCCATGTTCCTTATCTCAATATTAAATTGGCTTTCCCAATCCTGAAATGCTTTAATTGATGGTTCAATCTGAGGATCAATCTTAATATCATGACCTCTTAATAGATGTTCAATCGTATTATGGGTTTTAGTTCCCCAATTAGCAGAATTGCGCAGTAAAACCTGAGCTGCTTCAAAGCTTTCTTGCTGGGCATAGTATTTTAATAAGGCAGGTTTGTTTACAATCTCAGTAATAGCAGTTACTCTTGGCACCCACATTCCTCCTATCTCATGGCCATGCTTATTCTTAAACCAGTCAGTTCCATTATTTTGCATCTTTTTTGAATATGATTTTGTAAAGGTTGTCTAATAAGTCTCCTCCAGCATATCCGGCCACAAAAGCTATGGCAGGAGTAAATATTCCTCCAAGCATGTCTGGATATAATCCATTAACAGCAGCAGCGCATAAAAATCCTATTACTCCAGAAAGAAACATCATGCCAAAAAAATATGGGAGATTAAAGCCAACATTTTTGTAAGCAAATTGGTATTTAATGTATCCTATCAATCCTCTTACTAGTCCCCCACCCAGACCTGCTACGACAATATAAAAATAGTTCATACAATAGAATTAATTTTTCTCATATTAACACAAATTATCAAAAACAAACACTGCGACTCCTTGCCTAAGCAAAGAGTCGCAGCTGGATGACGGAATACCTGGAGGTTCTCCTAGCTTCTCGTTTGAGGCGAGACGCAAGGACCTGTATGGCACGCTGTTTCGCTTTTCTCATGATTCCCTTATCGATGCGTTCGTAGGCTGGGTTCTCTGCTGTGGGAATCTCTAGTACCTTTCTCATCTCTCCATCCATTTCCTGAAAGCGTACCGTCATAGGAAATGGATTTTCTTCGATAGATATCTCCACGATTCTCTGCCGTAGGTCTACCCTCTTGACTTCCATCTTCACCTCCTTCCGTCCAGAGAGCTACCTATATTATACACTATTTTCAGATATTTTGCAACAAAAGGAACACGGCAGACTCAATACTGAATCTGCCGCGCATCACAACACTCTCTGGTACCAAAGCATGCAGGCGATGTAGGTTCTTATCAGGCAGTTTGCCAGTAAGATCCAGATCGTCCACTTGCGGTTCATGGCTCTGGCCAAGATGACAGTGACCTCGCCGACCCCAAATGGAATCGGAAAAGCGTTGATGAGGAGTATGATCTCTGGGCCAGCTTTCTTGAGGAACTTTTTGAATCTACTGTTGGTTGTTTTAGGCACAGACATTTGTCGGTTTAATTAATTGATAATCTTTCAGGAATTGATTGGGCGATTTTCCATTCAAGCCACAATGTTTCAAATCATTGTAATACATAT
>Ga0315289_10004249_pt1 | contig 21386 bp, 17 predicted proteins | sample YL17G11_40_MG_FD_203452 | JGI IMG/M metagenome (GOLD analysis project Ga0315289, IMG submission 203452) | Sediment microbial communities from Yellowstone Lake, YNP, Wyoming, USA - YL17G11_40 | ecosystem: Environmental > Aquatic > Freshwater > Lake > Sediment | place: USA: Wyoming | collected... | reverse complement strand
AAACTGCAAGATTACCTCGAATAAGGTATAATTAAGCGTGTTAACTGAGCACGATCCGCGGTAGCTCAATGGTAGAGCGCTCGCCTGTTAAGCGAAGGGTTGTAGGTTCGAATCCTACCCGCGGAGCCAGATGGGACGCTGAGGCAACAAAGCGTCCTTTTGTTCCGTAACATCGCTCTTTATCGTAGGTTCGAATTTTCCGTTTCCTAAACCTTCCAATTTATCAACATTCGAACCGTTAGTGGCTGAGACCGCCTCCGAGAGGATTTTGAAGGTCTTGGAGTAGGCATAGCTTAATTTTCCTTCGTCGAGTTTTAATTCTCCATATACCAACCTGATAAGGCTTCGCTGTTCGTCCAACATGCCTTTTTCTTTGGCTTTGAGGTAGATGTCTTTGGCTCTCTGGGAGAGTTCGTAGATGTTAATGCCGAGATTCAAATAACCAGTGCTGGCTTGCGAGTGCTTCTTTATCGACTCCGTCACCTCATCTTTTTCCTCTGAGTATTGCTTAAACTTCCTGTTATAAAAATCAGGCGTGATCTTCTCATCCAGCTTATCGTCGTATAATCTGTCCAACCGTTTCTGAATCGCTTCATAGCGGGCTTGTAGTTCGCCTACGGTGCTGTTGTGGTAGGTAATCTCGTCCTGGTGGCTTTCCTTGAGCGCTTTCTTGAGCCAGTCAACAATATGGCTGTTTTTGATTTTCAGGTTGTCAAAACTACCTAAAAGTTGTTCTTCGACCGCCTCTTCCTTTGCCCAGGTTTTTTGGTTGCAGTTGTGATAATGATTGCAATGTCCGTAATTATGTCCCTTGGCGGTTTCCCAAGTGATTGATTTGCCACACTCGGCGCATTTAATCAGCCCCTTGAAGAGAAAGAGGTGTTTGCGATATTTAGGTGTGGTTTTGCTTTTGAGCATTGCTTGAACCTTATCAAAAAGTTCTTTGCTAATCAAAGGTTCATGTTTGCCTTGGTAAATCTCGTCGTTCCACCTTATTTTACCAGTGTAGAACGGGTCTCGTAAGAGCGAGTGGATACGGCTGTTTGCTAGCCTGTTGCCCATCGGAGAGCGCAAGCCTTCCTCAAACATGGTCTTTGCCAGCTTTTTGATCGAGTAATCGCCAGTAGCATAAAGTTCAAACATTTTTCTGATTAAAGGTGCAACCCCTTCGTCAACAAGGTGGATTTTATGTCCTTTTTCACCGACGGTTTTATAGCCCACAGGTGGTTTGGTGGGAAGCCAGCCCTGGGCAATTTTCTCTTTCTGCCCTTTTTTCACTTCTTCTGATAAGTTATCGATATAGTTTTTAGCAAATAGGATGCGTATGCCCCAATTAAGTTTCTCTTGTGAGCGTGAGTTTTTGTGAAGCACCAGCGAGTCTTTTACCAGGTGAACTTGCCTTTCCTCATCTTTTTCTAGCCATTCGTCGATCATGACCGCATCTCTGAAGTTTCTGGTAAGCCTGTCTACCTTTTCGCAGATGATAATTTTAATGCCCTTCTTTTGGACATAGTTCATCATTTGGGTGAAGACTTCCCGTTGTTTCTTACCGCTTGCCGATTCTGAAATAGCAAAGACTTTAGCGACACTAAAATCTGTTCTGTCGGAGTAACCACTTAGGAGTTTTTCTTGGGCTGGGAGAGAGTAGCCTGTTTCTTCCTGTTCTTTTGAGCTAACTCGGCAGTATAAGATGCTTTTCATAGTAATTTTTGTGCAACACACAACATAAAGGAACACTTTTGGAATATCAAGTCAAGTCTAGTTTCATCGATTGGGTTCATATCTCAGTCTTTTCAGCATGGCTATTCGCCAGTAAATAAGTGCCAACCATAGGTCGTTTGAGCTAGTGTTCGCCCATTCACGCTTCTCCTGACCTAATTTATCGGTGACAGTTCTGGCAAACATGGTTTGGGCATGTTCGATAAGCATCCTGAACATGGGGTTGGACGGGGGCGTGGCGAATTTGATTTCTCCTTTTCTTAAAGCAGAGATCGTTTCGTCCATGATGCGGACTCTGGAGGAAAGCACCTTTACTTCATCCTCAAGCTCCTTGTCTTTACCTTCTGTCTCATCAAAAAACCTGACAATCTCAAGCATCTTAGGGTCATCTTTGAAAAAGTTGAGGTATACCTTATAGGGGAAGCTCTTGGCAAGCTCATATGCTTCTTGGGTATAGGGTTGACCGTCGATTACCGTCACTCTAATGTCGTAAAATTGGATTAACTCGGCTGTTTGTTGCCAGCGATCAGAGTTGGATTTATCGGTAAGAATACCGATTAAGAAAATACCTTTTTCATTGCCGATCATGAAATGGTTACCTTTCCCGCTTCCCAAGCCTGTATCAATGCCCATGACATTCCACTCACCAGTGCCTTGTGCATCTTGGTCAGTGATGTTTCTGATAAAAAGACTCTCAGGGATTTTTTGCTCTGCTGAAAGGTAGGGAAGCCCAAGAATGAAGTTATAGAAGTAAGTCTCGTCCTCAGCCTTTTCCATTTCCTTTATCAGGTCATCAGCTGTCCTCCAGGGGCAGTTCATCTGGCTAATCGAATATCCGCTTATCTCCCTTCCTGGGTATCGTGCCTCCCAACTCCCAAGTTCACTTATTTGTTGAGGAGTTAATTCCTGATGGCATTTTTGACATGTATAAATTCTTTGTTCAATATCAACATTCTTGTTCCAGTCCATATGTTGCCTGTAATTGCAATGAGGGCAATTAAAGCGCCAGTGTTTCTGGTCTGACTGTTCAAAGAGCTTATCGATACCAAAATCAGGAACAGTGGGGGTTGAAAAGTAATGCTGGCTTCTTACCTTTGAGTAGCCCATACGGGAAGCATAGTCCCGCACCACCTCTGGCTTGGATTTATCCAGTTCATCATGGACATTTCTATCGGAGGTCAACATAATAGCTTCACGCTCGGTAAAAGTGCCTTTGAAGAAAATAAAGGCTTTATCGATTTGTTTCTGTTCAACTGAGTCAATGTTTTTAGGGTCTATTCTTGCTTTAATTGAGGGGTTCATCCGCATGATTTGGTTAACTTTACTTGGCACAAACTTGTAGACATCATCAGTTGTAGGTAGGGTATAAATCTGGTTGATGCCTAAAAATATGGCGTCATGGAGGACTCGAAGTATCTCCATTGTGGAAGCGCCGACTTGAGATGCCTTACGGATTACCTGAATAGGTGTTCTATCAGCATAGATGTCCAGTAAGAAACGGTGCTGCTTAAATTCGATAGGTTGTCCGACCTCGTTTTTAATGCTATTTTTGGTTATCCAGTAAAGCAGGCTCTTTGCCTCGTCATTCACCATTGTTTGCCTCCCTTCGCTTCTGGTTGTGGAATTTTTTAACAAACTCGTCTAAGGCTTTGCCTTCGGCTTCTTCTTCTGGGGTAAGGAGGCGCTGCTCTCCTGTCACACTTACTGAAGATCTATCTGTCACCAGCCCCATTTCTGTTCTGGTCATTTCCCAAAGTTGTTTCAGCTCGGAGATAGTTACTTCCTCGCCTGAGTCAAGCCTTTTGAGCTTGGTGTCCAATGCCTTCCTAAATGCCTTGATGATCTTGTATTTACGCTCTTTCTCAAACCGCATTGCTTCAGTGCGAATTTGGTCTACATCCTCAGTAACTTTGAGTTCAGTCCTTTTGACCCAACTAAACTTTTTTGACCACAAAGCGATGGTTTTTCTGGTAACAATGTGTCCTAAACGACTTCTCAAACCCTCCAATTCTGGGGTAATTTTGGTGTAACCTTGGAGTAATCCTTGCCAGGCAACTAAGAGCCTATCAAAGCTCCCCGTCAGGCAATACAACTGCCAGCAAGTAAATTGCTGCATCGTCTCACCTGGCATCTTGGCTGTGGTTAGTTTTAATTGTTGCTTCATAGATTTACGAACTTAAAACTTTATTGCTTTCCGCTTCTGCGTTGATATTTGCTTGCTGTTTGTCCCAAACCTCCTTTATTCCTAATCTTCCGTAGACCCGTTCCAGGTCGGGATCAGGAAAGAGAGGTTTTGGCAGAAAATTGCCGTTAAGCAAGTCCCCCCTGGCTTCTGTGGCAATTCGTCTAATGGTTGTCATGTCACCTCGTTTGAATGCCGCTCTTTGCTCAAGGAATTTCTGATAAGAGTGCGATTGTTGCGCTTTTGCGTAATACTCACCCCACACTCGTTTTCTTCGTGCAAATTCAGCTGCGGTTACCAGCTCTTGGGGTGGCTTTTGCTGTTTTGGTTCTGTTGTTTTTCTTTTAATGATTGCCATATTTCATTCCTCCTTTCCGATCTAAATAACCAGCGACAGTGGCAAAGTCCCAGTTGCCCTTATAAAAGTTACTTTTCTCCATTTCGTCGATAGCGCTGGCGATCATCTCAAAATCAAACCCCGCCCTTAACATGCGGTGAAGAAAGTTGAATTGTTTAGGGAAATTCACAAACGGTTGACCGCCTCGGTATTCCTTGCAGGTGGAGTCAAGATATTCGATACACTCCCGATGACCATTAGGGTATTTCTGGCAAAGTTCTGAGTATTTATCTTGTAAATGAAGAGGACACCGAGACTGCGCCTTTGGGCGTGTCTCGGAATTAGAATGTGTAACCTTCAAATGGGAATCCTTAGTCGGTAACTGTTGCCTCTGGTTTTGGAATTTTTTACCTGTGGTTGCACCAGCGGTAATTTTTACCTCTGGCTTTATCCACTGTGACTTATCGAGCAAGAAATAGGTGTTGCGAAGCCACTTACCACTTTTTCTTCTGTTTCTCTCTACCTTGATAATGTTCCACTCTTTGAGAAGAACGATTTTATTCCTGACAGTTTTTTCGCAAATTCCGTGTTCTTCAGCAATGGTCTTTTCAGAAGGAAAAGCGGACTGCTCTTTGTCAGCGTGTCTACATAGGGAAACATAGACAGCCAGAGTAGAAGGATCGAGATACCTCGACCACCCATTCACATAGGCGTCATCCAGACAAAACTTTTCCTTTATCCTTAAATCTCTGACTTTGAATGGTGTTTTAGTAGTCATAGTGTTTTCTCTTTACAATTTGTTTTCTGATCAATTCGAGCTAGTGTTTCTACAAAGCCTAAAAGAACAGTGGCAGTCTCGAGCACCTCTTGCATAGAAAGACGGACTTTATAGTCCTGCTCTAAGATTTCCTTTAACTCCAGTAATAAAGATCTGCCTATTGTCATAATTTTTCTTGATACAAATTGGTTTTCAAGTTTTTGATCGCAGTTACTACTTTTCTGAAATCAACCATCACGCTGGGAGAATTTTCTTCAGCAAAATTCAGTTCTTTGAGCAAATTGCTACGGTTGGGAGAATCTTTTAGAACGAAGACAGATCGATTGGGATTTATTGGGGAAGGTTCAATGCTTACGAGTTCAAGACCGCCTTTAACGATTAAAAATATAACGGTGTAGAAGCTACTACTACGATAGAGTTTTTTATTCTCGTTTTGCATATTGATATTCCTTAGAGCCACAAAAAAAGGGCTCATTTTGTCTTGAGCCCTTACAAGCAGGAGCACGCCGTAACCACAAAGTTGTAGTTACATCATTACAATCGTTTCTGGAATATCAATCAGGGGTGTTGCTTTTGTATAGTCGTAGAAGTGTTGCTATCGATTCAATCCGTTCATTCAGTATTCTGTTAGTCTTTTTCCAAGACTTCAACTATCTTAAATATATGAAATAAAATTGCTAATGTCAAGGGTAGTCGTAAATTCCAAACGATGATAATAAAAGTAGTAAGAAAGTCATCAAATTGATACAATATAAGCATAAAGCCTAAACCCCCTCTGGGGGCATGGCTAAGAAAACCTTGTGAGATAAAAGCTCCTCGTCAGAGCATCTCACAAGGTCGTGTGGGGAAACCCATACGGGTGGCGCAAGCCATCGCTGGCGGGGAGCTTTTTGTTTGGATTTGACAATCTCCCCTCAAGCAAGTTAACATCACGAACTATATCAAAATATGACAATGAAAATGCGTATATTTCTGGGTAATCACAAGTTTTTACTGGCTGCCCTTATTCTGTTTCTTCTTACTGGAGGTCTATTTATTGCCTATAACTCTCTTTTTGGTGCGCCACAGAAGACTGCCGAGGTTGAACTGTTTACCACCCCTGTTACTACCGTTGATCTACAAAATGTTGCCAAAAGACTTAAAGACGGAGGTTTTATCCGAAACACTTGGGCTTTTAGTTTTGTTCTGTCATGCTCAGGTAAAAAGATAGAGCCAGGCGGATACAAAATAAGCAAGAGCATGAACGCCTGGAAACTGACCCAAACCTTAACTTCAACCCCTTCCTTGAAATGGGTGGTTGTTCCTGAAGGATTGCGTAAAGAAGAAATAGGAGAACGCTTGGTTAAAACATTTGACTGGGATGAAAAACAATTAAAAGACTGGACTTACACCTACACGGCAATGGACTATGATCACTTGGAAGGTGTTTACTTTCCTGACACTTACCTTATTCCTGTTGACGAAAGTGGCTTAGACATTGCCAACCGCCTACGCAGGCGCTTCGACGAGCAATTCGCACCCCTCATGACCAAATTCCTCAAGCAGAATGTCAAATGGACAACGGCACTGAAAATTGCCTCGATAGTCCAGAGAGAAGCAGGAGGTAAAAACGACATGCCCCTGATAGCAGGAATCCTCTGGAATCGTCTTCTGAAGGATATGAAGCTCGAAGTCGACGCCACAGTGCAATACGCCAGGGATGACCGAGATGAGCTAACTACAGGCTTCTGGAAACCGATTAAGCCAGAAGATAAAGAGATCGACTCAAAATACAACACTTACAAATACACAGGACTCCCACCCTTCCCGATAGCCAACCCAGGGCTGGACGCCATCGAAGCGGTGTTAAACCCAGCAGAAACTGACTGCCTATACTACCTGCACGACGCAAACAGGCAAATCCACTGCGCTAAAACCTACCAAGAACACCTATCAAACATTAAAAGTTATTTGCAATGAAAGGGGGTGAGAATATGAAAGCAAAACTGATACTGATCGGGATAATAGCAGTGATTGCATTGGGAGCGCTTGCTTATACCCATCAAGGGAAAGCGAACGATAGTGTGGTAGTTGAAGACACAAAAGCAAAAGAGATTGCCGAGCTTGAAGCAGTCATGATGGAGATCAAAGACAAAGACTCTCAGGAATATAAAGAGGCGAAACAAAAGTATTGCCTCTTAAAATCCAGACCAGCTGCCGAGAGAGAACAGGCAGTAGCCAATGTCAAAGAGTTTCTGGGTATGCCAGATGTCCCCGTAGACTTTACCTGCGGAAGGGGCAATACCGAGTATTACAAAGCTGCCAGATTTGCCCTTAGTGTTGATCCCAAGACCAACTACATCATCGAGGTGGGAGAAGCAGAGCGGAGATGGGGAACGAAAGAAGATGGCACACGCTGGTTTGATCCAATGCCAGAGTATGATTATACTCCCCGCTATACCACGCCAGAAGCGATCCGCCCAGTAGCCGAGAAGTTTCTGACCGACCACAAAGACATCTTCGGGATCGACATTACCAAGATGTCCTACGAGTTCGAGGGAACAAAGCCTGGCAACTTCTTCCTAAAGTGGAAGACAGTTGATGAGAACGGCAAGACCAAAGAGCTGGTGAATGTGACCATCACCACTGGCGGGCAGGTAATCGTCTACGATAACGACACCTACGATCTGGACAAGCAATAAACCAGAATGGAGTAGGGATTTGATAACCCAACCCTTCTTCGGGTTGGGTTTGCGTAACAGCCCCAACGAGGTTGGTGAAGCCAAACAGAGGTGAAACTATGCCACTCCAGGCACGAAAGCCTCACACAAGTCAACACAGGGGGTCACGGAGATAATATCTTTTTCCTAACCAGCCCTACTTAACCATTCTTGTTTGGAGTCGTAATATTTTGAATCCCTCTCAATTAACAAATTAAATATAGCCTCAACTTCGGTATCTCCTTTCGGAAGTGATTTAAGGTAGTCAACTGCTTCTTGAAGATCGTAAGCTATTAACATCTCTTTTGGATATTCTGCAAGAACCCTTAGCCACTTCAAAAACTCTTTGTTGCCCCTGTTTTTTGCTATTGCTAGCAGAATCTTCCCGTTGTAATGAAAAGGATACCAATACATCTCTTGTAGCTTTTCCTTTGTGAAATTATCCTTGAAGAACCTACTCTCAGCTTTTATACATTTTGTCCAAAGTTGATAACACTTCTCAAATTCGTCATCGATATAATCTTCAATAAACCTGTAAATATCATCGAAAACATTGTGAGAGTATTCTTCAAACAATGCCTTAAGATATTTAAGGGCGATGTCAAAGAGTTCTTTAGAATATTTCTGATCTCCTTTATTTTCTTCTGGCAATCTGGCAAATTGCCATGCAAAAGTAGCTCTTATATTAGAGTCATCGCTCTTGATTAAGCTCATAAGCAACTCTTTGAATTTCTTGTCATTAAATTGGCTTATTTTCCCCCACAACTTACTACCAAACACATTTGTAAGGTTCTTGCCCTTGAAGGCGTTTTTTCTAAATTCAGTAAAGAAGAGGAAGAGAGGGGCTGCTTCGCCAATAACCATGGCAACAGGTGAGATGTTGCTATGTTTCTTTGGTTTTTTAGAGATTTCTGGGTAAGAGTCAGTCGCAAAAATCTTAAGCGCCCTATAAGCACTTTGACCATCGAGACTTCTCATGTTAGAGAAAACATGCACCAAGTGCTTCATGACAGCGGGTAATTTCTGATTATCTTTATTTTCTAGCATTTCAAAAGCCAACTTCTCAATTTTTTCTGCTGTTGAAAGTGGTAAAAACCTCTCATTTGGATTGTCTGGTAAAACAGTGTGTCTATTCCTGGTTAGTTCCTCAAGCGGGAATGTCGCTTGAAGGCGGACATAGTAATTGCCATCTTTTACAAGAGTCTCGACCAGGGGAAGAATTTCATCGGATATATATTTTCTACCTCGTAGTAAACAAAATCTTCTCAAAACCCACCCACAGTAACCTCTTACGGTGCGTAACGAAAGCATATCTTCTCCTTCGATGATCTTTTTGTGTTCGTTAAATTCTCCCTTTTTATCCTCTGGGTCATTAGATCCATCTCTCGGCGGATCACTGTCTTGGACGAAGAGTTTAATAAGCCACAACGCCTCATCTAACTTATCAGCTTCTGCTAATTTTTCTGCAAAATGAACGAGTTGTTCTCTGGCGTTGGTGTAATAGAATCTTGCCACCACATTTTTTATGTCTTCCAGTTCTTGGAGCTTGGGCTTTACAAAACTGTCAAAGATCCACTTCAGAAGTTCACCATTGTCCTTTGGAAGATCTTCAATACTGCCTGTGATTACGATTTGCTGATTAATTGTTAGCTTTTTTGACCTGTAAATATCTTCTAAGATTTCTATCCCAACATCCCGCTTTTCACTGATAACTTTTGCCAGAGCTTTTGCCACATCATAAGTATCAAAAGTGTCTGTTTTTTCTATGAAATCTTTGCTTTTAAGATGTTTCTTAAGCATTTCAACCCCGTTCACAAATGTCTCTGGATTACCTAAGAGTTTTAAGATGTTATCAATAACACCATATGAACCAATAATGTGACGAACACTATATTCTGGATTTTCTACCCATTCAGCGATTGCAGCCAGTGCCTTTGGGTGGTTTTTAGAGGCTAAATCAGAAGCAATCTGATTAACAAAGACATTAACTGGAAGGTTCTTGTAAGCCTTTAGACTAACCTCGACTAAAGCCCATTTATCTTCATCATCTTCGAGACTTTTTGCTCTTTGGAAAATAAGCTCAGTTTTGTGTGGTATTCCTTTTTTCATTCGAATAAAATCAACTAGAATTTCGAACGCCTCTTTTTTTCGAGAACCCTTAGAATATTCTTCTAGTAAAATGTCAATGACCGCTCGGTTTAAGAAATCTGGTTTTGTCGACGATACTTCAGTTTCTTTTCTAGTAATACAGTGTTTAAGGATAAACTTCCAAGTCTTATTTGGGTTATCGCTATAATGTTTGCGCAAAATTGGCGTGATGATCTTGCTAACAAAATGGTGATCGTGAATAGTAAATTGTTCTCCGCTTTGGCTTATCCCACCACCCATCAGTTCCCAACCGTCAAAGTTGATTTTTTTACCAAACCCCTTATAAAAGTTGTCATATTGTTTAGAAAACAGGGGGATAAGAATTTCCTTTAGATCGGTGAGACTATCCTCAAAATGAACTTTTACAATGTCGAAGATTTGAGGCGGGGTATAATGCCAGTATTCTCCACTGTCTTCAACAAGATTAAAGGTATCAAAAATATATTGAACAATTTTTTGTTTTAGCAAGTTTCTGTTAGTTTTTTGATAAAGCGTGAGTAAAAGTTTACTGATTTCTTCTCGCTCCCAGCTTTCGTCTTCTCTATATTGCAGGTAAAAGAATTTGCTTATAGTTGGTTTGTAGAGCTTAATGATCACTTCAAGAATTTCGTCGTCATGATCTCTAGTCAACTCAAGTATCTTTGCGCAAATGTCGGCTATATCGGTTTTTATGAAGGTTTCTCTAAAGAAGTTGGCAGTTCCGTTGAGCAACTGGTCAACAAAACTCAGAAAGTATTTCCTATTATCAGGGGTAGTTATATTTTTTTTGAAAATATCGAGAACCTCTATTGAGTAGATTATTTGTGAACCCGCTTTCCATAAAGCGTCCCATTCTAATAATTTGATTGATTCCTTCTGTTCTAGTTTTTTAAGCACAAAATAAAGTGTGTCAGGCTCGTTTGAAAGAACTGAGATCTGATTATTTGCCCATTCCAATCGGGTAGGATCATCTAGAGCCTCGATGATATTTTTTATATGTTTTTCTTTTTCTATTCTTGCCCTATCATAGCCACTGTCCTTTACAATTTGAGTCTTCCTATCGTCTAATTTCTTGAAAAATTCGTCTTTCGTTAAAATGCTACCTTTCTGTGAACCAAAGTAAACCTCTCGCAATACGATATTAGAGACAATTTCTGTCAGGCTTTGGGAAGGAATCCAAATTCCCAACAATCTGGCAGTGAGAAGTTTCACTGTTTTAATTGTTATTTCTTGGTTTATTTCCCAGAATTTTAATTGTTGGAAAATTTTTAGGTGTTCTTCTGTAAACTTTTTTCCCCTAATCAATTTTTCTTTCGAAAGTTCCCCAAAATACTTGAAGTTTTCTATTTCTCCTCTTGCTTCTTTATCTACCTGTTCACAAACAATCAAAAGCTCATCGCTGGGAGTTAACTGACCATGTTTTAGAACCTTACCTAATATGTCTCGAATTTCTGGATAGCCGATCTTCCTCGCCTTAGACTCACAAATGATTTTGTGCCCGTCTTCAAAAACAAGATAAAAATCTTCTAGCTTATCACCCTCAAAGCCTATATACCTGAAATCGCTCCTGCTGACAAACTGGAGGAACAGTGACATAGCTGCCCATGATTGGGCATTAATCCCTTTATAAGTATTTCGACCACCAGTTAATGATTTCATATTTGTCTTCCTTCAGGAACTTCAGATATTGTTACTGATTCAAGAGGAACTGTAGCTAATTCATTTTTCCATGAAGTTACCTCACTTCTGACTTCTTGATACTTTTCTTGTCTGCGACTACTTATGTCAGTTGGTCGCTTATAACTCTCAATTAGCCTTCTCTGAGCAAGAAAAGAAATAATCAGTTCTTCTAGGATTGGCGATAGGTCTATGTTTGTGCCTGCATGTTTTCTGCATTCGTGGATCATTTGGAACAATAAGTGTTCCGAAGGAAGCTCATAACTACAAGCCCCTGCCCTAAAGGAATTAGAGAGATCGTCGATCTTGCGGATTATCGCATCATCTATGTCTGGGTATCTATCATTGCTATTCTGCGCTTGATCATTAAAGGAAGATTCAATATTAATACTCTTACAAAGGTCATAAAAGTCGCTAGATCTAGAAATTCCAGGGATTCTTAGTCGTTTATGTAGCCAAGTCGACGCCTCTTTTACCCTCTGAGGAAGAAATGAAGAGGAAAGATTGATCTGCGTTATTTTATCCCAATATGCAGTTATGCGTCCTTCTAATTTGGGACTTATTATCAAACTCATTTTTACAGCAGGATTCGATTGTTTATATTCGAATAGGTTTATAAATGCATCTCTAATTTCTGAGGAATCCTTTTTTCGCCGATCCATCTTAAAATTCTCGCCAGTTTTAACTTCATAGATTCGTTCTCCGCCATTGACAGTTAATAATCTGATGTCAATCGATTTTTGGTTTGGAAGGGCGAAATCTACGTAGAAAGCTTTTAACTCTTTTGATTGAAAGTGGGACAAATATGTTAGAACCGCAAACCTATCTTGGTATAAGAATCCATTTCTTGTCGAGAATATCGTAGACATATTAGTTAATCAAACAAAAAAAGCCCTTTCTAGGGCAGTCTCATGTTAGTTGAGGCTAGGCGTTTATGCTTTACACCTCTTTTGTAACTAGGACTTCTTCTCCTAACATGTCAATGATTTTGACTGCCACTTTGGTTGATTTTGCGCTTACTTCTAACTCGTATTCGCCTTTAACTAAGTCATTTTGTTTCTCTGAAACATCAGAGAAGCCAATCTTAAATACCTCGCCGTCATAATCGGTATCAACCAAGACTACATCGATCATTGACCTGAAATCTGGGATTTTCTTTTGCAAGAGTCCTGGTTCAAGCTCCAAGCGCTTAATGATCGTGGGGGAGATAAAGGATGTGATTTTAATCTTTACTTTGTCTTTACCTGTCCGCTTAATTTCTATCTCTGCTTTTGATGGCTCGTAGCTGACAAAGTTCTTGTCTTTAAGATCAAAGATAATAAACTGGCGCATGCGTTTCTTGGTTCTGGTATCTTTATAAGGCTGTTTTTTATTCCATTCTTCAACCCAAGCATCTACCTTTGTCTCCCTACCCAGCGAGATAACCACGATGTCTCTATCCTCATCGGGGCGTTTGTTAAGCTCGTCAACGATTAATTGGAGGTCAAGAAGTGTTAACGGGTGGTTAAAGTCTATAACTTTCACCAGCTCGCCACCATCCCGTAAGCCGTCAAAGAAAGTATCAGTCTTAATCTTAGTGATGCCATATTGCTGAATAGCCAGCTCTTTTGCTTCAGTTTTTAAGATTCTCAGGTCGTAGTTATTAACTTTATAAACTGCAAAGGTGGGGTGTTTTGCCTCTTTTTTGTCTTTTGAGATTTTTTGTAGTCTCTTGCTGGTAACTTGAATTGCCCCTTTATTAACATCAACCCCAATCCACCGCCTGCCTAACTTTTGAGCCACCGCACATGTTGTTCCAGACCCCATAAAACAATCCAAAACTAAATGATTTGAGTCAGAAGAGGCTTTGATAATTCGTTCGAGTAATGCCTCTGGCTTTTGAGTCTGATAACCTAACCACTCTGACGGTGTTACTCCCAAACCTGGGATGTCTTCCCAGATGTTATCGACTGGGGTTTCTTCAACAATAAAATTACCTTCTCTTTTTCTGTAATACTTAACGCCCAGATTCCCTTTCTGGGTATAAATTCTCTTATTCTTTGTGTCTACGATGACCTTACCATTGTAGGGCGCATATAATTTCCCCCTTTTATAAAGATCAAAAAGAGTCTCGAAGGAGAAAGTCCCAGGGTCTGAAGTCCTGAAAAATCCTTTTTCATCTTTCATGTATTTTTTCTCTGCTTCTTTTATCGAGAGTTTGTTTATCTTAATTGGTTGATTCCATAGTGCACCCTCACCTTTGGTATAAAGCAGGATGTATTCAGCGCTGTAGGGCAGGAAGGTGGCATGTGCCTTCATACCTCTTGGAATCTGTCTTCTCCATGTAATTTCGTTCTTGAAATTGTCTTCGCCAAAGATCTCGTCCATTATCGTCTTAATGTAGTGAACCATTCTGTAATCCAGGTGGACATAAATACTTCCTTTTTCTGCCAGCAATTCCTTCAATAAAATTAAGCGCTCATACATGAACTGGAAGTATTCGTCCCTTTTCCAAATATCTTCATACATCGTTTGTTGAATGATCGATTCGCTGTCTTCTTCAATCCTCCCCAAATCTTTCAGCCCCCGCAGCTCAATTTTCCTCATGTAGTCTTTGTTACTGGCAAATGGAGGATCGATGTAAATAAGGTCAACCTTGCCTCTAAATCCTTGTTCGAGGAGTGTGGCTAAAACTTCTTTATTATCACCATGAAATAAGAGGTTGTGCCAGTTTTTTTCAAGTTCACCATATTTAGGAGTTTCTGAGAATTTATCTTTCTTTTGAGGGTCAAAGACCTCTGTTAGTTGTGTCGGGAAGCCTGTGACATATCCTAACGGGTGTTTATTAACCCAATGGAGCAGGGGTCTACCTTTTGGCGTTTCAATCTTTATTTTACTTATCTTAGCCTCAATCTTCATCTCGTCAGAAAGAGACTTGTTTATTTTTTTATTTGTTTTATCGTTTGTCATATTTATTTTTGGTTTTGGTAAATCCAGTTAAAAACTGGTGTAACTTTACCAAACACCGATTCTCCTTCCTCTAAGAGCAGGAGTTCATACTTAATTTTATCAGGATTTATTGTTTCTAGCTCTTTCATCTCTTTTTCAGCTTCCTTAATTCTGTATTTTGGTGCTTTTACCTCCACAATTAGGGACTTGCCGTCTTTCTTGCGAATTAGAAAGTCAGGCGTATAACTGTGCCAGTCTCCTTTGTCGTCTTTGTATTCAAAGATAAAGTCCGTTTTGGCTGGATCATTGATTGCGCCTGTGTAATAAATGTCCTCAACATTATCTGGGTCTTCTCCAAGTTTATTAAGCATCCGTTCAAAGAACTCTCGCTCATCTTCGGAGTCAAAGTTGTATGGGTCGTAGTGAAAACCGAACAGTGGCAGCTGTCCAGCCCTAGCCTTGTAATCTTTCAGCTGCAACACATATTTCTCCAGAGAGGTTTTGTTAACTCTTATATGGGTCACATACGATGTTTTACCGTCAACGGTTTCTTCTTCAAACCCTTTTTGCTTGATCAGGGCGAGTGCTTCTTCGATTGTCTCGTTAACTACTTTGTAGCGCACAGTTTGTTTTTCTATTTGTGAACGGATAAGCTCCAGTTCAAACGCTCCAATCTCTTCGTCAGGATATAAGCCTTCAAGCAGTTTGTATGTTTTTAGCGAGTCCAGGCGGTAAGCATGAGCCAGGACTACGGCAGCTTGGAATAAGTCAATTTTCGTGTCTGTTACCGTTCCCTTTTTAGTTCCCACTTCAACCAACACCCCTTTTCTCTGGGCTTTGGACATGGAGTAAATGGTTTTTTCAAAGGATTTGACCGCTTGTTTGCCTGGTTTATCGATTTTTAGACTTTCTTCAGCTTTCAAGTCTTCTGGAACGATCTTTTGGATGAGCTTTTTTATAAGCAATGGCTCAAGCTCAATCTTTCTAAGCGTTACTTTAACCGATATTGTGTCGGCTGTAACTCTGTTGAGATCGTCCAAACCCTCACCAAAGGTTTCCTGTAGCTGCCGATCAAGAATGGAGACATTATCTTTTGAGAGGTAAATCTTAGCTTTTTTGGTGTTGCCGTTTACTTGCCGTAGGCATCTGCTGGCTGCCTGAAGCACGAAGTTATTGCTTGAGGTCAGTTTGCGAGCAAGAGCTGTGGCAAATAAAGACAAACAGTTCCACCCTTCAGTGCCTTTGTTAACAAGCAGGAAGACTCTGTATGGCAGTTTTGGGTCATTGATACGGTTGTCAAAAAGGTCTTTGACTTCATCAGTGGATTTGTTATGCACTGGTAAGACGACTGATGGGTCGATTTTCAGGGAGATGAGGGTCTGCTCGACAATAGGCTTAGCTTTCTCTAAATCTGCAACTTGAGGGAAGTAAATTGCCAGCTTTGCATACTCGCCGTTATTAACCCGAACATTTTTATATTCTTGGAAGAAGTCTTTGACAATATCGATAACAAAGTCTTTCTCAGAGACCTTCGGATAAGCCATGATGTTGCCCCTAACCTCCTTGAGGATGCCGTCTTCAATGCCCTGGGACAGCCCATACCAGTAAATGACATCCCTCAGAAGCTGTCTTTGGTAATAAGGCGTGCCAGTAGTGTTGACTACCGCCAGAAGGTTAGTTTCCTCGGCAATGTAGTTGATGGTTTGCCTAACCCGTTTCAGGTCGCTTGCCAGCTCTTGTCCGTAGGTGTGGTGCGCTTCATCCGAAAATACTGCTAAATGAGGCAGTGAAGTGATGGTTTGCAGCCTTAAATTAGCCACCAGCTCCTTTGCTTCTTCAATTCCCAGCCTCAACTGTCCAGACAGGAAAGATTTGGGGATACTGTTCTTTTGAAGTCTTATTTTTTCAGTGTTGGTAACAATGACATTAAAGGAACTCTCTCGAATAACAGGAATATCTTTCTCACCATCTCTGGTATAGGTGAATTTAACATTGGTGATAAAGGATTTATAAAAACGGGGGGGAAGTATCTTGTCATAGGGAGTATCTGAGATTTCCCTCAAAGCACCTAAAATGGTTTTTCCAGGCGCAAATACCAGGGCGTTTTTGATAAAAATACCATCTTCCTCTTGATATTCCAAAGCCATCGCAAACTCGGTGGCGATAATGGAGGCTATAAGAATTGTTTTACCTGCTCCCATCGCCAAAGCCAAGATGTAACTGGGGTATGAGAGAGTGAGGGTTTCTCGTAGGGCTTCTAGTCTATTTTGTTTTACAAAGACATCATCAGTTTCAATTTTTTTCAAGATGCCTTCTGTAAATTCTGGCGTGATTAAATCTTCTGGCAGGTTTTCGACAATGTGCGATAAGCCAAAGGCTTGAAAGAGAGATTTTCCTGGGAAGTAGCCTCGATAAAGGTCAAAGATATTCGGGGTGTTTTTCACCAACCTGAGATACCAGTAAGTCTCCAGGGCTTCAAACTGCGCCTTTCTCAAAAAGTTATTTTGATTGTGTTGAAGAACGGTGGTAATGGTAGGATAAGAGGACGGATATCCTTGCTGTCGCCATTTTGCTACATCTGATTTTAGTTGTTGGTATAAGTTTGTCATATTTGAGATTTTGAGACTCTTTCATTCGCTAGGTATTTTATAAACTCCCTACCGAAAGGTGAGAACTTTACAAATGGTGAATTTCTTGGATCAAATCCTCCTCTTGTGCCCGTTGTATTCAACAGTAACCCAAGATTTATCAAGCTGTAGATATTGTCAATTCTGTTTGCGTTGTTGCCATAAATCTGGTAATTCTCTCCGTATTCGTCAATCTTTACATCTCTTAAAACTTCTATATCCACTTCACCTAATTGGCTTAAAGTATGGCTGAATTTCTCAAGAGGAAAGTTCCTTTTATCATCTGCTTTTGCAAAGCCCAAAAATATATTTCTAAAGATCTTTCTTTTTTGCTCACTCCGTTCTACGAGATATTTTTCAAAGGCATAGACAAAACCATCTTGAAGTTCTTCTTGTTCCAGGAGTTCTTTTGTAAATACTCCTGGGTTGTCTCTTATCAATTCCACCCATTCCAACGCTCTCTGTTGCCTTAGTTTCATTCCCGCACCGAATAAGGCTTTGCTTAGACCCCAGGCGATGTTCAAAGCGGGAATGCTTGAGGCAATCTGGTCAGCAACCACTAGGGCTGAATCTTTTAGTAATTGTTTGTCTTTATCGTTCATGGTTGGGTTTTCATTAACTTTTCTAAATCTTCTGGTCTATACCGTCTATCCCCACGCTCGTTAACTCGAATGGCTTTTAGTTTCCCGCTTTTATCCCAGCGCCTCAGAGTCTCTACATGTACATTTAGGACTTCAGCAGCCTGGCGTATAGTTAACAGTTTTGGTAACTCGTCTTTAGTCTTCGGCATACCTCAACTTAATTATACAAAGTTTCGATGAAAATTGGTATACTGCTTATTAAGGTAAAAAGATGAGGAAAATGAAACAAAAGTTTTTTGGATTTAGAGGCTCAGTTACTCCTTCCTCGGTAATTCAAGATTTGAGTGAGGAATGGGAACAAGACGGAATCTCTTTTTCCGTTAAAGATGAAGTTTTTAAGGCGAAGTATTTTAATAAAAGTGAAGAAGAGAAGGCTCTACTTATTGCTAATTTATTTATCAAAACCTGGAATTTTAAACACAACACAAGATTAACGGTTAACTTCAATCATTTCTGGGGATTAAAGGAGGGCGGTGGTGTAGCACACAATCTAATTCTCAGTGACACTGTAAAAGTCACTGACAGAGTGATAACAACTCGTGCGATCACCCACAGGTTAAGTTTTGAAGTCAAGGCAAGAATCGTGGGAAAATCTGACAGTGCTTCATTTCTAGCCAACCAATTGTTAGTAGAAAAAAGTCTTAAAGATAAAAGTCTAAAGGAAGCACTTGAGTTTTATTCTGAAGAAGTCGTAGATGAAAAACGACCTCTTTATGGTGTCTATAAAGCATTGGAAGTGTTAATTGAGAAATTGAGGAATGGTGGTAAGAAAGAGGTTGGCATGGAAGTCTTAGGCAAGTTGGCTGGTAAAAACAAAAAATATATTGAAGAAGTGAAACAAAGAACACAGCTTCAAAGACATGCCGTAACTTCTGCCAAGAGTATATTGAGTGAACAAGAGTGTCGAGATAGAGCAAAATTGTTGATAGAAGCTTATGCTAATTCAATTTAGTAATTGAGAAATCGGTTCACTTCTTTCGTTGTAAACTCTGGATATTCCAGTTCAGAAGCCCAGTCAATTGTTCTATAATCATACCATCGTGCGAGCTAGCTTCAGAAGGCTTCGTTTTGTGGGCTTTTTTGTCTGGTATAATATAATCAAATGATAGTGATGGAGCTCACTTAACCGTCCTGCAAGGTTTTGGGACTGATAGCTTCTACTTTTTCTACTTAAATAATATAAGTATGAAAAAAAATAATTGGCTTAACAGAAATGTCTTTTCTCTGGGGGTAACCAGCTTCTTTTCTGATTTTGGTCACGAAATGGCAACCGCAATTCTCCCTGCTTTTTTGGTATCGGTTGGTGGTTCTGCTGCCTTATTGGGAGTAATTGAAGGAGTGGCGGATGCCTCAATTAGTTTTATGAAACTCGTGTCAGGGTGGTATAGCGATTACATTGGCAAAAGAAAACCATTTGCTGTTGTAGGATACTTTTTGACTACGGTTGGGGTTGGCTCGTTTTTTATCGCTTTCTCTTGGACTCATATTCTTTTTAGCAGGGTTATTGCCTGGATGGGTAGAGGTATTAGGGAACCAGCCAGAGATGCCCTCTTGGTTGATTCATCAAAACCGCAACATTATGGTCGGGTTTTTGGGTTTCATCGGGGAATGGACACATTGGGGGCTATAATGGGTCCTCTTTTGGTATTTTTCTTAGTCAAAGTAATACCACTTCGGTCAATCTTTCTTATAGCCTTAATTCCGAGCATTCTTTCTTTTTTAACAATAGCTTTACTTGTTAAGGAAAAACGGAAAGCACAATTACATCAAGACCGTTTTTTAGTAAGTCTTAGGAATCTGCCGCCAAATTTTAAGCTGTTTTTAATAGCTGTTGGTATATTCGGCTTAGGCAACTTCGCCGACTCTATGCTTATATTAAGGGCAACCCAGCTTCTCACTCCAGCGAAAGGAGCGGTTGTCGCAGGAAGTCTCGCCATCCTCTTATATACTTTACATAATGTTTTTTACGCTGTATTTTCCTTTCCGATTGGAGTATTGGCTGATAAGGTCGGAAAAAAGAGCTTGTTGTCTTTAGGATACCTTTTGACAGGAATTGTTTCTTTAGGGTTTATCTCTCAGACTGCAAGTCTTTTCTATTTGGGATTGTTTTTTCTTTTAGCCGGGATAGCCATAGCTATCACCGATGCCCTGGAAAGAACTGTGGCAGCTGATATTTTACCAGAAAGACTAAGGGGAACTGGCTATGGAACATTGGCAACAGTCAATGGAATTGGGGATTTTGGCTCAAGCACGATTGTGGGGTTTCTCTGGTCAGTTGTATCTCCGCTTTTTGGCTTTGGATATGCGGCAATTATGTCAATAACAGGAGGACTTTTGCTTTTAACTTATAAGAAAAGTTAAAAAAATTTTACCTTAGGCGTAAACTGGTTGAATTTGAAAAGTTTCAAAGACAGTTTTGATGCTTTGCAGAGTGAAATCAAACTCTAACTTATGGTTGCAGAATAAGTCCTTTAGGGGGAGCTAGTGACTTTTTAATATAACCTTCAAAATTTTTCTCAGAAAGCGTGTTCTGGTAAGATGATGTTATGAATATGATATTGATTGGTTTAATTGCCTATAAGATCAAGGGTCCCGCTTGAACTTTTCTTTTAAAGGAGTATACTCTAGATTAGTTATTTAATATTTAAAGGGTGAGCTATTGTAAAACTTCTTTAAAAATTCGTTTTTAGAAGTTTTAAATATTTTTATTTCTTGTATTACTTAGTTTCCCACAACACCGAAAAGATCGTCCAGGCATTACTGCGAAATACAGTTTCGAATTATTTTTCCCTTTCAAAGGAGGTGATTATTGATGGCGGATAAAGATAAAAAAATAATGGCTAAGCCAGTTAAAAAGCCAAAGACTGATGATAAACCGGTTGCCGAGGTGAAACCAGTTGAAGAGCCAAAAGTTGAAGAACCAAAGACTGAAGAGCCTGACAGCGGTACGGTTGTTCCAGCAGATGATGCGGCGGTGCCGGCAGGAACCGATCAACATGGTCGCCAGCTTTACAATGTAAAGTGCGCTGATTGTGGGAAGGAAACCCAAGTTCCCTTTAAGCCAACTGGAGACAGGCCGGTTTATTGCCGGGATTGCTATATGAAAAAGAGAAAAGGAGGAGCTGGTGAGGGCATGGGGAGAGGACCAAGAAGGTAAAAGAAGATCAAGGAAGAATGAGTAGGGGTATAAAGCGATATCGCCCTTATTGAATTTTTGAGCTAGTCTGAAAATTATCCCATTTGGCGAGCAGATTTTGTACAAGCCGCACGAGGGGCGGTTTTTTATTGGTCTGGTGGGGCTTGAGATAAGAAGAGAAATCCCCTATTATTCTAAAGCATTAGCGAAAAGCCGAAATGAAAAAAATAATTTTTGGTTTTATTTCGCGCCTCAGAGTACCCTGCCGCTCTGCGGCGGGGATGAATGAGGCAAGAAAGAAGCTGACTCACCATAAAGGAAACCCTACTACTCTGTGGTGGGGAGGCTTCATTCTTGTTTTTTTCTTGATTGCTTCTTTTTTCTCTCCCATTGTTGCGGCCGGTGATCAGAAGACCTGTATAGTTTATTTCACCGGCAAGGGTTGTCCTCATTGTGCCAAGGTTGACCCGGTTCTTCTCGAGCAATTACCCAAGAAATACCCTGATTTAGTCGTGATCGAATATGAGATTTATCA
>Ga0315289_10004248_pt1 | contig 21387 bp, 13 predicted proteins | sample YL17G11_40_MG_FD_203452 | JGI IMG/M metagenome (GOLD analysis project Ga0315289, IMG submission 203452) | Sediment microbial communities from Yellowstone Lake, YNP, Wyoming, USA - YL17G11_40 | ecosystem: Environmental > Aquatic > Freshwater > Lake > Sediment | place: USA: Wyoming | collected... | reverse complement strand
ACTCTTGATAAGCATCCTGATTGGGTTTCTATCCACAGAAATGGAATGAAATATATTCATAATGTTCAATGGGGAGATTTTTATGCATTGTGTCCTGTGAATCCCGGTTCACAGGATTTACTGATTAATCTTTATTGCGAGATGATTAAGAAATATAATTTTGATGGTATAGATTTGGATAGAATCAGATTCGGGAATGTAGATTTTTGCTATTGTCCTTATTGCAAAGAGACATTCAAAAAAGAGACAGGGCTTGAACTTGATAAAATCAGTAAGGATTCTGAAGAATATAAAAAGGTTACGCAATGGAGAAAAGATAAACTGACAGGATTTGTAAAAAGATTATCAGAAAAATTAAGAGTGACAAAGCAGAATATCGAGATTACATCGGCAGTAGCATCGCCCGAGAGTATTGACGTTTATTGTCAGGATTGGCCTCGATGGGCGGAGATGGGCTATATTGATGCCTTGTCGCCAATGTTGTATGGGGCGAATATTGAACCCGCAGTTCGGCAGTGCCTCGAACTTGTGGGAAATGAATATCCAATGTTTTATGGAATAAGTTGTGATGAAAATCCACCTGATATGGTGGTGAAGCAGATTAATTTTTTAAGAAGTATCAAGACTAAAGGAATTACTTTCTGGTATGCGGGAAAAGTAAGTGATGATTTGCCAGTATTAAAGGCAGGTGTGTTTAAAGATACGATTCCACCATACAAATTTAAAGGCATCAAGGCAAAAGCAAAACCCAGCAAAGAATTGGAGCAAAAAGCTCAGGAGCAGAAAGGATTAGAACCGGGACAAATACAAAAGTCCACTGAGCCCGGTCAGAAAACGAAATAAGAGATGTAAATAAAACCACAAAGAAATAATTAGACAGGATATACAGGATTAACAAGATAATTGAGTAAATTTAAAATGTAAAACTGACGACTGAAAATTAAAAATAAAATAAGAGATTCTTCGCTGCGCTCAGAATGACAGATTATCAGCAAGCTCCTTTACTTTGCTCAGAATAACATACACTCACCCTTCCCTCTCCCACTGGGAGAGGGTTTGGGGTGAGAGAAAGTTCATTTTTTTTTACTTTAAGGATGAGATTGCTTTTTCTCTGTTTTACTCAGAACAACAATTTTTTTCAGAGATTTTTTATGAGATTTCACAACAGTGAAATTATTTGTATTTTAAAGTCAATAAGGAAATGGGGACAGGCAATGTCTGTCTGTCCCCATTTCCTCATTATAATATTAGCGGTTGGAGTTGGGATAATGGGATGTGCAAAATCAACAAGTTCTCCTAAGCTAACAGATTTGCTTCCTTCTGAAATTAATGGTTGGAAACCTGTGGGCTCGGATGAGCTTTACAATACTGAAACTCTCTATAAATATATCGACGGTAGCGCTGAGGTATATCTTTCATTTAATGTTCAGAACGTTCTTGCGAGGCGATATATCAAGGATAATGCCCCTGAGATAATTGCTGACATCTTTGATATGGGTTCATCAAAAGATGCGTTCGGTGTTTATCACCACGATATTCGTGAAGGTCCAAAAGCAGGTATAGGGCAGGATTCCGAGTATTTCGGCTCATCACTTTTTTTCTGGAAGAATCACTTTTTTGTATCAATAATTTCGACAGATGAAACAGAAGAAACGAAACAAGTCATATATGATTTGGGTAAAGCGATAGCTTCAAGAATCGGTAATGATGGACCTGAACCCAATTTACTTAAACTTTTATCGAATTATAAAGATGCCTTAAAAGACGTTCATTATTTCCATAATCACTATTGTCTTAATAAATATTATTTTATTTCTGAGGAGAACCTGCTTGATTTAGATAGTCAAACTGAAGGCATTCTTGCACGTTTCAAAGATGAAATTGTTACTTCTGATTTGCCAGAGGCTCCACATTTTGTAATTTTACTAATTCGTTATAAGTCATCAGATAAGGCTCAAGAATCACTTAAAAAGTTCCTTGCGAATTATCTACTTGATACGGATAAAGAGGGTATAGCTCAGACTGAGAATTCTAAATGGGCTTCTGCAAATGTTATTGGCAATATTTTTATTGGTGTTTTTGATGCTTCATCAAGAGATAAAGTTAAGAGTATTTTTAATGATATAAAAAATTTGTATATTAAGATACAGAATTTGAAATCTCTGAAATATTAGTAAAAGCATAATGTAGCGGTGCGATTCATCGCACTCTTGTAACGCAGGCATCTTGCCTGCTTTAATAAAGCCGACGAGACGTCGGCGCTACAATAAACATGATGTCGGATAAATCCGACCGCCACAACCTTAGTTTTTCAGAGGTCTCAATTTATAAGGAGCAAACAATGAAAAAAAATAGAAGAGTTATTACGCGTCGTGATTTTCTTCGACTGACCGCAACCGCTACTGTGGCGAGTGCGGCAGGATTGTCAATCTTCGCTGAGGAGTCACAAAAAGTTGATAAGGTGGAATCGGTTGTAAAAAAAGCAAAGGTGATTTTAGTAAGAGATGCTAATGTCCTTGATGATAATAAACAGGTTAATGCTAAAATTCTTGAAAAAATGTTAGATGATGCCGTTACATCTCTTACCGGGACATCTGACCCGGTAGAAGCCTGGAAACAAATTGTAAAACCAACGGATATTGTCGGCGTTAAAAGCAATCACTGGAATCCTCTTCGAACTCCTGCAGAACTTGAGGAGGCAATTAAGAAGCGCTTGATTGATGCGGGTGTAAAAGAAGACAAAATTAGCGTTGGCGACCGTGGAATCTTGAATAATCCAATATTTCAGCAAGCTACAGCATTAATTAACAGTCGCCCAATGCGAACACACGACTGGGCAGGAGTTGGCAGTCTGATTAAAAATTATATACAGTTTTCACCGAGTCCTTCGAGCTGGCATAATGATTCCTGTGCTAATCTGGCACAACTCTGGGATTTACCCATAGTTAAGGGGAAGACACGTTTGAATATTCTTGTTCTGCTGACTCCATTATTTCACAGTAAGGGACCGCATAATTATCAGGAGCAATATACCTGGGCATACAAGGGACTTCTTGTCGGGACTGATCCTGTTGCGATTGATGCAACAGGAGTTCGTATTATAGAGGCAAAGAGGCGTGCTTACTTTGGTAAAGATTTGCCTTTTGAAGTTTCACCCAAACACATTCGTTTAGCAGAAGAGAAATTTCATCTTGGTATTGCCGATGCAAATCGTATTGAAGTTATAAAATCGGGATGGATGGATGATGTCCTTATATAAATAAAAGAGTAGGGACAGAACAGTGTTCTGTCCCTACAAATCTGATGAACCAATCTCATCCTTATAAGTTCTGAAACAATTACAGATAATTTTTATTTATGCAAAAAAGTCCTAAAAATATTTTTCTTATTATCTATCCTCTTTTTTTGATAGTTTTAACTATTCTCCTCTCTTATCCTTCCTTATATTATCCTTTTGGAACTGATCAGGGGGTTTTTGCTTATGTTGCGAGGATGATTATCAAGGGTGATGTTCCATATAAAGATGTTTGGGATATCAAACCACCAGGAATTTATTTCCTTTATGCATTAGGAATAAAGATTCTTGGTGATTCAATGGTGGCAATACGAATATTTGATTTATTTTTTACGATTTTGAATGTGTTGTTAATCTTTTATATTGTAAGAAAACTTTTTAATGAACATTCTGCTTTTCTAAGTGGGTTTTTCTATAGCTTCTATTATTATGTTAATGATTTCTGGACACTTGCTCAAGTTGAGAATTTTCTTAATTTCTTTGTTTTGCTCAATTTTTTATTTCTTTATTTAGCCATAAATAATCGTCGGATAAATCCGACCGTTACAAGGGAAACCATAAATAATCGTCGGATGAATCCGACCGCTACGAATACTATTTTTTATTTGTTTGCAGGAGTGTTTAGTGGATTAACAGTCTGGTTTAAGCAAACCGCAATCTTTTTCCCAATAATCTCAATTTATTTAATAATTATCCACAAAATTAATGTAGGGAACGGTCGCGACCGTTCCCTATCGATATCTGAACCTAAAGTTATGAAGTGTTTATTAAAGAATTTGGTGTTATTTTTCATTGGTTCTTTTTTAGTATCATTGATATTCATTATTTATTTCTCTTTAAAAGGTGGATGGTCGGATTTTTTATATACAATTCTTGTCTGGGATAGGCATTATGGTGCAATTGTTTATAAGGGGGGATTGATAAAATTTCTGAATGCCATATCTGTTCCAGTAGTCTATTTTGTTAATTATCATTTACCCTTTGTGATTTTAAGCATTAGTGGATTAATTATCTCACTAATCAAAAAAAGGGATTTTAATCATCATTTTGTTCTTTGTTATTTTCTTGCTGGATTTTTATGCCTGATTGCCCAGGGAAAGTTTTTTTATTATCATTGGATTGTTTGTTATATTCCTATGAGTATTTTTGCGGCTAATTTTATTTACTCATCATTGAGGAATTACAAAAAAATATATCCTATTGTTATTCTTATAGTGGCTATAATCTTAATTTATGTTTATACAGTCGAAAAATATATTTTTTCGTTTAAATATCTCTATTCATATAAGAAAGGTGCTTTTTCAGAAATGGAATACAGAGGGAGGTTTGGTGCATACGGAAAGATGGAGCCGGGGCATTTTTCCATTCAGGCAATGTATGAAGTTGCTGATTATATAAAGAGTCATACAAGCGAGAAAGACCCGATACTTGTATTTAGTTTTTCATCTCTTCCTTATTATTTGTCAAAAAGGGAAGCACCGACGAGGTTTTTTTTCAATGTGCCAGTTATAGTGAGCTGGGTCAGGAATGACTGGCGAGATGAGTTTGTTAGAGATATCAGGAAAAGACCACCTAAATACTTTATATTTATTGAAGGGGATGCAATTCCCTGGGCTTCTGGAGTTGATAAGGATTCATTTTATGTTATGCAAGACTGGAAGGAGCTATCGGAGTTTTTTTCTCAGAATTATCTCTATGAAACACAAATCGAGTTTTTTAAGTTGTATAAATTAGTGAATTAAATAAGAAAATGCCAATTTGAAGAATTAAAATTGTCTGTTTAAAAACAATATTGCCATCTTCCCATTCATTTACTTCCAATAACACACCGGGAATGTTGTTACAAGAATACAATATCTAATGAATCAATCTCACTTTTCAGCACATTTTCAGGATTATTGAATTATTAGTCGCATCATTTATAATTGTTCAATAAGGAAATGGAAGATATCGTCGAGCAACGATAGGAGTAAGAATAGTAAACATATTATCTTTAACATTGGTGGGATTTAATATTATTCATTTCTGGTCTCCTTAATTTTCCAATAAAAAAAATTTTGTAACAAAATTCATTTCTCCGGACTCATTACTATATAGAAATAACAACAAGAGGCAAAATATGAGATTAAGGTTATATTTATTTTTTTCATCACGAAATTTTTTATTGTTCTGTTCATTTGTAATAATTATTTTTCTCGCACAAATATTGGGATATGCAATAGTCATCACCGTAGGTCCTACAGGGGATTATCAAAAGATTCAGGATGCAATTGATGCGGCAATTACTGGAGATGAAATTGTCGTCTCAGAGGGAACATATTTTGAGAACATTAATTTTAAGGGGAAAAATATCTATGTGCGCTCCACTAATCCACAAGATTCATCTGTGGTCAATAATACAATCATTGACGGTAACCAATTAGGTTCAGTCGTTACTTTTATGGGAACCGAAAGCAACACTTGTATTATTTCCGGATTTACAATTAAAAATGGGAAGGCTCAATATGGAGCAGGAATAAATGGAGGGAATAGTTTCGCTACCATTCAATATAGTAAAATCACAGCAAACTTAGCCGAGAGATATATTCACACTGGTTATGTTGCCTCTGTTATTTACTTGTGTCGGGGACTAATTAGTCATAACTCTATTATAGATAATTCTCCTGCGGAATCGGCTTTATATGGGTGTAATGGAACTATTGAAAATAATATTATATCAAATAATGATAACAAAGGGCTATATAATTGTGGCGGAATCGTTCAGAAGAATCTTATTACAAAAAATGGTGGTCATGCTGTAATTCATTTTAATGGAACTATTCAAAATTGTATTGTTTCCCAAAATGACTACGGTCTTTATGATTGTGATGGGATTTTTCTTAATAACACAATTTACGACAATATAGGTAGAGGTCTTGGAAGTTGTTATGGCACAATAAAAAATTGTATTATATGGGAAAATGGGATAACAGGAATCAGTACGCCTGATTACTGTTGCATTCAGGGATACCCGGATGATGGGGATGGTGTAGGCAATATTAATGAGGATCCGAAGTTTGTAGACCCTGAAAATGGGGACTTTCATCTTGATTATGGCTCTTCTTGCATTGATGCAGGGGGGTTTATTGACAGTGTAAATGTGGATTATGAAAATAATCCAAGACCATTTGATTCATTTCCAGTTCTAAGAGGTGATGGCTCAAATTATGACATTGGAGCCTATGAATTTACTCACGTTATTAATTTTCCTGATAAACCCAGTAATTTATCCCCATCACCAGGAGAAACAGGTGTCTCAAGAAATCCCACTCTTATGTGTTCTCCTTTTTCCTCAGCATCTTCAGATGTCTTGCATTATGCGACCGAATGGGAACTATTTGATGATGATGATTTCTCATCTCCTTTCTTCCATATAACTGTTACAAATGAGAATTTGATCTCGATAACAATCCCAGAAAATCATACAATTACCTATAATACAATCTGTTACTGGCATTGCCGTTATCAGGATAGTCATACATATTGGAGTGATTGGTCGGACATCACAAGTTTCAAAACGATTAATTGGCAAGGCGCTATTAAAGTTCCACAAGATTTTCCAACTATCCAACAGGCAATTAATGTCTCAGGTGATGATTTAGAAATCATCGTCTCAGAAGGAACTTATTTTGAGAATATTCACTTCAAGGGGAAGAATATAATTCTCAGAAGCACGAACCCACTTGATGAAAATGTTGTTAAGGCAACTATTATTGATGGGCAGGCAAAGGATTCAGTTGTAACATTTCTTGGAAGCGAAGAAGAATCCTGTGTCCTTGAAGGATTTACTATTATTAACGGTAGAGCCTTATTTGGTGCTGGGATAAATGGTAATGAAACAAAAGCTACTATTAGAAACAATATCATTGCCGCTAATTCTGCTACCGGTTCTTCTTCTTATTATTATGGTGGTGGCTTATATGATTGTGATGGATTGATTGAGAATAATACAATTACAGAAAATTCCGCAACTGGTTATGGTGGTGGATTATGTAATTGTGATGGTAGTATTATAAAAAATTTAATCACAAACAACTGGTCATATCGTTCGGGGGGCGGATTATATGAATGTAAAGGGATTATAGAAAATAATACGGTTACAAACAATCAGGTGTGGTTGGGCTCGGGAGGAGGCTTATCAGATTGCGATGCTATTATTAGGAATAATATTATTTCTGGAAATATAGCAGAAGGTTCATCTTATAGTTATGGTTCCGGTGGAGGTTTATCTGGTTGCTATTATTCAGTGATTTTCGGAAATATTATAACTAACAACAAAGCACAAGAAGATGGAGGCGGTTTAATTGAATGTAGAGTAAGCAACATCGAAAACAATATTATTTCATATAATACAGCATCAAATGGTGCCGGCTTGCATTCTTGTTGGGGCAAAATTAAAAATAATATTATTTCATATAATAACGCTACCGAAAACGGAGGAGGACTTTATTCTTGTCAATGGTATGAAATTGATGATGCTTATATAGCGAATAATTTTATATTCAAAAATACAGCTCAAAAGCACGGGGGCGGGCTTTATAAATGCAATGGAAAGATTATCAACAATACGATAGTTTATAATTCTGCCATTGAACAAGGTGGAGGATTGGATGAAACAACTGCACAGATAGTCAATTGTATCTTCTGGGGAAATACTGCACCATCTGGCGACAATATTTTTGGGAATATTCCTGTTTATTCTTGCATCGGAAACTGGATTTATGGTGGTGACCACAACATCTCTGAATATCCACAATTTGTTGATCCTGCCAATGATGATTATCATCTTCTTCCGATATCTCCTTGCGTCGATGCAGGGGCATATATTGCAGATTTAACAACTGATTTTGACGATAATCCGCGAGGTTTTAATGGCACTTTTATTCAGCGTGGAGATGGTTCTGATTACGATATCGGCGCTGATGAATATTATTATACTTATACAAGTGCAAGTAATTGGAGTTTGTATGAATAAGATAATTGGAGTGCGTAAGCCATGCTTACACCTTAATTTGTGCAAGTCATACTTGCACTAAAAGATAAAGCGGTAGCAAGCTACCGCACTCCACATAGGAAGGGAATACTGATGAAAATAACTTTTGCAAGAGGTTCAGATGTAAGAATTCTATTGTTTTTTCTAACTTCATTTTTATTATTATTATCTATCTCCCAGGCAAGAATCATTCACATCCCGGGAGATTATTATACAATTCAAGGAGCAATCAATGCCGCTCAGGATGGTGATGAGATTATTGTCTCTGAAGGAACATATTATGGGAGAATATCATTAAGAGGTAAAAATATTGTCCTTCATTCCACTGACCCCACAAATCCTGATGTTGTTGCAAATACAATTTTGAATGGTCTACAAGAATCCAGTATTGTCGGATTTATAGGCACGGAAAGTGAGTCCTGTATAGTGGAAGGTTTTACTATAACTAATGGAAGGGTTGGCATATCGGGTGGTTACCCTACGCATTCTCATGCTACTATTCGCTACAACCATATCACAAAAAACGCATTACCAGAGGATGAATATCCCGATCATACTATTAATGGTTTCGATGGGATTATTGAATACAATATCATTTCTGACAATTACGGCGGTGCCATTTCTGATTGCAATGGTATGATTCAGCATAATTACATTTCAAGCAATGCCAGAGGTGGATTAATTGAATGTAATGGCACTATCCGCAATAATATAATAGTATATAACTCTTATAATGAAAACACATATAGTGCAGTCTACGGATGTGAGGGGACAATAATTAATAATATTATTGGCTACAATGCTTCTACTGGTTTATACCTATGCTCAGGTCTTATTCAGAACAATTATATTTATGTCAATGAGACTGGTATTTCCAATTGCACAGGTTCAATTCAGAATAACACTATTTTCCGGAATTTTGGAAGTGGTGGGGTGATTAAATGTACTGGGGTTATAGAGAATTGTATCATCTGGGCAAATGAGTATAAACAAATCTCAGAATCCAGTGTCCCTTCATACTGCTGTATTCAAGATTGGGATGGTAGTGGGGTGGGAAACATTTCTGATGACCCGAAATTCATCGTGAATCTCAAACTTGGTGCTGATTCCCCTTGCATTGATGCTGGGAAATATATTGAAGGCTTAACAACTGATTTTGATGGTGACCGAAGAGGAATTAGGGGTGTTTCGGAACCTCGTGGTGATGGTTCCTATTATGATATTGGGGCAGATGAATTTTTTAGAGCTACTGATGTTACTAATTGGATATTGTGGGAATAATGAAGATGAGAAATTAAAAAACGTTCTCTCTGAAAAATTAATTTTTATTTTATAGATAATACTTTCAGAAAAGGAAAGTGCATTATGAAAAAATCTTTCTTATATTTTTTACTTAATTTACATCAGTTCAAGGGATTGAAGTATTTTGTTTTTCAGATTTTGTTACTTATTCCGTTATTATCCTATGGTTCTATTATAACTGTTGGGACAAATGGCGAAAACTATCCCACAATTCAACAAGCGATTGATGCCGCTCAGGAAGGCGATGAAATCATCGTTTCAGAAGGAATTTATGTCGAAAATATCAAATTTAACGGTACGAACATTATCCTTCACTCAACTGAGCCTACAAATCCAACGGTTGTCGAAAATACAATTATTGATGGGAATCAATTAGACTCTGTGGTCACTTTCTGGGGGCAAGAAAATGAAATATGTATCATTTCGGGATTTACCATCACAAATGGAAAAGCGACTTACTATGGTGGAGGAATAAAAAGTACTTATTCTTCCTATCCTACAATTAAAAATAATATAATTAAAAATAATTCTGCGGAAGATAACGGTGGAGGGATTTATAATTGTGATGGTGCTATTTTAAATAATATAATCAAAGACAATTCCTCAGATTACGGCGGGGGTATCTATGATTGCGATGGGCTTATACAGAATAACCTGATTATATTTAATACGGTGAATGTCCGCGGTGGGGGTATATCAAGTTCGGATGGTCAAATCCAGAATAATACTATTTTTGGCAATAACGCTCAAGACTTATGTGGAGGAGTTTACTCCTGCGTAGGGCAGATTTTAAACTGTATAGTCTGGGGAAATACAGATAGCGAAGAAAACAAGCAGGTCATTAGTAGCAATATACTATCCTACTGTTGCATTCAAAACTGGACAGATGGAGGCATAGGCAATATATCCATCGACCCTCAATTTATTGATATATCAAAGAATTTCCGACTTCCTCCAAGCTCCCCTTGCATAAATTCAGGTTATACATATCTGTTCTCTATGGATTACAATACTGACCTTGATGGAAACTCAAGAATCGTTGGAAACATTGTCGATATGGGCTGTTATGAATTTAATAGCTCCAAAGACTCTGATGGTGATTTATTATCGGATATTGATGAAAATGCTCAAGGAAGCGACCTAAACAATAGAGACTCCGATGGTGATGGATTAATAGATGGAATAGAAGTAATTCGTGGAACAAGTCCTACTATAGCTAATACTCCTCCAGGAATCTCAATTCCATCTCAATTTTCAACTATTCAACAAGGAATCTTCCTTGCCTTTTCTGGTGAACAAATAACAGTCGCTCCTGGTACCTACTTTGAGAATCTCTGGATGTTGGGGAAAAATGTGATTCTTCAAAGTGAGGACCCTCTTAATGAAAGCATTGTTGATTCAACAATTCTTGATGGTAGCGATACCTCTTCAGTAATTACTTTCAAAGGTTCAGAAAATGAAACTTGTATCATAAAAGGATTTACTATTAGAAACGGTTCTTCAGGTTCAGGTGCTGGATTAAAATGTAATAATTCAACCGTAACCATTGAGAATAATAAGATTACAAACAATAATGGTCCTGCTATTTATAAATGTAATGGGCTTATTCAAAATAATAAGATTTCAAATAATTCGGGGTCGTCGGGTTCAGCCCTTTATTACTGTAATGGAACAATCCAGAATAATGTTATTACACAAAATACTTACTCTTCCTCAGACTATCACTATGGTGGATTATATTATTGTAATGGGACAATTAAACAGAACATCATATCCTACAATTCCAGAATCGGTCTATATTATTGCAACGGTGATATTATTGAGAATACAATATCGGACAATCTGGGTGATGGGCTTCATTATTGCGATGGATTAATTCAGGGGAATATAATTCAGAATAATCTTGGCGATGGACTGTATGGCTGTGATGGAACCGTTTTTAGAAATACAATTTTACATAATGCTGAATCAGGGTTAAGTCAATGTTCCGGTAAAATTCTGAATAATATTATCAAAGATAATAAGGGCATAGGAGTTAGCGGGTGCAGTGCCGTTATCCTGAATAATTTTATTATTGATAATGTCTGCTTTGGTAAAGGTGGCGGATTAAGTGGTTGTAGCGGCATTATCGTAAATAATACTATTGCAGGGAATGTAGCTGATGAATGTGGAGGTGTTTATAACTCCAATGCTTTTTTCTGTAATAACATCGTCTGGGGAAATTTCTCTAACGTTGGGAAACAAATTGAGGATAGCGGTCCATTTATTTATTCCTGTCTTGAAGAATGGGATGGGGTTGGTCAAGGCAATATTTCTCTCGATCCCGGTTTTGTAGACCCGGATAATAGTAATTATCATCTTAGAGAAGGTTCATTCTGTATTAATCGGGGAAATAAGTATTATCTTTTGGGCGATACCGTTACAGATATAGATAATGAATGTAGAATTTCAGGCAATACGGTCGATATTGGTTGTGATGAATTTGGTAGTTCATTAGACAGTGATGGTGATTTCCTAACTGATGTTAACGAACTGATTTATGGGACAGACATAAACAATCCTGATACCGATGGTGATGGATTAAAAGATGGGCTTGAGCTTTCAAGGAGCAAAAATCCTCTCATTTTTGATGAACCAATCGGAATTCCTATCCCTCAACAATACCCTCTTATTCAGATGGGAATATTTTTGGCTTTCACAAATGAAGAAATTATTTTATCGACAGGCACTTATGCTGAAAATGTCAATTTTCTCGGGAAAAATGTCACTCTTAGAAGTCTGAATCCAGATGATGAAAATACAGTGAATGCAACTATTATAGATGGAGGAAATTTTTATGCTACCGTCTCGTTTACTGGTTCAGAAGATAAAAATTCTTTTATCAAAGGACTGACAATTAGAAACGGGACTATCGGCATTAACTGTTTTAGCGCCACTCCTATAATCCAACAATGTAAAATAATTAATAATAGTAGCTACGGGATTTATAAATGCAGGGGACTTATAGAAAATAACATTATTTCGGATAATAAATATTATGGAACCTACTATTGCGACAAGGAAATCAGAAACAATATTATCTCTAATAATCAGACCGGGGGAATATGTGGCGTTTATTATTTTTCTTATTATGATAATATTATCGAGAACAATACGATTACGGGTAATTCGGGTTCCGGAATATTATATGTTTATGGGACAATCCGAAACAATACTATCACCAATAATCATACAACACGGGAAGGAGGAGGATTATATGGATGCTTTGGCATCATTGAGGGAAATACTATTTCTAATAACATTGCTGATGACAACGGCGGAGCTCTTTCAAATTGTGGAAGAACAATACAAAATAATATCATAACAAATAATTATGCCGGAGAAGATGGGGGCGCTTTCTATTATTGCACAAGAACAATACAGAACAATATAATCAGTAATAATGTAGCTCAAGGAAATGGGGGCGGCTTTGCAGAATGTGGTTACTATTATTGGGGTATCTATAATTATGAAACAGTAATACAAAACAATTCTGTATTCAACAATGTTGCCTATGGGAAAGGTGGCGGGTTTTACCATTGCAAAGAAACAATTCAGAATAATAAAATATATAGCAATTCAGCGAACTTTGGGGGCGGCTTTGCTGACATAGGAATCGGTCGCGATGAACCACCCTACCCTTACAATCCACCTACTATTCGAGTTCAAAACAATCTAATCTATAACAATTATGCGGAGACTGATGGTGGCGGAATATATGAAAGTTATGCACTTATTTATAATAATACACTCTACGGGAATTCTGCAGGAAGTTTAGGTGGTGGAATGGCTAAGGGCTATGGGATTGTAAAAAATTGCATTTTCTGGGAGAACACCGCTTTATTAAGTCCACAAATCCTTATTCTGAACGATCCTAATCTTACATTAGATTTATCCTATTGTTGCATTCAAGATTGGACTGGAGTCTGGGAAGGAATAATTACTGGTAATCCTCAATTTGTGGATGCTGAAAATGGGGATTTTCATCTTTTGCCAGGTTCGCCTTGTATTGATGCTGGGGGATTAGTGGAAGGTTTAGTCACTGATTTTGAGGGCAATCCACGTCCTTATAATTCCACACCCGAACCTCGTGGAGATGGTTCCGATTATGATATTGGTGCAGATGAGTTTATCGGTTTAGTAACAGAAGTAATAAATTGGATGTATTGGTTCTAATGTGGCACGAGATTTATCTCGTGAGCAGTTAACTCGAAACATAAAACTTTAAAAGTATTAATCATTAAACATATTGAACTGAGACTTCTGTAAAACTGAATAAACTACGAGATTCTTCGCTTCGCTCAGAATGACACGAATACAACCCTGTGTTTGTTCCCAGAGCGACTACGAGTGTCATTGCGAGCTTACGAAGTAGTGAGCCGAAGTCCTGAACTAAGTGAAGGAGTGGCAATCTCGTCTTTGTGAGGAATGTTTCAAAAATCTAAAATTGCGGAGATTTATTATGAATAATAGTTATCCTGAAACTGAATTCCTATTATTGGATTGCTTGACTAAAAAGATTCTAATCTTTTTTTGCTTTAATATATTGTTTCTCTTATCGAATCTTTTCCAGGGAGCAGTAATCACTGTGCCAGGTAATTATCCCACAATTCAGACAGCTATTGATTCTGCAAATGAAGGTGATGAAATAATTGTCTCTCAGGGTAAATATCATGAGAATCTTAAGTTTAAAGGGAAAAATATTACTCTTCGTTCAACAGCCCCTTTAAATACTAATGTCGTGGAATATACTATTATTGATGGGAATTATACTGATAGCGTAATCACATTCTCAGGTTCCGAATTACCTCAGTGTGTTCTTTCAGGATTTACAATAAAAAATGGTTGGGCTGATGATGGTGGTGGGATTTATGGCAATGGAACCAGAGCCACGATTAAGCGTAATGTCATTGAATCAAATTATGCAAAAGAAGGTTATCCTTATGGCAGAGGTGGTGGGATTTACGATTGTGATGGTGCTATTATAAACAACACTATTTTTGACAATGTGGCTAAAGACGGTGGTGGATTGGCTAATTGTGATGGATTTATCCAAAATAATTTTATTACTTATAATCTTGCTTTTGCATCAGGAGGAGGGCTTTATCAATGCAATGGGATTCTTCTCAATAATACGATTGCCGACAATCTATCACAGAGTGGAGGTGGTATGGTTACCTGTCAGGGATTAATTGTCAATTGTATATTCTGGCTTAATTATCCTCAATCATTTACTTATTATGAGGGTCAATCCAGCATGCCATTTTATTCCTGTCTTGAAAATTGGGATGGCAAAGGAATAGGAAACATCTCTACCGACCCGATGTTTGTTGACCCGAACAATTTTAATTATCATCTGAAAACTGATTCTCCCTGCATAGATAAAGGAAATAGTTATTATGTCTTTGGTAATAACATTACAGATATAGATATAGAATGTCGAATTGCAGGAAATAATGTGGATATGGGATGTGATGAAGTAAACGCCTCATTAGATACGGATGGTGATTTGTTGTCGGACAATGTAGAGTTTACTAATAAAACAGACCCGATTAATCCTGATAGTGACAATGATGGTTTAATAGATGGAATTGAAGTTATGCGTGGAACTCCTCCCACAGTTTATAATGTTCCCTCTGGGATTAGTGTGCCTAACAATTATAACACTATTCAACAAGCTTTGTTTATAGCGTTTCCAGATGAAATCATAACAGTTTCTCCAGCAACCTATAATGAAAATCTATGTTTTCTCAGTAAGAATGCAATTCTTCAAAGCGAGAATCCTGATGATGAAAATATCATTAATACTACAATATTAGATGGAAGTGCTTTAGCATCCGTAATCACTTTCGCAGGTTTTGAAAAGGAAACTTGTGCTATAAAAGGATTTACCATTCAGAACGGTGCTGGATATTTGGCAAGCGGGATTACTGGCTATAGAACCACTGCAACAATTGAAAATAATAAAATTGTTAATAACAATCAAAGTAATGGAGAAAATATAAGCGGTGGAGTTTATCAATGCAATGGTCTGATTCGGAATAACACAATATCGAATAATATAGGTTATTATAGCTTTGGACTAAAGGAATGTAATGGTGTAATTGAGGAGAATATGATTACTAACAATTCGGGAACAGGACTGTATAAATGTGATAATGTGATAAGGCACAACACAATCTCATCTAATAAAAGTGGCTCGCTTTTTGATTGCGACGGTTTTATACAAAATAACATAATTAACCTTAATGAATCGTATAATTCAACCTATGAAATCTATCAATGTGATGGTATTATCTCAAATAATCTTATTGTAGAAGACCTCTTCAGTTGTGACGGATTTCTAATCAACAATACTATAATAGGAAAAGTTAGCGATTGCGATGGGATGATTATAAATTGTATTATCTGGAGCGGATATGACTCTTCTTCCTCTGTTCCCCTGAAAGACTCTAATACACCTCTTTACTCCTGTATTACTAATTGGGATGGAGGTGGCTTAGGAAATATTTCCAATGACCCATTATTTCAAAATTATCAGGGTGGTGATTACCATTTGAAATCAAATTCTCCCTGCATTAACAAAGGAAATAAGTTCTATCTGGCAGGAAACTATATTGCTGATTTAGATAAGAACTATCGTATCGTTGATGTCCAGGTTGATATGGGATGCTATGAAGTTGGAAGTTCGTCGGATATTGACGGAGATTTATTACCTGATGATACAGAGATCTCCTATAGCACAAATCAAAACAATCCCGATACTGATTGTGATGGATTATTAGATGGGATTGAAATAATGCGAGGCACTGACCCCAGTCTTGCAAACGTTCCCCCTGGAATTTTAATACCCAACGATTTCCCATCTGTTCAACAATCCATCTTTTATGCTTTCCCTGGAGAAACCATCACCATTTCAAAGGGAACGTATAATGCTAATCTATTTTTATTAGGGAAAAATCTTGTATTAACCTCTGCCAATCCACTCGATGAAGAAACTGTTAGTCAAACAATCCTTTTTGGTGGAAATTATTCTTCTGTAATTACTCTCTGTGAAAAAGAAAATGAAACCTGTATAATTCAGGGATTAACCATACAAAATGGGAAAGCCAATAATGGAGGAGGGATATCAGGACATTCTTCTTTGGCTACTATTGAATACAACAAGATTAGTAATAATTCCGCCTTATCGGGAGGTGGCATTTACAACTGTGATGGCATTATCAGAAATAACGTCATAAAAAATAACACTGCTTCTGCCAATTCTGGTGGTGGTCTAACTTTTTGTGATGGGGTAATATTGGGAAATATTATTTCAGAAAACTCATCAGGTGGGGGCTTATATGGCTGTAGTGGAATAATAGAAAATAATGATATTACTAATAACTCTAATAATGCGTTATACTCTTGTGATTCGGAGATTCTAAATAATAGAATTACGAATAATAGTGGAACAGGCATTTATTATGGGCGTAAAACTATAAAAAACAATATAATTATGAATAATGGTGACGGCGGTGTCAGAGATTGGGATGGACCAATTATAAACAATGTTATTGCTTTTAATTCTGAAAATTATGGAGGGGGACTATATTATTGTAGGGGTAATATTGAAAACAATACAATATTCGGGAATATTGCTCAGCAACAAGGAGGAGGAGTTTATGAGTGCCCTTATATCAAAAATTGCATAGTTTGGGGGAATTCTGCTCCTAAATATCCTCAAATATACATTTATACTGGTTCGTCCATTAAACCCGATGTTTCTTATTCCTGTATTCAGGATTGGACTGAAGGGGGAGTTGGAAATATATCGGATGACCCACAATTTGTCGATGCGGAGAATGGTGATTATCACCTTCAGGTAATTTCGCCCTGTATTGACGCAGGCAGGATTATTGAAGATGTAACAACAGATATAGAAGGGAATCAGAGGGGATTTAATGGCTCAACCGAACCTCGTGGTGATGGCTCTGACTATGATATTGGTGCCTATGAATTTTATCCTCGAATAACAAAGGTGGAAAACTGGAATCTCTGGAAATAAACAAAGGAGTTTGGAAACCACGAATTACACGAACCTACACGAATCTTTAAAGACTCAATATTCAATTTGATAAATTTGTGAAAATTAGTGTGATTCGTGGTTACATTGTATTTATTTTTCAAAGCAATCTTGTTATCTTTCCTAAAAGGATTTAAACCTCTATTTCCGTTGTTAAAACCCATCATCATAAGCCAAATTAGACGATAACGACACAATAAGTTTATTTGAAATGGGAAACTCAAAATCGAATTCACCCCTATGAATTTTTTTTGGAAAGAGAATAAAAGTGGAGATGATGTAGAGACGCGATGCATTGCGTATTTACATAGGCAGATTTATTAAGAATCTACGGACACGATGAAGCAGGCTAAGTCCAACAAAAAGAAAATGCCGGCGGTCGGACTCGAACCGACACGGACCGAAGCCCGCTGGATTTTGAGTCCAGTGCGTCTACCAGTTTCACCACGCCGGCATAGATTGTAATGCGAGATTTATCTCGCACCACAATAAAATAGAAACTTTTTTCTTACAAAAAAGTTTTTATATTAACTATCGATTGTAAAAAGAATTGTTTACATATCAAGATTATTGAGTCAAGTTTAAAATGAGTCTGGTATCCTAAAAAGTTATGGGGAAATGAGGCTTATCCTCCGCAGAATTAAGGAGGAGGGTATGTGTCATTGCGAGCAGTCTTATCGTGAAGCAATCTCGCTTTTAGTTACAAAATGGTAATTCTTCAGAGATTTCAACTTACATACTTGAATAAAGGGAACAATCAATTTCATTAAATTCTAATTGACTTTGAAAATATGAAATTATTATGATATAAGAAGTTAATTTGAATAATAAAATAATAAAAATATGAAAAATTATATGGAAACCATATAATCATTGTTAGGAGACAAAAATATTGTCAATAAGAAAAATGAAACTCAGGGGGAAAAGCATTGCGAACCGACTAACTGGCATTTCCACTCCAATAGGTGGGATTTCCTGGACACCGCCTGTTGATGAGAGGGACAAAGCAAAACGATTGCTAACTTTTCTTGAAGATCGACGTGCTCTTTATCATCCTTACAATATGGAAATTGGTGATTATGTTGTTGAGTCTATTCTTGAAATACGGGAGTGACTCACATCAGATCTCGAAGATGTGAACAAAACTTCTGTTTTAGGAGAAAGTCTTACCGCAATGCGTGCAGCTTGTCGAAAATTCTTGAACAAGGTACAAAGACCATCGAGAGAAAGATATCGATTAGGCTCGGACTTCATCGATGCACTTGGTGAATTGAGAGCATTATTTGGTATTCATGTTGCAAGATTGGCATGTGCATATGATATAGATGTTGAAAAAGATTTGGCTTCAATTCTTCCTCCAGAACCTGAGGAAGATGATTCCAAGAGGAGGAAAACTAAAGCAAAGTAAATTCTCTTAACAATATGCTTAAGATGGATGTGGCAAAAAGCCGTCTCACCCTTGAGCTTTATCATTATACTTATGATGATTCAAAATCGTAGGGTGCAATAAATTATGTACTTGGATATAATTGGAGAAATAGAGGAAATTGAAACCATCGCCATAGGGGGAAGAATTCAAGATATAATGCGGATTCGCAAACAGTATGGGTCTGGCCGATGGCGCAAACTCAAAGGTGTGGCGAAGGTTCGTCTTCAGAGTGGAAGAATATGTAAAGCAGAAGTCCACTGGTACGAAGCCCACGGCATTGGTAAAAAGAAAATGAAAATCAAAAGGATACTGGATTAAAACTATGGAAAAAGAAAAGAAAGAACAGATATTTGCGCTTTGCATAGAGAACAAGGATTGTGAAGATTTAGTAAAGCGTAAAATCTACAAGGTTGTACCAGACGAGAAATCAGAGAAAGAGGGATACTTTAGAGTAATCGATGAATCGGGTGAAGATTATCTCTATCCCCAGTCCTATTTCATTATTGTACAGTTACCCCGCAAGGCGCAAGAAGCACTAAGAGTAGCAGTCTAAAATTTTTATTTTACTTAACAAGGCGCTGCACCTGACCGCTATTCCACTGCGTTCCATAGTGGTAGGTAAGCTTTTTCGTTCTGCATTTAGTGGGGTATGTATAAACAACAGGGTTGTATTAGCCATAATTGACCTTGAAGGGGTCTTGGGCACCGCATTCATAGCAAACCTGTATGCTTATTCCCGCCCGGTGGATTCAATATGTGGCATCTCGATGATTTGTCTTGTTCCCAAGCAGGGGATGCTATGTCACAATCTGGTGGAATGTGAAAGTAACCCACAATTTTAATTGTGGGTAAAAGAAATAATAAAAATTGCATAAAACCAAAATAATATTTAAAAAATTGCTCATATTTTTAATCCCCACAGATAAATCTGTGGGTTACCATTAATAAAACAATTGCGATACATCCTCAGGAGCTTGGGAACGAGAGATTGACTTTGGTGTCTTATGCTAACAGGAAAATATATAAAGGTTCTTATATGGAAACCATATAATCATTGTTAGGCATATAGAAGAACTTTTTTATGAAAACTCATATTGTAATCAGTATATTTATTATCGTAATTCTGACTGGTTGCGCTACCACACCAACCAAAGAACAATTAGCGAGCATCGGATACGGTAACCCTCTCACAATTGATTACCAGAAGGCAATCAAAGACTATTTTGAGATCTCGCTCTTCGACCCTTTTTCAGCGCAATATAAGTTTGAAACACCAGGTGAGTACTGGGCAAAAGAGCCTCCTCTGCTAGGCAGCAGACTATACGCCGGCTACGGAGTTCCAGTGAGCGTGAACGCAAAAAATAGATATGGAGCCTATGTTGGATATCAGAAATATATTTTCATTTTTAGAGATGACAAGATCATTAAAGTCATAACTCCATCTGAGTTGCGTCTAATGAAAAGATGAAAACTCTGCGGAAACATCCACAGACGACAGTCATGCCTAACAAATCGCTGAAACCCACCGGACAATTTGCGGGCGTTTCTCAGTTCAGCTCTTTCATTCTGTGTGGGTAAATTTCCGGCGACTTAACTCATTCGTTAGATTTACCATGAATAGAGAAGAAAAAATTACTGAAGCTTATCTGAAATCATTAGGCTTTAAAAATGTTGTTTTTGAACCTGATAGCAATGTTCCCCCTGATTTTTCAATAGATGGCAAAATTGCGGTTGAAGTCCGACGCTTAAATCAACATTTTTTTATAAAAGATGAAGCGCGAGGGCTGGAAGAAGGCAGGTTGCCCTTATTCAAATTACTACAATCATCTTTGAGCGAGTTTAATTCTCAATATAAGGGGGATACATATTGGATCTCCATTAGATTCCGTCGCCCAACTGAAAAAGGTCCTACCGTTAAAAAAGCAATCCAAAAAGCTTTAACAGATTTTTTGAGTAAATCCTTTCCGCTCCCTTATGATGTCAAAGTGACAAATAGTATTTGTTTTCATATTTTTTCAAGCTTACCAGTAGAGGGTAGAGTTTTTCGATTTGCAGGGGGAATAGATAGAGAAGCTGGGGGATTTGTATTAGCTGAATTTAAAAAGAACTTCGACCACTGCGTTAAAGAAAAAAGCAAAAAGATTAAAGATCACTATGAGAGATACACATCCTGGTGGCTTATTTTAGTAGATAAAATTGCTTATGGCTTTGATGAGATTGAAAAA
>Ga0315289_10004247_pt1 | contig 21388 bp, 18 predicted proteins | sample YL17G11_40_MG_FD_203452 | JGI IMG/M metagenome (GOLD analysis project Ga0315289, IMG submission 203452) | Sediment microbial communities from Yellowstone Lake, YNP, Wyoming, USA - YL17G11_40 | ecosystem: Environmental > Aquatic > Freshwater > Lake > Sediment | place: USA: Wyoming | collected... | reverse complement strand
TTAACCATTGCTTTTGCATTGATTCAGTCACAACAACCTTTTGATCCAAACTATGTCTCAACTAAAACTAAAATAAAAACACCAAAAATTTTACTTGACAAATAATACAGTATCTGACCCCGCCTTTTATGGTGAGCGAAGTCGAACCATTGCCGGGGGAAGAATCTAATAGTTTCAATAAGTTAGAAAATTGAGATTCTTCTCCCGCCTCTGGCGGGATCAGAATGACATTATGACACAGCTGCTATAAAAGGAGTGGAAAAATGATCAAAAGTAATTTCATAAGAATTCTGGTGAATGCCACCTTTATCTCTTTTCTTCTTTTGTTGATTTCCCCTGGTGGTAAAATCTCTTTTGGCCAGGAAATAAAGCTTCCGGAAATAAAGAAAGAGATTTTAGATAACGGGCTCAAGGTGATAGTGATTGAACACCATGAGCTGCCGGTGGTCGCTTTCCGGTTGATCCTAAAATCTGGTTCAACTTACGATCCTTCGGGTAAAGCGGGCTTAGCCGATTTAACCGCGGGGCTTCTTCGAAAAGGCACCCAGACCAAAGACGCCACTAAGATTTCAGAAGAAATAGATTTTGTAGGAGGAACTTTAGGGGCGGGGGCAGATTGGGATGCTACCTTTGCCACTTGCCGCGTGCTTAATAAATATTTCGATACCGGCTTGGGCTTGTTGGCAGACATCATCCTGAATCCCACCTTCAAAGAGGACGAAATAGAGAGATTAAGAAGACAAATCATTGCTGGAATAATGCAACAAAAAGATGATGACAGTTCGGTAGCAGAAGAAAACTTCCGAAAGTTTGTTTTTGGTGAGCATCCCTATGGTCGGCCCCGGGAAGGGACAGAGGAGAGCGTCTCCGGGATCAAAAGAGAGGACATAATCAGTTTTCACAAAACTTATTATGCGCCCAATAATGCCATCTTAGCGGTGGTAGGAGACGTCAAAACCAGCGAGGTGCTGAAGAAAGTTAAAAGCAAGTTCGGCTCTTGGGAAAAAAGAGAGCTGGCCACACCTAACCTTGCCCAACCTCCCCAGATAAAGGGACGCCAGATACTTCTGGTGGACAAGCCGGATTTAACCCAGTCTTACATTGCGATCGGGCATTTCGGCATCGACAGAAAAAGTCTAGATTATTTCCCGGTCAGGGTGATGAATTATATTTTGGGAGGAGGGGGATTCGCCTCTCGCCTGACGGATGAGGTCCGAGCCAAAAGAGGACTCACCTATGGCATATACTCCAATTTTGATTCATACCGGTTAAAAGGTGCGTTTGGCGTGAGCACCTTCACCCGGGTCGATTCCACCTTGGGAGCAATTCAAGCCATCTTAGATCAACTCAAAAAGATTCGCACCGAGAAGGTTTCCGACAAGGAGCTTTCAGAAACCAAGTCCTTCTACAGTGGATATTACCCTCTACAGTTTGAGACCCCCGAGCAGATCGCTACCCAGATTTTGAATGTGGAGCTTTATGATCTGGGGGAGGACTACATAAAGAATTTCCGCAAGAACATAAGTGCCGTGACCGCAGATGATATTTTAAGGGTCGCCCAAGAATATCTGGATCCGGATAATATCAAGCTGGTGGTGGTGAGCAAAGCCGATCAGGTTAAAACCGGGCTGGAATCGTTAGGACAAGTGGAAGTCACCTCATTTTTGAAATAGCTCGAGAACTTTGGCAAGTGAAAAAGAGAGGGTGAAATTTATTGTTTCACCCTCTCTTTTTGTCTAGATAAACCTATTTTTCAGCGGAGATGCTTCGCTCAGCCCCGTTATTGCGGGATTTCGCTTCGCTCAACATGACAATTCTGTTTCTGAGCTATCTCAATGCTTCCATGATTCCGTTGATCACAAATTGGACGGCTAAGGTCAATAGGATAAGCCCCATCACTCTGGTGATGACCTTCATCCCCAAAGGCTTGAAAATTTTAAAAATCGAACCGGATTTGAGCAAGATGAGCATGGAGAGTAAATACACACAAACGGTGGAAAGAACAAAGATAGATTTTAAGGTGTAAGTGTTTGCTTTACCAAACATGATCATCCCGGTAACGATGGATGCGGGCCCAGTATGCAATGGAATGGCCAAAGGCACGATGGTGATATTTTCCAATTCTTCTTTCCGATCTTTTTCTTCGTGGTATTCGGTGCGGGTTTTGTGTCCAAATAGCATCTCCATGGAAACGATGGAGAGGAGAATGCCCCCGGCAATGGAAAATGAATAGAGCCTAATGTTTAAATATTCAAATACGTAATTCCCGAAGATCACAAATAAAAGTTGCACTCCCAAAGCCACCAGAAGCGATTTTTTGGCGATAGCTTTACGTTCTTGGAGAGAATACTTTTCGGTCAAAGAAAGAAAGATAGGCAGGTTAGTGACCACATCCACCACTAAAAACAAAGTGATGAAAACCGTACCAAAATATGCTAAGTAGGACATTTTGAATAGTTGTCACTAATGGCCAAACAAGTAGGGCGGAGTTTTCGCTACGCCCGAATGATAGACGAACGTGACGGACGACACTATATAGTTTAAGCTGGTTCGGGAATTGGAGGGGCTGTTGTTCAAACCTGTCTCTCGTTTATCGGTTTGGGTTTCGGCTACGTATCGGTTTCGGATGTTGGTTTCGCTTTTAGTCTTAATTGGATTTACATTCGGCAGGGGAATCTGTTCTATTCGGACACGATCTCCGTTCCTGACCAGCCAAGTTGGGAACTGACGTATTGATATGATGACCGGTTAAAAATAAAAAATCGAGGACACTTTTCCGTTCACGCAGTCAATCGAGGCGACCCATTCACAATTGCCAGAATAATCAATGTAGCCAACATAATAACTTCTTGAAACATATCCTTCCGATTTGTATTCTGTGACATCGCAGATTTGCTCCTTTGAGAAAATCGACTGTTTTTGCCAAGAATACAGATTATCATTCCGTATCTCTATCTCATCCATGCCGATCTCGACCTTTTTGAGATTTGTAAAAACGTCATGGATTCTTTGATGAACCTCTTGTTTTTTTTGATCAAGTTCCTGCAAGTTATAACATCCGGCACAGGAAAAAACAAATATTATAAGAAGAAATATCAGGATTGTTTTTTTGCTCATAGCCAATCTCTTTTTTTATCTTCGTTATAATTTTAGGTCTTTTTTTCTAAGAAAGCAAAAAAACTTTTGATTTTTTTTGATCGCCACAAACCCACGCCAGTCGTGGCTTTCAGCATGAATTGACTAAAAAAAACGTTGATTTTAGTGGGTTTGTGATACGATAAACGACACCGACTTTACGATAAGCGATACGTAACCGCCACCGAAACCTTTTTTAACGAAACCCTTGAGAAAAGTATTTAAGGCAACAATCCCTCCCATTCTTGAACCAACTTCGAGAGCTAAAGTTCTCCGCTATATTTTCCCCGTTTATTTATTCAGCTCTGCTAAAACTTTATCAGTAATGTCCAATTCGTCCTTGGCATATAGAACCGTTCCAGCAGTTGAATCTAAAACATAGGCGTAATTTTCCTTCAAAGCGATAAGTTTTATTACTAAGTTTATTTTGTCAATCAGAGGCTTGGAAAGCTCATTTTCTTTTTTTGCCGCCTCACCATCCTGTCCCATCACCTGCTTAAGAAACTCTTGATATTCATTTTGTTTAGCCAACAGTTTATTCTGCAATTCGACTTTAGCCTCCTCGCGCATGGTGATAGGAGGATTCTGCACCTTATTTTGTAATTCATTTACTTCATTCAACATCGAATCTGCCTTTGCCTGCCATACCGCCATGAGCTTGTTGAATTTCTCCTGGGCTTGGACATACTCCTTGTATTCCGCTTTCAAGCGCTGAACGTCCACGTATCCGATTTTCAGCTCCTGAGCCCCGCCCGAAGGCGGGGAGGAAACCAGAAGCACAAAAACAAATCCTGCTAAAACAATCACCCTAACCCACCAGGCTTTGTTTCTCTTCATGCTATCATCCTCCTTTAAGTTAAAGGTAGATTCATTAAAAAATACGATAAAATCAAAGACTTCCAGAATTACCCACTTAAAATAAAATCTAAAATCTTTTTGTCAAGTCTATTTTAAGTTGCCTTTGGGGAAAGCTGGTTTTTTTGATTTAGAATTAAATTATGTCGAAAATGTTCCGAAAACAAAATAATAAAAGCTTTAATCACAAAGGAGGGAGATATGTTGATTTGGTGTACGGTTCTTTTGTTTTTAGGGGTTACTGCCTTTTTGGATAATCTCTTTACGCAGAACGAGATTTTTAGAACCATTAATTCCGTTCTTTTCATGCTGGTCTCCTTAGGTTTGCTCATCCGAACCAGCACCAAACAAAGGATCGGACGAATCGAATCCTGCTTGAAAAGAATCGACGAATTAGAGCGACAGATAAAAGATTTGACCCAGAAGGGCGTATCAGCCCAAAAGACAAAAGTAGAGGTCGGATAAAGGGTTTAGCTTAAATGGTGATAAGGGGAACCAGCCATTTGGTTTTAACCAAAGACCACCCGGAAGTAGCGAATTAGAGCGTTCCCTTAGGAAGAACCCTTCTTGAGCTCTTTTAATCTCTCCCTGACTTCATCCACAAAAAGGGAGCGGGGATAATCTTTTAATACCTTTTCGTAGGCTTGAATGGCTTTAGGTTCATCCGCCAGGTCATACCGGTAGATGTCCCCCATCAATTTCTGTGCCTTGGCGCAATAAAAACTTTGAGGATATTTTTCGATCAACTCTTGGAAGGCATCCAGGGATGAAGAAAACTTCTTCGCTTTGCGATAAATTTCACCTTTCTCAAACTGCGCTTTATCCGATAGGTTTGCGCTCTTAGCCGAAATTATCTTTTCCAACTTCACGCTGGCAGAATCAAACTGGCCTTGAAGTTCTTCCAATAAAGCTTGAGCAAAAACGGAAAGGAGGTATCTGTCCAAGCTCTGATTTTCGCTGATTATTACAATTCTCTCCAAGCTGTTGTTGACCAAGAGTCCTTTCGGAAAATCGGCTACCTGTCGATTGTATCCCTCCAAAGCCTTCTCGAAGTTTCCTTGGTAGAAGTCTATTTCAGTCAGTTTGAATTTTATCTCCTCCTCTTTGGATTTTGCTTCAGGATCATTCAGAGCATTCTCAAATAAAAACGAGGCACTATCCAGATTTCCTTTTATCATCAAGCAATCGCCCTGTCTGATTGATGCATCCGCAAACCGGTCTGAATTAGGATAATTTGAGATCACCTTCTGGTAAGAGAGGAAAGCCTCATCCGGCTTTTTTAGATGAGAAAGCTGGATCTCTCCAATCTCATAATAAGATCGAGCCAGCTCAGAAGCGAACATGAATGGATCTTTTTGACATTCTTCGATTGTCTCCCGATAAGTGGATATGGCATCATCATAACTTCCCAATCCTTCATATGAATTGGCAATGCCTAACCTGGCGTGAACTACCAACTTTTTTGAGGTCGACTTGGATAAAAGAAATTGGCAGGCTTTAATGGCTTGGTGGAAGGATCTTTTGGTCAGGCATTTTTGGGCAAAGTTTAAGATGAAAGTCCCATTCCCCCGGAAAAGCGAGTCTACGGTTTTATAAGTTTCAAAAGCAAGCTCCAAGTTTTCTCTTCTGAAGAGTAAATCCCCATAAAGTTTATAGGAATATTTGTCTTGAGGATTATTTTTTATCCTTTCTTCCAAGGCTAACTGGATCCCGTCCAGGTTTTTTTCAGTTTGTATCAATCTGTTGATTCGGTCCTCCACCTGATCGAATTTGGTGGAGTCGGCTCCCATATACAGAAAATACTCATCCACCGCTTGTTCATAATCTGCTAATGCCTCATAGAGTCCCGCCAACTCCAAGCTAAAGATGCGAGGATCTTTTAGCCGGACTTTGGCTAATTTATAGATATCCATAGCATCGGAGGTTAAACCATTTCTCAAATATACCGAAGCTACCTCCAGATAGGTCACTTTCTCATTCCCTGCCAACTCCATAGCTTTGTTAAGATTCATTCGAGCTTCTTGTTGATTTTGGGTTTTGAGCTGGACGTCTGCCAGCTCGCAATAAAGCCGCCATGATCGGGGGTTCTTGGATAAGTCATTCTGGATAAGCTTCAACACCTGGTCATAAGATTTAGTCGACAGATATGCTCTTTTCAAAAGCTCGATTAGCGGAGGGTCGTCGCCATGTATGTTTCTAAGCTCCTCCAGCAGTTTTACCGCCTCGGTAGCTTTCCCCTCTACGATCAACTGATCCACGAGCTTCAAGCTCTGAAGATATTTCTCCACCTCCTGCCCCCAGGAAAAGGAGAAGGAAAAAAGAAAGAATAAAATCAAAAGTAGTAATTTTTTCATAAGCACAAAAGTTACCTAATTTTTACTATTATACGATGGAGTGCCTCTATTGTAAAGGTTTTTAAAAAATAAAAATCCTCCTCTTTGAGGGGATTTGAATAACTATACGGGTCAGTTTGTAGGTCGACCATAGCGAAGCTTTGTCGACGTCTTTTATTGTCAAGCACTCCTGATGAATGGCGGGAATGCACGACTTACACCACTAAAATAATTTACGAAATTCACCATTTTCATACTTAAACAAATGGCGATTTTCCAATTGCCCTGATTTGAGCAGAGGAAGATTTCCACTTTCAATAGTTTTTATTTGATGGTTATCCAGCGGATAAAATAGATTCATAGCTTCAACAAACCCGTTGTTGAGAATATAAGCTCCGTGTAATCGGCTGGGTAATTCCATAAAATAGACCACGGAACCAGTTGGTGACGATGAGACTACCCTTCCAGCATTTGTTATGGTCTCTTCACAAATCGTGCTTGCTTTCGTCCACCATCGATTTCGTTCAAATAAGATGAGGAAATTGAAAACTAAAATCACGATCATAAGTAAGTGAACGTAGCTTTTTGGCGAATATCGACTTAGTTTGGTAACTGTTTCGAGCACAGATACTAGTAAGTAACTGCCAATCAAAGAAAACCCCATGACTGGGAAATAAGTGAATCTGAGCCCATATCCGTTAAAGAAAAGATAAGGAAAAAGGATAATGCAAAATGGGACTGCTAATAGTCTGAAAACTTTGTTCGTTTTCTTAATCCAGAAGAAAAGAACCCAGATCAAACAAGTTATCCCAAGTGAGGCAGTTATTACTACGATTAAATTGGAGCCGAGATTCTTTAGCGCAGAATTTATCATTGCAGAATATTGATATCCTATCATGTCGAAGATAAGCCTTATCGGGATGACAAGATTGACTATGAAATAAATACCGTTTTTCGACAAGTTGGCGGGATTTAAAGAAAAAAGAGAACCAAAGCCCAGATGAGGCAAACCAAGATTCCTAAGCTTCAAATAGAAAACTATTAAAAGAAAAAAAGGAATTGCACTTATCAAAGCTGTTATCCTTCTCTTAGGGCTGGGACCATTCCGGATCACCGGTTCAGATGGAAAATATGTCAGCCCAATAATAAAAGAAAGGATTAAAGGTAGAGTTACGGCGTCTTCTCTAATGAAGAAGGCGACCACGCCGGAAGCTAAAGACAAAAGATAGAACCATGCCCTTCTGTTTTTTAGCCACTTTAGAAAGATGAAGACAGATAACAGGTAAAAAAGACCACAGAGTGGAATAGAAATGCTGGAGATCCAGAAAACTGTCTCTTCGTGGGCAAAATGGCTAACGAATATTATAGAAGATAATACTATCATATTTTTTGTGAGGGGAAAATGTGAAAGGATACGATAGAATAGTAGAGCATTCAAAATATGGAGTAATATGCTACTGAGATGATAGCCAAATGGGGATAATTCGAAAGCCCGGTGAAGCACAAAGAACAATACAGGCACTAAAGGTCGAAATATGTTGTAAGCAGAATCTCGAGAACCGTAAAAAAATTGGTTAAAAGATAAAGTAGACCCTTTTCTTATCCAGATAAAGTCATCGGAGACAAAAAAGTTGAACAAGCAAGGAGAAAAAATAAAAAGTCCAGTGCAAATGATAAAAATATAATCAATAAAATATGAATCAGTTCTAATGCGTTGTGTCATGAGGAAAGCTTATAGGTTGACCATTAGCAAGGTTTGGTCAATGTCTTCTATTATCAAACATCCCTTGAGTCAGTGGATGCATGACCTACAACACCGGAGATAGCAAAAAGCGAGGAGGCCCCATCCTCACGGGTTGACCTCCTCGCTTCTTTCAGGAATTTAGCCTTTGATTCAGGCTTCAATATGCGGTCTCTTCACGAAAATATTCACTTCTATGATCTTCAATTTTGGCAGATTTTCGAAGCTGGGCAAACCAGTCCTGGTAGACCTGCGTCTGCTTGTTCTGTAAGACCACGGAGCTAAGGGAGTCTTTGATGGAGGCGAAAAGGCTATCATCAATTTTTGTTTTTGAAACAAACTCTATGATGAAGGTCCCCTGATCGGTCTTGATTGGGGGAGAAAGTGGGTTTTGTGGACTCAAAGAAAAGGAAGTACCTATGAATTCGGGAACGTTACCTATTTCGGAAGCGGAAGGACTTCGAGATAGTTCTTCGGTTTCTGCATACACGGCGCTATTATCCTTTGCCGCTTGTTCCAAACCTTTACCTGCCTTGATCTGTGCAAAAACCCTTCGCGCCTCCTCATAAGCTAAAGAATCAGCTTTAACTTTAGAGAGCTTTTGGTTTATTACACCCTTTACTTCTTCTAAAGGAGAAATCCCTGCTGGTCTTCTTTCCTTTACTTGAAAAATATAGAAGGCTTTGGATGTCTCAATGACCGGGCTGGTTTTGCCTATTTTGTTGGTGAAAGCGAATTCCTCCACCTCCGCATTTGTCCCGATGCCTCGGATATATCCCCCTTTAGCAAACCAGCCGGTTGAGGAAACCGGACGCTTTTCTTCCTGAGCTACCTTGACCAAATCGGATTTTTTGGTTCGGTCCGCAAATTCCTCCGCTTCCAACTTCAGCTGATCCAAAGTTTCTTGGGTAATTTGGGTTTTCAACAGGATATGGCTGGCTTTAATCTCCTTCCCTTTTTCGTCTTCTTTAGTATCGAAAACCTTGATCAGATGCCATCCAAATTGAGTTTTAACCGGCTCCGACATCTCCCCGGGTTTTAAGGCAAAAGCGGCATTTTCAAAAGCCTCGACCATCTTTCCCCTTCCAAACCAGCCCAGATCCCCTCCATTTATGGCTGAGCCTTTATCCTCCGAATACTCCTTAGCCAGCTCAGCAAAATCTCCTCCCTCCTCTATTTCCTTTTTTATATCTATCAACTTCTCTTTAGTTTTCTCTTCATCCATATCGCTCGGTTTTTTTTCAAATACCACATAATTGAGGTTAGCACTTTGGTCGCTTTTGAAATCCTCTTTATGTGCCTGATAATATGCTTGGACTTCTGGAACGCTTACAGAAAGATTACTTTGTAAGAACTGGGAGACTGGCACCTGGAGGTATTTTACTTTGACTTTCTCATTATCATCTATATAGTATTGTCTCACTTCCTCGTCCGTCACTCTCACCAAGCTGATGACCGATTGTTGGAGCTTTGACAAGCTCAAATTGGAACGGACGTAGGGTTCCAGCTGATCCCAAGGAACCCTGGGGTCGGCTAAAGCTTGTAGATATTTCTGATAATCGAATTTTCCCTCTTTGGTCTGAAAAGATGGATTTTCCATAATTTCCTTAGGGGGAAATCTTTTTAAATACTCGTATAGCTCCTCATCGGCGACGGTTATGTCTCTCTTTTTAGTCTCCTGTTGTAATAGGTATTCATTCACCATGCGGTTCCATACTTCTTCCCTGATCTGGTTTACGGTCTGTTCATCCACCTCCCCTTCAGATTTTTCAGCTTCTTTTAAAGCCTGATCATAAAGGTATTGGAAAGAGGTCAGGTGAACATCCTGTCCATTTACGGTGGCAATGATTCCCTTTTTCTGCTTTCCGGTGGAGAATTCCATTCCCCAGGCAAAGATAATGGTCCCCACAAATGCGGCGATAACGATCCAAAGAATCTGCTTGGTCAACTTTCTCATGGCTTTCATCATAAGGCATCATACTCCTTTCACTAAGGTTTGATCTCTAATATACAATCATTTTACGATTAAGCAAGCCATTTTTATGATAATCCAAACCCCTACATTGCCCTCCGCTATTTTTTCTTGACTTTCTATCTCCTATCTTATATTATAAAAATGAATTTGCCGGAGTGGTGAAATTGGTAGACGCACGGGACTCAAAATCCCGCGACCTTCGGGTCGTGTCGGTTCGATTCCGACCTCCGGCATAAATTCAAAGTTAACTATCAAAAAGACTACGGCTGACTCCGGTTACTTTTGAACTAAAGGACGTGTTTACAAATGCATGAGTTATTCTCTCATGTGCTGCCGGAATGAGAGGTGAATCAAAAAAGGTTTTGCTTCAGGATGAAGCCTTTTTACTTTCCAAAAGAGCAGAACAAGTATCGCAGAAATTTTTGGACTTAAAATCAATCTCTTCCGCGTAAGTGACTGAATACATCACGCATTCCGGTTTACGGCAGTGAATTAAACCAAAAGTATGTCCTAATTCGTGGATGGCTTCCTTTTCCAAACGCTCTTTTAATCTTTCTGGATTTTTGGGCAGTCCATATAGCTCTTCTCTCAAACGATAGCTGGAAACCACCGCCACCTTCCCATCCAATTGGGCTTCACCAAAAACAAAGGTTAAGACCGGGACGTAAAGGTCCACACTGGTAACTCCTAAGATTTTGCAACTTTCATCCGGAGTCTGTTCCAAAAGTCGAGACAAAATCCAGGTGGAGTTGAATTGATTTCTAACCGTATCATACCCTTCCTCTAAAGAGAAGGGCTTTGGTAGGAGCAAGACCGGGAGCTTGAAAATATTGGAGAGAGTGGAGGAAAGATCCTCCAAGAGGTTGTTATCTGGAAAACGGAGTGGCAGTATGTATAGCTTCACGTCTGTTTTCGCAAACCATATTTTTCGATTTTATGATAAAGAGTAGCTCTATCAATTCCCAAGATTTCTGCGGAGCGAGTTATGTTCCATCCCATCTGCTCTAGGACATTCTTTATATGAGCCCTTTCCACCGCCTCTAAGCTTTGACCTTCAGGAACGGCTTTGGAGGTAGGGGGAATGGGAAGATCGTCCACAGTAATCAAAGACCCTTTAGCTACCACTACCGCTCTTTCGATGGCATTTTTGAGTTCTCGCACATTGCCGGGCCAATCGTATACCTTGGATCGCTCCATGGCTTCTGGAGTAAAGCCGGTTACTGGTTTGTTCATACTCGCCGCGAGCTTCTTAAGAAAATAATTGCACAGAAGCGGTATATCAGAACGTCTCTCCCTTAAAGGCGGGATGGAGATGGAAAAAACATTCAGCCGATAATAAAGATCTTCTCTGAATGTTCCCTGTTTGACAGCTAATTCCAAATCCCGATTAGTGGCACATATCAGACGAAAATCGACCTTGATGATCTCGTCTCCACCCACCCGAGTAAATTGCCTGGTCTCAATTACTCGTAGGAGATCCGTCTGAGATTTGGGGTCGATGTTGCCCACTTCATCCAAAAAGATGGTTCCGCCATTGGCCATCTCAAATTTTCCCTTGCGCCTATATAAGGCTCCAGTGAAGGCTCCCTTTTCATGTCCGAAAAACTCGCTTTCGGTCAACCCTTCCACCAAACCCCCACAGTTGACGGTGATAATAGGAAAGAATCGTCTATGGCTGTTGGAATGAATAGCCCGGGCGATCAGCTCCTTTCCAGTGCCGCTTTCTCCTTTAATCATCACGCTCGTATCCGTAGGAGCTACGGTTTTGATCAGGTCAAAGACCTTTAACATGGCGGGGCTTTCCCCGATGATCTGATCTATTTCATAAAGCTCCTGAATTCGTTCCTTAAGCTGAATGTTCTCCGAAAGAAGACGCCTCTGCTTTATCACGTTGGCAACCAGATGAGAAAGGTAATCTGGATCCACGGGTTTGGTAACGTAGTCATAGGCCCCTTCCTTAAGAGATTTAACCGCAGTATCTACGGTAGCATAGGCGGTGATCATGATGATGGTGGCATGGGGATCGACACTTTTGATTCTTTGTTGCAACTCCATTCCGTCCATGCCCGGCAGTTTTATATCCAAAAAGATGATATCCCAAACTCGGGGCTTGAGTTTCTTAAGAGCTTCGGTGGCATCAGCGGCTGCATCTGCGCGGTAGCCGTCTTCTCTAAACCATTTGGTCAGCGAATCACGCACGGAAAGCTCATCGTCCACCACCAAAATATTTACAGGCTTGTCATTATTGTTGAGATCCATGTCTTTCACCTCTCTTAGTTTGCTCGTTTGTAAAATTTGCCATTTTCCAAAAGAATCCCTTCGTTTTTGCTATCAGTGGATTGCAAAGGAAGTTCAATGGTAAAAATAGAACCTTGTCCCACAACTGAGTGGACCTCGAGTTTTCCGTTGTGCCTTTCTATGATGCCATAACACACAGATAAACCCAAACCCACTCCTTTGCCATCCTTCTTGGTGGTATAGAAGGGTTCGAAGATATGCGGCAGATCTTCGGGCAAGATGCCTAAACCGGTATCTTGAATCTGGATTTTCACCTTCTTATTATCTGAATCGGAATCGCTCTTTATCGTTAAGGTGCCACCGTTGGGCATAGCCGCTACCGCATTATCTAAAATAGCCAAAAATGCTTGTTGAATCTGGTCTTTGTCGCAGATAACTTCTGCCCTCTCCCGCTGATAGGCTTTGACTAACTCTATATTGTTCAACTTTAAGTGATGCTCTACTAACTGGACACAGCGATCCAAAATCTGGTCCAAATTGACTACTGCAAACTCTCCTATCTGCCTTTTGGAAAAAAGCAGGAGGTTTTTGACTATGTTTCCACAACGGCTCGTCTCCTCAGCTACTATCGACAGGTCTTCCTGGATGGAGGCGAGCTGGGCTGAAGTCAGATTTGGCGAAGCCAGTTTTCTTTGCGTAAGCCGGGCGTAGGTTAAGATTCCGCCCAGAGGGTTGTTCAGTTCGTGCGCCACACTAGCACAAAGCTTTCCTAAAGAAGCCATCTTCTCAATCTGGATTAAGTGAGTTTGAATACGCTCCAGGTCTTCACGAGCCTTTTTCAATTCGAGGGTCATAGAGTTGAAAGAATTCGCCAATTCCCCGATTTCGTCTTTTCGGCGAAGAGGAATGGTATAATCTAAGTTTCCCTTAGCAATAGCTCGGGTGCCTTCAGTCAACTTGCGAACCGGAGCACGAATCAAGGTGTAAACCAAAAATCCCGTTACAAAGAGAACGCTAACTACTAAAATCACGGATGCCAATACGGTTTGACGGCGATTGCGAGCGATGTCGGCATCCACCGTTGCCAAAGACATCTGCACATCCAAAACTCCCAAGATGAATTTCTCATCCGGGTGCGGATGACAGCCCATGCCGTAACAAACCATTTCATTCTCAATGGGATTAATCAGAGCCAAAATCCGGCGCTCATCGGGAGCAGTTATAACTCGGTGGCGTTCTTTGGTAGCTAAAGCTTTGAGCGGCTCGGGAAAGCGGTGGCATACTTGGCAAGCTTCCGATTTAATGGAAACTTTGCTCAATCTCTCCTCAGGGCGGGTGGTGAAAATGATAGTGCCATTTTTGTCGTAAATTCGAATCACCTCAAACCCCGGCATCTGGCTAAAGTTTTGAAATATTTGATGAATATCTTCCTTGCGGTTTATGAGCATGCTATAGTGGATGGATTCCTTGATCAGATCAGTAGTGCGAAGGGCGGCTAATTCGACTTGCTCCAGAAGATCATTGGCTTCGTTTTTAATGTTTACAAAAGTAAACGCAGCCAGCCCCAAAAACATCACCAAGAACAGGGCAATAAAGAACTTTAATCCTAGAGACATAATTATTTTTGACTTGCTTTTACGTTCATTCAGAGAAAACTTACACTTTTATTTTTCTTTCATTCTAAATATACGCCTTTTTTAAATAAAAGAAAGTCTTTTTGTCTTTTCAAAATAAAATACCCCCTTTGGGAGAAAGAAGGGGGCTATTTTTGTCTTGACTTACCTTTTTCTTTGCTTCGGTTTTTCTCTGGAATCACCACATTTCTTTTCCTAAGACGATCATCTCCTGTGCTAATCTCAGACACACTTGCGCAGGTAAAATCTGATAGAGATACTGTATACTGGCTCCTCCATCGGATAGGGTAACACCCACCTGGTTAACTTCCACCCCTCGATATTTGAGGAGGAATTTCAAATGTTGAGCTTCTTCCTTCAAAAATGTTCTGCCCGCAGGTCCAGTATAAAACCTTGCCAGTTCGGACTCATCCTTAAACCACTCTATCATCGCCAGCCATCCCTCACCATAAGGGTCCTGTTGCAACAACTTCGGCTCTTCCGCTAACTTGGAGTTTATTTGAACCAAACGCCCAGAAAGTGGAACCGGCATAAAAACCGCTCCTGCCTCCGTAAGTATTGACCCAAACACCTGCTCTTGGATGACCATCTGGTTCGGCTTATACAACTCTATCTTCACCGGAGGGGGAAGAATGTATGCTAAAAGTTTGTCCACTCCGACCTTCCACCAACGATCATCTTCACGCTGTGCCCAAAGATGCGTGGGATGGATATACGAGCGTTCATCAAATTCACCCACGGAGAAGGTGAAGAACGGCTCTTTTGATTCCAGACTGGCAGTATGGGGACTTTCCGTCTCCACGGCACTCTTAAAGATGTCCCTTTTCTCCTTCGATTTCAATCCACTTGATCTGACTTGAAGTCGCATTACTTTGTCAAAATCGCAGTGCTCACAATCATAGCTAAGAGGACATAATTTAAATGAAATCACTCCAGCCGTCATCCAGATGCAACGGTTTTGTGCGGTGGCAGATATAGCATTTTGCTTTTTTGAAGCCTTCTGTTTCATAATATCGTTTTATTTTACAAAAAGTTCTTCTCCAGTTGACGAATGGTTAATGTATCTCCCTATAGTCTGGGTGTTCCCGGTGAACGGGCATTCGGTTTACGATCCACAGGTAAGTTAAAATCTCAACAGTGATGATAGTGATGACCAAAATTAACTCCTTCCAGTGGAAATATTCACGGTGCGGAAGTTTCCAGTTAAGCGCGATCATTGAAACAGTGAGACGGTTTATGGCAATGCCGAGAATGGTGAAAAAGGCGGTAAACCGGATAAGAGCCACATTCCTTTTTCGAACTCCCCGGGCGAAGAGGAAACAAGGGAGAAGAACGAAAACAAAAACCTCCACTAAAAACCAATGACCCCAGGAAGTGTTTAAAAGGTCCCAGTGGTTTCCATGAGCCACGCCAACCCACTTCAGGCAAAAGTAGGTTAATAGAACCAGGGAAGCCGCTCTGCCTAAGCCAAGGGTAAGTTTGTCAAAGTTAACCAGGCGACGAGGTTCAATCTGGTTTTTGAAGGCTCGGCCGGAGAGCGTACTTTCAACAATCACCATGGAAAGCCCGGCGAAGATGCTGGAAACGAAGAAAAATAAAGGGATAAACTCCGAATACCACAGAGGATGGAGCTTACCCGGAGCAAGAAGAAAAAGCGCTCCCAGGGCAGACTGGTGAAGGGTTGAGAGGATTACGCCGAAGATGGTGGCCCCGATGGTTACCCCTAAGGCCCATCTGCGGAATCTATCCGAACCAATCCATTCGAAAATGGCCGGGCAAAACTCAACAAGCTGGGTGGAAAGGTATAAAGCCACATGCCAGCCCACCAGAAACAGAACGGAGGTTGTGCCAAAGGAGACAGTCATGGGGTAAGGCAGACGCCAAGGGCGACCCAAATCAAACAAAAGAAAGATGACCGCAAACAAATAGCCTATAAATCCGGTCAATACCGCTGGTCGAACTAGTGAGTGATAGTCCTTCAATCCAAAGATATAGACGGCTGATGCCATTATATATCCTGTGGCCGCCAGAGGGACACCGGTAAAAAGCCCCCAACTAAGAAAGAGCCCCCAGGGTTGGTCTTGTGAGGCGTGTGTCACCGCTCCTATTCCTTGAGTAAAGCGCATCACCACAAAAGGAAGTCCCACTAAGATAATGATTCCAGCAACGATGTTGAAAGGTTTAATAAGCCCCTTTATATATTCTTTAATGGAGAGTCCCAGGAATATCCTCTCTCTTACCCAAGACTGAAAAATGTTGGCTTTTTCCACATAGTACTCGGTCATAGTTGATCCTCCTTTTCCTGAGGAATGGTCTCTTCACTCACACCCATCTCCTCCCGATGTTGGGTGAACATATAAAAGCCCCCTAAGAGGGCCGGCCAAATCACAAGCACGGCAGGAACCATGGAGAGGAACCCCTTGGTTAGTTCGGGATAAGGCTTCGTGCCCAGATCCATGGGGAACCCCAACTGCTCAAAAGGAACCCCTGAAATATACATCCAGGAGGTCCCCCCCACTTCCTGTTCCCCATAGATGTGGTCGATGTATTTGTCCGGATTTTCGATAATTCTTTTCCGGGCAAGCCTGATTAAGTCACTCCGCTTGCCGAAGGTCATGGTCTCCATGGGACAAGCCTCCACACATGCGGGGATGCCACCTTTAGAAACCCTGGTATCGTAGCACATAGTGCACTTTTTAACTTCAGGAGAAAACGGTTTATTATATTCGTACGCCGGGACATAGAAGGGACAGGCAGTCATACAGTATCGGCAACCTACACATACACCCTTGTTGTAAGTGACAGCACCTTCTTGTGTTTTTGTAAAAGCCCTGACTAAGCAGGCGGAAGCGCACGCCGGCTCGTCACAGTGCCGACATTGGTGTTTGACATAGATGGGTGGTCCACCCGGCTGGGGGTTGGGATAACGGTTGACTACCGTAAATGCATTTACGTCCGTTCTTCTAATCTGTTCGAAGACAGATTGATCTTCAAAAGGAACTTTGGGTGGGGGTAGTTTATTCACCTCATTGCAGGCGGCTTCGCACGTTCTACATCCCACACAGCGAGTAAGATCGGTAAGAACGCCAAAGCGATCGGGAGAGCCGGTAAACTGATCTACCCCAAAAGTCGAGTTAGCTTTGCCAACTAAGCCCGCACTCCCAGCCACTCCGATCACTTTCAAAAATTTCCTTCGACTGATTCCCATATTTAATCCTCTGTTTAGTTTGTTTTACTTTCCCTGTTTATTATAAACACTCCTTGCTATCTTACTTTTTCTCCATACCTGTCTGTTGACTAATTCTTTTGGCATGACAATCGGTACAACCCACTGGACCACTACTCATCTGTTGATGACAACCCATACACTGCAGGTGGTATGCCCCCTTAAGACCTGGCATGTTTAAATTCTTAGGATCAAAGGGAGCACCGTGGCATTCCTTACATGCCAGGGTCACTCCTGGCTCGCTGTGGTGGTGGCAGGTTGCGCAATCCTCAGCCATAAGGGTATGCTGGCCATGGGAAAATAACACAGGCTCGTATATCTTTGAGAGGGTGCCCAAAGTGCAGACCTCGGGGACATTTTGGGAAGAAGTCTCTTTTTCTTCAGTCGCCTGTGAAACTATAAGGACCCCAATGACCCACGCCGAAACGGCGCCTATTATCGTTTTCCGGAACACTTTATCTCCTTGTTTACCTTTTAGACTTGCTTGCTCACATCTGTATTGAAAAAGTCCCGTGCGACCTTTTCCCACTGGGGAGAAGTCAATTCATCTCCTAAATCAGGTTTGATCTCCCCTCCTTCTTGTAAAACTGGGTAACTGGTCGGCACTAAGACCGCAACCAACTGTTCTTTGACCGCTTGGTTCCATCGTCCCAGCATCTCTCCGGTAAAAAGATTTCTTACTTCTCGACCAAGATGCATGGGTGCAATTTTCAAAATCCAAGTCCCCTCCGGGTTTTCCTGATTTAAAAGCTTCGGATTTTCGATGAACTTCTCATTCACCTCCATGATTGTCCCGCTGACAGGAGAGACCTGAACCAATTCTCTTTCGCCTCTTTTTATTTTCCAAGCCTTATTTCCTTGATAGATTTTATCGCCCTGCTTTGGCAGTTCGATCTCTTGAATCGAACCAAAAACCGAAGGGGTGAACTTGTCCATGCCTACATTCACCAAGTTAGGTTGAACCACTTCTGCCCAAGTATGGGTGGGATGAGCGAAAATTCCCTTGATGGTCTCAAAAGATTCAGCCACGGTCTCTTTCATGGGAAGGTAACGGAGAGCGTTTAATATTCTCCAAAAAACGATAAATCCAATCATAAATAGAATAGCTATTAGGTACTCATTAGCTTTTGTTGTAAGCATAAATTCTTGAAGGGTCTGCATCTGGAACTCCTTTCGATATTATAGCCTTATTCCCACTGCCCTTTTCGGCTTGATTTTTAAACTTATTTACTTTTGCCCGGGTTAAAAAAACTCTTGGCTTACCTTTTGCCACTGCTCTGGAGTTAATTCGTCCCCTAAATTGGGTTTGATCTCCCCACCTTCCTGTAAAACGGGAAACTCAGCTATGGTTAAGGCCGCTACCAACTGTTCCTTAACTGCTTGATTCCAGCGAGCTAACATGTTCCCTTGGAGGAGATTTCGCAGCTCTCTTTTTAGTCTAAGTGGTTGAACTTTTAAAATCCAGTTTTTATTATTATCCTTTTGGACTAAGAGTTTGGGATGGTCCAGCAGATTTTGATTGATTTCAACTACTCTTCCACTGATTGGGGCAGTTTGAAGCAGTTCCCGTTTTCCTCTTTTAAAACCCCAGAGTTTTTCGCCTTGTTGAATTATTGTCCCCAAGTTTGGAAGTCTAAATCGCTCCACCGAACCGAAGATGGATTTGGTGAACTCATCGGTTCCCACAGCCACCAAATTGGGCGCCATAATCTCTACCCAGGCGTGCCCCGGATGAACAAAAATGCTTTCCCAATTTGGGGCAGTCCTCCCCATGACTGGAGCCTCTTCTGAGACCGGAACGCGCTTCCGGTCAAGCCAGGTGCCGACTCCAATTGCTATTCCTAAGAAAATCAGACCGATTATTACTGACATCTTCCTCACCTAACCTTTCTTTGGTTTTCTTTTAACGTTTAACATCTCATTCCGTCATAGAATAATGCAAACGGGTTGCCAAAAAAATTACCATAAATAACTTAAAAAGCTAACTTAAAGAATTCGTTGGAGATATGACTTAAAATTTTGTTTTGGGAAAGCTGTGATGGTGTAAAAACTCTACGCATGAATGTTGAATATTTCTACGCAATTCGTCTTGTTTTATCAGTTTGATTGTCTAAGTTATTTACACTAAAGAGAATAGTTGTGTGGAAAAACTCTACAGCCTCTGTCGTGATTTTCACCAATCAGACCTTTTTTAGAGCATATCCAAAGGTCATCCAAAAATGTAAATACCAAATACAGATCACACACTTTTAGGTGACAAGAAAGAAGATAGGTAACACTTCCTGGAGATGATATCTAACGTGAACCTGTGACCTTCGCACCGGGGAGAGAAAGGTAAGTTCCTGACAGAACTTGTCCTGTGGATCCTGCGGATAACTCACCCCCTTTAATCCCCTTCAAGGTGAGACCTTCAGGATGAACCCCTCTCTTTGAAAGAGAGGGGGAGACAGAGGGTGAGTTCTTCTGCTGGCCACACTCCTCTGAGCATATGCGGGTGTCCGATATGTATTTGGTCATTACAAGATCATCCAAAATGAACTTGACATACCCCAGGTTTTACTTTAAGATTATTTGCGTAACCTTTTTTGTTAGTTTTCAGCTAAAATCAGATGACAACAAACATGATCCAACCATCTTCTTCAACCCTTTTTGATACTCGCAAAATAATAGCACTTTACACAAATATTGGCAGGGGGCACCCCAACTATTTGGATAGCTTGCTTGTGGTTTTGCAGAAAAGCTATCAAGACATAGAATCGCGCACGGTCTTTTCCGCAGGATCCAAAGGACAGGAAAGCAAAGGGCTTTCCCTTTTGTTTTGGAAACTTGTAGCAAGGCTTTACATTCTTGGTGGAAGGGGAGGCATATCTACTAAACTTTATAATTGGCTAAGGCAGAGACAAACAGAAACTTCCACTGACTCCCTCTTAATCAAGATTTTGGGGCGAGATTTAATAGGAACTTATAAGAATTTCAAAGGCATCTGTCTGGTGGAACATCCCGTGGTTGCAAGAATCTTAAGTAACGTGTGCCGAATCTGGTATGTCCACGGTGAGATCGCGGCTCCTCCCGAATGTGCCATCAAAGGAATAGAAAAAATCTTTGTCCCTTTGGAGGAAACCAAAGATAAGCTCGTTTCTTATGGGGCAGATCCTAAAGCCATTTTAGTTACCGGACTTTTGATCGAGCCGGGACTTGTTGAAACCGCCGAAAAATCGTTTCAAGCCAGATTGAAAAGAATCAAATCTCAAGAACCATTAACTGTGGGCTTTTTTACTTCAGGAGCCTATCCCAAAGAACATATGAAAAAGATTCTGGTAGCCGCAAAATCCGTGATAGAGCATAAAATGCGTGCGATAATCTTCGCCGGAACTTGCCCCAAGAAATTTGAGTGGTTTAAAAAAGAAATGAAAAAGTGGGGATTCGCAGTGGTTGAGGATAGGGGAGAAGATTTGAGAAAAAAAAATGGTCCTTTGGATCCTGTGGACAGGGTTTGGCTCGTCACCAGAAAAACCAGACAGGCTGATACTCAAAGGGCAGTGGAGTTATTGCCAAAGATAGACGTGTTTGTTTCTGCTTCGCATGAGCGGACCAACTGGGCAGTTGGTTTAGGAATCCCTATGTTTGTCTTGTTTAATCTGATCGGCACCTTCGCCTCTTTAAATTTCGAATTTGCCGAAAAACAAAAAGTTGCTTATCCTCTGGACTCTTTGGAAAAAGCCAGAAACTTGGGTAAAATAATTACCGAACTTCGGGAAAACGGACAATTGACCCAAATGGCTCAGAAGGGCTTTGGAGTGCACAAAATAGATGGAGCCACTGAAGCCGCATTTCATCTTCCTTTTTAATGTAGCGCCCGAGCTTTGCTTGCCCTGAGCGCAGTCGAAGGGTTTACCCCCTGAGCATGGTCGAAGGGTCTCGGGCGTTTATTCTCTCGTCCGACAGGAACGTCGGACGCTACTGATTTTTTTATTGACATAGCCATTTAGGCGTATATAATAGAGATGATACTGTAGCGGAAGAATGGGGAGTGTGGATGTCACGCGGCATGTGTTCAACCGTGGACCGGCTGGCGTTCGCAGCCCCCTCGACTCGTTTCAGGCTATTTTGAGGGCTTCTTATGCCGATCCATATAAAACACTGTGATAAAAACAGCGACTATCCACAACAACCTGATGGGTCATTGCTTACGACCGAATCAGCTCTGTTTTCAAAGGCGTCTTATATGGCACGCACAACAATATTTGGGTA
>Ga0315289_10004246_pt1 | contig 21389 bp, 18 predicted proteins | sample YL17G11_40_MG_FD_203452 | JGI IMG/M metagenome (GOLD analysis project Ga0315289, IMG submission 203452) | Sediment microbial communities from Yellowstone Lake, YNP, Wyoming, USA - YL17G11_40 | ecosystem: Environmental > Aquatic > Freshwater > Lake > Sediment | place: USA: Wyoming | collected... | reverse complement strand
AGGCAATTCGCTACAACGGTACAATACATGGCTTCATCAACATCGCTGAACTGACACAAAGTCGCGTCGCCATCAATGAGGCTGCAGCTGAATTGCACAAAGCCTTCATGAGGTAGTGGTTATTTGCCTTGGAAACGGGGTGGTCGTTTTTCACGAAAGGCTCGTATGCCCTCCCCGTAGTCTTGGCTGTCGTAGACTAGGCGACGTATTGCTTGGATTTCCTCAGCGGTTTCAGCGTCGATTGGATGGCCCTTCGAAAGTAGTCGGAATTGCTCTTTCAAAGCTCGAACGGCAAGCGGAGCGTTCTTGAGGATTCTGCTGGCTAATTCTCGGGTGAACCGTTCGAGGTCGGCGGTTGGCACGAGGTGATTCAAGATGCCGGCCTTGAGGGCATCTGAGGCGCCGATGGGTTCGGCTGTGAAGAACATCTCCTTTGCTTTGTTAAGCCCTAGCACGTTGATGAAGTGAATCATTCCTGAGGGATTGTAGGGGATTCCAATCTTCGCAGGAGTTGCAGTGAAGGAAGCGGTCTCGCAGCCAATCAGGATATCGCAGGTAAGCGCCAGATCGACCGCGCCGCCCCAGACGCTACCCTCAATCATTGCGATGACTGGCCCAGGGTAGTCTTGTACGCGGCGGAGGAGACGTTCGAACGGGGACGCGTAGGGAAGCGGATCACGACCAGGCTGAGGGAGTTCGTTGACATCGTGACCAGCTGACCAAACCTTGGCGCCTGCAGGGGCACGCAAGATAACCGCTCGGATGTCAGATTTCTCGAAGTGGTCTAGTACTTCGAACAACTCGTGGATGAGTGAGGCATCTAGACGGTTGCGTTTCTCCGGATTGTTGAGGGTAACTACGCCAAGGTGACCGTCCGTTTCACCAAGAACAAGCGGCATGATCTTTGCACCTTCCCTGTGATGTCTCACCAGGAGACAGGAATAAGCTTCTCTAAAGCAGCAGACTGTCAGAGAGATCCAGTTGCTTACCTATTCCATGGAATCTTCAGTCTCTGGGGGTTCAAGACTCGACGAAAAGCTTAGTTGCAGAAGCAGATGCCAAGGGGGCTAAGCCTCTGTGTTAGGGCTATCACGAATGCCACGATGGAAGGCAATGCATGCTTGAAGCGCTCTAGGAACTGGATCCTGTTCTTTTTCGTGGTTTTCGTTTGGGGCTCAGGCTGGTCTGTCATGAAGGTCTCACTCACCCATGTTGGCCCATTGAACTTCGCACTGCAAAGATTTGCGTTGTCAGCTCTTGTCTTGACTCCAATCCTGATCTACGTCAGAAGCAGGATTCCCAAGGATAGGGAGACTATACTGAAGCTCTTGGTCTTGGGCGTCATGAATGCTTCTGCGATTGTCCCGATGTACTGGGGAGTGGTCTATGAGACGTCGGGGGTAAGCTCGATCATGACCTTTACTCAACCGCTTTTCGTCTTCTGTCTCTGCGTTCTCTTCTTGAAGAACGAGGCAAAACGCGAAAGGCTTCTGGGAGCTTTCGTGGGATTCTCCGGCATTATCGTGCTCTCGCTCGGAAGAGCGAGCTCCACAGAAGCTTCCGCAGGTATCGGCGACGCACTGCTATTGCTTGGGGCTTTCCTATGGGCCGTCGCAGTCGTATACTACAAGAGGAATCTGGGCAATGTTGACCCTACCTTGGCGAGTGTCATTCAACAAGGCCTTGGCGCGGTAATCGTTGCTCCACTGGCTTTGGGTGTGGAGGGTTTCTCTTTTCCCTTGACGCAGCCGTACCTGATGATGATCCTCTACCTGTCGATATTTGGAAGCGGTATAACTGTGTGGTTGTGGCTGCGTCTCATAAGAGAAGAAGACGTGACCATCCTCTCCTTGTCCACCTTTCTGATTCCGATGATCGCGGTATTCTTGGGATGGTTATTTCTCGCAGAGAGTGTCCAGCCAATTGCCTTTCTTGGTATGGCGATGATACTGACGGGCCTGTACCTGACCAACAGATAATGATCCTCTTCCCAGACGCCTCGAGGGCTCAGTCATAGGATCTTGCTCAGGAATGTTGTCACGGCATCCATGAACTCTCTCGGGCGTTCCTCTTGTGGTATGTGCCCACAATTGGGGACGGCCACAAGTTCGGCACCAGGTATCTCATGAGCCAAGCGGATACTCTCTGCCGTAGGTACTATTCGGTCGTCATCTCTAGTGATCACAAGCACCGGCATCGTCAGCTTGTCAAGCTGCCTTTCTAGACCCAACGGGTGGTTGGCGATCGTGTATTCCCACAAGGCTCGATCCCAGTTCTCGGCCTTCAGTGGCTTTCGGTAGCCCTCGAAGATCGCAGGTGTGATCTTGGAAACGTCATGCCAAGCAGAGCGGATGATGGCGTTGCCATCCGACGCGATCGAGCGCACGAGCAGTGGCCCCAGCCGCTGTAGCTCTGGTAGAAAGGATAGGTATCGAACCCAATCCTCCGTACGTCCATCAGGATAGATCACTGGGTCGACGAGTATCAATGCCTGAACTCGCTCCGGATGACGAAGAGCGGTGAGGACTGCAATTGATCCGCCTGCAGAGTGCCCGATCAGAATCGCCTTCTCGATGCCGATTTTGTCCATCAACGGGACGGTGAGGTCGGATTGAGCCTCAGGACTGTACGGGTTCTGACCAATCCACTCTTCGGGCATGGGACGAGATGTTAGACCGAAGGCCGGGCGGTCGAATGCTACTACCATGCCGTACCAGCTGAGCAGCTCCATGACTTCACGCCAAGAGAAGACGCTGGCACCAAATCCGTGAAGAAGCAGGATCGCGGGACTGCCTTGACCAGCGATCTTGTAGTGAACCACCAGACCATCAACTTCTATGAAGCGACTATCGGGATCGGCCGACCGCTCCGGAGAGGCCGTACCTTCAAGCGGAGGGATAGGAACCAGAAACGGCCCGACGAGAATAACCACAAGCACTACTCCGAGCAAGATCAGCGCGTTGCGCCTGAGATTCTCTACCATCGCAACATCCCTTCTGACCAAGTGAGTGCAGATCAGGAAAACGTCATTGCTCCTCAGTGATAGCCGAGGTCCGCACTTTGATAAGGCTTCTCGGAACGCCGGGTCTAAAGCGTCTCTTCCACCGACAGTTTGCATACTAGGGATCCCGTGATCACTAGGAGGCATCCGGCCCACAGATACCATCCGGTTTCAACTCCGAGGTATGTGAAGCCAATGATGATCGAGAGGAGAGGAGTAAGGTACGATAGAGAAGCCACGAGAATCACTTTTCCTCTCCGCATTGCAGTGTCCCAGAATGCGTAGGCAATGATCGTGGGAAACACCGCCATGTACGCAAGCTCAACTATGGAATGGGTAGTCCATTGAGTTGTTTCCGGGAAGATGAGCCGCAGCCCGACGAGTACTAATCCGCTTGCGAGAAGAAACAATGCAACCGCTCCGCTCTCTGCCTCTCTCGCCCAGCGACGAGTCAGGTTCGAGTAGAACGCCCAACAGATCGCGGCCACAAAAGCGAGCAGGTATGGAAGCCAGTTGGTCCCCAGATTCGCAACGAACACCTGCCATGACTCCCCGGCCTGCGCAGCGGAAAGAAGCACGCCTCCAAATCCTAGAAGGCATCCAGGCATCAGTGTGATGCGAGCTCTCCTCTTGAGAATGGGAACGGCCATGACAAGAGTCAGGCTCGGCCACAAGTAGTTGACCAGCCCCACCTCGAGCACCTGCGGACGATTAGATGCAGTTCCAATCGCAACGTAGAGACTCGTTATGTAAACGACAAAGAGAGCGCCGCATCCGAAGAGGTAAGCTCTAGAGACATGAGCGATTTCTCGAAGCCGGCCCGAAATGATCAGGTATGTGCTGAAGAGGCCGCCTGCTAGCAAGAAAATGCACGACGCCGACGTCAGCGTTCCAAGCTTCTCAGCGAGACTCCGTGAAAAGGCGATCGTGGAACCCCAGAATAGCAGCGCAATGATCCCTTGAGCTGTGGCACGGGATTTCTCATTCACAGAGAACGCCTCATGTTCTACCGAGAAGCCTCTGCCTCTATCCAGACCGACCTTCTCAAGCCGATGCAGAAGGTTCGTCTTACTCGTAAGAAGTCTTTTTCTATGGCATGGTCGAACTGTGGCGGCTGCAAGTAGTTGAGGTTCAAGCGATGGCTGACATGAGTAAATACCAGTGCAACGTTTGCGGCTACATTTACGATCCCGCTGAGGGTGACTCGAACAGTGGCGTACCGCCTGGAACGCCTTTCAGTGAGCTTCCGGACGGATGGCGCTGTCCGCTCTGTGGAGCCGACAAGTCTGAGTTCACAAAAGTTGAGTGAGCGGAAATCGGGACTACGGCTTCTTTCCGAATATTATTGAATCGTTTCCATGCGCAATTGCCGGGACGAGTGTGAATCCAGCTCGTACTAACTCTCGAGCGACTTCTGTTTGATCGATGATTGGTGGGCCGGGTATCCATGCGAAGAGCCCGCCACGGATCCTCTCAACGATGGCGAGCCTTCCGGACCGTTTCATGATCCTCAGGAACTCGCCAAGGGCTTTCGGTCTATCAGGGATCTCATGGAAGACGTGATGCAACAAGATCAGATCCACGATTCCGTCACCGAGATTGACTGCAGTTCCGTCAGTCATCAGAAGATCGACGGTAACGTTGTTCTTCTTTGCCTTTGAGGCTGTTCTCTCGAGCATGCGCGAAGAGACATCTACAGCGATTGTCTTTGTCACGGTCCTAGCTATCGAAATCGTGTAGAACCCCGGCCCGCAACCAAAGTCCATGACAACATCGCTGGCTTTGAGCCCCAGCTTCGCGATGAGCTGGTCAGGAGGTTCGAGAAATCTTCTGATCGGGTTGTTCAATGTGAAAGCCAACCCTTCTGGGAAACGTTTGTGCGTTTGGTGATTGTGAGCCTTCAAACAGATCTACACTCAGCAAACACAAGCTCCTGATGGGGAAGGGAGCTTCTGCTGGTTAATTGCATGGCCGACGTTTACGCGTTGCGAGTAGCGTAACAAGCTAGATAAAGGAGCAATCCCGAACGGGGGCGCCCCGATGTGGCAAAATGCTGAGAATTGACTGTGACCGCGACCAAAGCTGCGAAGTCCAAGACAGGCTTTTCGCCATTCCTAGTTCTGGGACACGCGGTTAACGACACGTCCGCTAACTTGCTCAGTGGTCTACTGCCCGCTTTCACCGTTGTCTATGGCCTATCATACCTCCTCGCGGGAGTTGTCGCCATGGTCTTCAGCATTACATCATCAATCGTGCAACCTTTGCTCGGCCGCTGGTTCGATCGGACCCAAGCATTTTGGCTCATTGAAGTCGGCCTCGCCGTCAACTGCGTGGCGATGAGTCTGACGGGTGTCGCTCCAAGCTACGCGGTCTTGCTGTTCCTAGTCGGCACCGCGGGCTTCGGATCGGCGGCGTTCCATCCACCCTCGTTCTCTGCTGTGGTAAGGTCCGGGGGTCCCGCAAGGGGGCGCGCGATGGGGATCTTCCTTTCCGGCGGAAACACCGGCTTCTTCCTAGGCCCATTGGCGGCGGGGCTGTTGGTCTCCGCCTTTGGATTACCGGGGTCGCTGGTGATGTTGCCGATCGGGATAGTCACTGCTGTGCTGCTTTTCAGAATGCGAGTAGGAGATCATCCAGGCACACGGTCAACGACGGATCAGGCCAGGCCCGCCAACAAGCGTCTTCTTGCCCTGTTAGCGACGATCACAGCTTTCCGGTCGATCGCTATACAAAGTGCCGTGACTTTCCTACCGCTCTATTTTGTCGCAAGAGGTGAGCCGCTACTAGTTGCCACCACAATCGCATCCTTCTGGTTAGGCGTAGGCGTCTTGGGTCAGCTAGCAGGCGGCCATCTCTCAGACCGCGTTGGAAGGCGCCAAGTCATAGTGACATCACTTCTGGCGGGAGGGCTCCTCTTCTATGGATTCCTCAACTCGTCTGGCATTATCTCGGTCCTCTTGCTGGGTCTCTCAGGTTGTCTGCTCTATGCAAGTTGGTCTGTGATTGTGGTGATGTCCTCGGAAGCGGCGCCAGCAAACGTTGGAGCAGTGACAGGTTTCATACTGGGATTCTCAGTCGGCGTGGGCGGCTTTGGAGCACTAGGTTTCGGAGGAGTTGCAGACAACCTGGGTCTGACTTTTGCGTTCGGTCTTGTGATTGTCTTTGCCTTGGCTGGAGGAGTGATGGCTCTTCTTCTGCCGCGACCGAAGAATCTGAGAACTGATGAAACCATTTTGGCTCAGTGATTCCTTGCCGCGATATGGCCGAAGAGTTGAATTGTCAGGCAGTGCGACCTCATTCCAACGTGATAAGGATGGCAGACGCACATTTTGAAGTCTTCAAAGACGCTTCAGGGCAATTCAGATGGAGACTGAGAGCTCCCAACGGGGAGCCAATAGCAGCCAGTGAAGCCTACACGACAAAGGAAGCTTGCCTAGACGGCATCAAATCCGTCCAGAAGAATGCTCCACAAGCCAAAGTGAAGGACACAGCTTAGGCTCTCACGAGCCGCAGGAACACTGCGCACCTATCTCGACTTTTTCTCTATTCTGTCCCATGAAAGACCATACTGCGAGTCACGGGTCTCCGTCATACGGAAGAGTCTTGCTGACTGACTGCTGGACGGATTGCCCTCAGTACGCTTTCGAGAGTTCGGTGCGCACATTGCCTTGCCGGTCGCGATACGTGATTTGCCAGTTCGGCGCCCAAGCCAGCGCTATCATGTCGACCTCTATGTCGCTTCTGTTGGGCCTCACGGGCACTTCTTCAAATGCCTTGGTGGCGTCGTCCCAGCGTGCTGTGATAGCCTCTGTCTCCTGCTGCAACTCGGCTTGTATCTGATCGATGTCTTTCTGCAACGCCTCGGCACTCTCCGCCGCTTCTTGGGCGCGCATCTCAGCCGCAGTTTTCTGGCGATATTTGCTTAGGGTGGTGGAAGCGGAGCGTATTGATCGTCGGCCCAGGAACATGCCCAGCACCGACTCGCCAGCGGACACCACAACCTCTCGTTTTCGCGCTTCAGCATCTGCCTGTTTCATGGCAACGGTTGATTGGGCACGTCGCAGTCGATCCTGAAGGGTTCGCAGACGTGTCTCGTAGCGCTGATTGAGCCTGTCTACTTCCTCGTCCCGTTTCTCGCGTGCGGATTGGATCAGTCGCATACGGAAATCGCGTTCAGTTTCGTTGGGCTGAGAATATGTCTTGAGAGCTGAACTGTACAATAGCTTCAGACTGCTGTTGCGGTATAGGTGATCGATCAGCTCGTCCTTGAGCGTGTCAAGTTCTCGTGCCTCGTTGATGGAGTCAGGCAGTTGGTCAAACCGAGCATCTGGCTCTGAACGGTTCAGCAAGTCGCGCGGTGTCAGATTGAGTGATTGCGCCTCTTCCCAGCGTGGTGTTCCCCCGCCGCTTTGTGGTTGGGCGAGCAAAGCGAAATCTTGCGCGGTGTCAACGTTCAGGCGCCGATCTGCAAAGTGGATGCGCCCCATTCCTAACGCGGCCGCCACGTAAAGGAGGACACGGCTCTGCACTTCAACTGATCCTCCTGCCTGCTTCTCGATGTCTTGCTGGACTTCTGCTGAACCTGTGCGTGTCGGAAGGTAAACCTGCTGAATCTCAGCAGGGAGCACAGGCGGTGCAGCTAGGGGTTCACGACCAACAGGCGCAAGCTTGGGTGCAACTTGAACAGATCTATCTTGTGCAATCCCGGTTCTCGCTATTGGTTGGGCAACCGCTCTGTCAGCCTGTCGGCCATTCATCAACACGTGAATCTGTTCTTTGGTCAGTGGCCCGCGCAGGTAACTCATCGCCCACCGAGACTGAAAGGTAAGAGGGGCATCATCGTGCACGTTGTGCAACAAGAAAACTCGGTTGGCGAGTGAAGAGATGATACGGTCAACGGTATTCCGGTTCATGGCCTTGCCAGCTACCGAAGACGCGCTTTCCAATCCCTCAAGCAGTCGCATTTTGTCTCGTTCAGTTTGCAGGCGGCCAATTAGCCAGGTGCCTGCGTTTGTGAGCCCCTTGTAGTCCAAGTCGACAGGATTCTGCGTAGTCAAAACGACGCCCAAGCCGAAGGCTCTAGCCTGTTTCAACAGTGTAAGCATAGGTTGCTTGCTCGATGGGTTTGCCACAGGCGGGAAATATCCGAAGATCTCATCCATGTACAGAAGCGCACGCAGACTCGTGGTGCCAGGCTGAGCACGCATCCAAGTAATCACTTGATTCAGTAGCATGGTCACGAAGAACATTCGTTCTCGGTCGCTCAAGTGTGCGATGTAGAAGACCGAATGGCGAGTCCTGCCGTCTGGCGTGCTCAGAAAGCCAGCCGCATCCAGAGGCTGTCCTTTGAGCCAGTTCTGGAAACCGGGCGCCGCGATAATGTTGTTCAGGCTGATTGCGAGTTCGAATCGATCCTTCTGGGGAAAGAAGGTGTCGACAGGGAGGACACCTAGCTGGCTGATTGGAGGATTCTGGATCGCCAAGATGAGCTTCGCGAGGTCTAGGTCTTCGCCTTGGCGCCAGAAGTGTTGAAACAGGTTCGACAACAGTATGTGCTCCCGGGACCGCACCGGATCCGCGTCGACGCCAACGAGTCCCAGAAGTGCGCTGACTGTTCCCTGAATTCGTTCGAGAAGATATTCCGAGTCGGTGTCCCAGCTAAGGTTTGGTGCAGCGAAGGACTGCAAAATCGACACTGGAACACCTGCATCACTGCCGGGCGTATAGATTACAAAGTCCGTTGAGTCGCGCAGCATCTTGATGCGAGCTTTGTCTTCTCCCCACTCCGCGAGCCCTTTGCTCCACATCTCTGCCTGCTGTGCAGCGAACTGATCCTCGCTCAAGCCTTTGCGTCTTGCGTCCTCAACGTTGATCCAAGGTTGGAAATCCTGCGGACGTAACTCGGGGAAGGTGAGTAGAAGATTGGTCATGTCCCCTTTCGGATCGATTATGATAGCCGGCACGTGATCAATCGCAGCTTCTTCGAGAAGGCACAGACACAAACCGGTCTTGCCGCTACCGGTCATACCAACACAGACAGCGTGGGTCGTCAGGTCTCGAGCATCGTACATTATGAGCTGGTTCAGCAACTTTCCTTTCTTCAGGTCGTACTCTTTGCCGAGGTAGAATGCACCAAGTTTCTCGAAGTCCATGGTTCTCAACCAACACTACTATGAATATTGAGCTTTGCTTCTCGATGTGTTTAAGGTTCAGAGCCACGCATTCTATCTTTGCAGCCCGGCTGGCGCTAGAAATGAGCAGAGTAGCTCTCTACCTTCAGGACAAGCATCCGATCAGAGACGGCATCAAGTATGCTCAGTATGCTGAGAAGCATGGGTTTGAGGCGGTTTGGCAAGCCGAGTCGCGACTCGCAAGAGACGCGATAACGCCACTGGCAGCTATGGCGACCGTGACTAACAAGATCAAGCTTGGCACAGGAGTTATCAACAACTGGACGCGGAACGTGGCGTTGACAGCGCAAACGTTTCTCAGCCTCGATGAACTGTCAGGCGGCAGAATGATCCTCGGCATCGGCGCTTGGTGGGATCCACTCGCTTGGAAGGTAGGCATCGACCGTTCACGGCCGCTGAAGGCGATGCGAGAGTACGTGGAAGTCCTCAGACGCCTCTTCAAGATGGAGACGGTGACATTCGATGGCGACCATGTCAAAGTCAGAGACATCAGACTCGACGTAGTGTACGCAGATCCTGACACTCCTCGAAACATACCGATCTTCATAGGCGCCACTGGATGGCAGATGATGGAACTCACCGGAGAGATCGCTGACGGTGTCGTCCTGAACTATCTCGTCTCTCCCCAGTATAACCAAACTGCCATGGAATACCTGAAGTCGGGCGCAAAGAAAGCAAACAGGAGATTCGAGATGATCGACCGGCCCCAGCTTGTCGTATGCTCGCTTGATGAAGATGCGGACAAGGCCATGGATGGAGCGCGGCCTTTGATCGCGCAGTATCTTGGACAGCAGCCACACATAGCGAAAGCTAGCGGCGTGAAGGACGCGCTGATCAAGGACGTGACCGAGGCTCTGGGCGGTTGGCCAGCAAAGCCAAGCGGCCTTGAGAAGGCGATGGAGCTCATCGATGACAAGCTTGTTCAGTTGATCACCGCATCAGGGACAGCCAACGACTGCAGGAAGAAAGTCGAAGAGTACAGCCGGAGCGGATGCACCTGCCCAATTCTGTACCCATTGGGGGAAGATGTTGAAGCGATGATCTCCGCTTTCTCCCAAGCTTGAACGCAGACGACAAGACATCATCAGACTTTTCTCGCGAATACTATGCCATCTGGGTTGATACGTTCGACGGCTACGAGACCGCTGTATGCAATGGCTTTGACTTCAGCCTCGATCGTCTGACCTGGATCCAAATGGCCACAATTCCCACTCTGTCGCGCAATCGCAAGATCAGTTGAGTATCCATTTGAAGCCTCAAGGATCAACGTGTACAATCCTCGCCAGCCTCCGAACGTGCGGAATAGCCAAAGGTGCGGGAAGACGCTAGTTGGGAACACGAGACCAAAACCGATCTTCGCTTGGGTGTCTGTGACCGCGTACCAGCCCTCTGAGACTCTTGGCAGATAATGATGATCGGCGAGAGTTGATTCCGGCGGATACACTCTGCGAAGATCAATCTTCTGACCTGAGCGATCAATTACATACGGCCAATCATAGTCGCTGCTTCCCTCGAAGTGATCTGTGCCCCATCTCTCAACTATTCCGCGTCGAGCCGGTACGTCCAACCGCGTCGCGGGCGAAATTGCCATCGCAGGGTGGATGTTCCAAAGAAAGTCGATTGGCCTCCGACCTGAATTGGCGAGACGATACCGCACAGTGCAGAACGGATCTCCTGACCGCAGCATGATCGTCTTCTCAAAGATCGTGGGCAAAACGTGTCCGTGGTTGACGAATCGGACAGCTGCGTTCGATCCGTCAGACTCGACAACTTGCCATTCGCTCGGCTGAGACCAGATTTCACCATGGTCTGGGAGCGTCTCGTTGCCTGTCACCGGGGTAGGTATGTCGTTCGGGATCAGTTCGTCCCAACCGCCCGACCACACATCGTCGAACCTTGTTCCGAAGGGCTGGCGCGCTGGCGGAATGCGGGGGTTGTGCCACAACAGATTCCGATCGGAGGGGCGATGGACGAAGTTGTAGATCTTTGCCCCCAGCTCAGGAAGTACGTCGATGGAAATGAGATCGTTCTCCAGGTGTACTACCTGTAGGTCATGGTATTGCCAGTTTACATCGACGAGTGTCATCCCAACGGGCCCCTCAATTGGTAGAAGATAGTACTGCGGATGCGGCGATATTGGTTTTGGCCAAGCTCCTCCAGTACGATGAGTTGCACACCCGCCTGTGAGCCAGACGAGGCGATATCAGCATGCACCTCTGGCGGGGCTCAGACATAAGAAGCTCTCAACTGCCGAATAGTCTGGAAGTCTTCGAGCTTGGAATCGATTCTAGTCGAGCACGGAGTACTCGTCACGCTGGACTCTCGTCAGAGGGTGATTCGCGACGGCGCTGTGATGATCGAAGGTTCACGCATCATCGATGTAGGCAAGACGGGCGAGTTACACCGGAAGTATTCGGCAGAACACACGATTGACGCATCACGAAAGTTAGTCATCCCTGGTATGATCGATTGCCATGTGCACCTCGCACAAGCGCTCATTCGGGGCTGCGCAGACGATGTCTCCCTTCTAGATTGGCTTGGGAAGTATGTGTGGCCTCTTCAGGGCAACTATGACGCTGAGGACGGAAGAGTAAGCGCCAAGCTCTGCATGCTTGAGATGATCAAATCCGGAACAACCTCGTTCATCGAGTCGATGATCCATACCAGGTATGGATTCGACGGAATCGCCAGAACGCTTGAGGAATCCGGAATGCGCGGCTACTTGGCCAAGACGATCATGGATACACCTGCGTATGGAAGGAAACAGATGATGCACGAAGGAATGATCGAAGATGGCGAAAAATCCCTCAGCGAAACCATCACAATGTTCGGCCGATGGAACGGCAAAGCAAACGGTAGAATAGGCGTCTGGTTCGGTCCACGCTCGCTCGGAGCCTGCAGCAAGACCCTGTACGAAAAGATCGGTGAAGAGGCCGCGAAAAGAAAAGCCGGCATTACAATGCACTTGTGTGAAGTCAAGGAAGACCTGCGCTACGCTCAGCGCAAATTCAAGAAGAGCCCAGTTGCCTTCGCCAATGAGGTTGGATTGCTCACCCCGAGAACCGTTCTGGCCCATGCGGTCTGGCTTACGGACCGGGACATAGCAGTACTGAGCAAGACGCGCACGAACGTCTCCCACTGTCCTTCATCGAACACGAAACTCGCATCTGGCATCGCACGCGTCCCGGAGATGCTCAAGAAGGGAGTAAACGTTGGACTCGGCTGTGATGGCGGCCCCAGCAACAACTCCTACGACATGATCAGAGAGATGAAGCTAGCGGCCTGCATACACAAAGTCAGGCTGTCAGATCCCGTGACGATGCCCGCGGAAACGATTCTCGAGATGGCCACTTTTCGCGGAGCACAAGCGATCGACATGCAAGACAAGCTCGGCACCTTAGAGCCGGGCAAGCTCGCAGATGTCGTGCTGGTGAACCTTGACAGTGCCCATATGGTTCCGAACAACAATTACATCTCCGACCTCGTCTATGCGGGATGCGGAACTGACGTGGATACAGTCATAGTCGATGGAAAAACAATCATGGAAAACCGAAACGTGAAAACTCTCAACGAGTGTGAGATCATCCAGCAAGCTCGTGAGAGAGCCATCGCACTCCTGGAAAGAACCAATTTGAAGCTAGCGACCCACTCAAATTACTGCTGACAAGCAGTAGTCAACAAAGCCATTTTGCACTTGTGCAGGTGAACAGGTCAGCCTTCTCCTTTAATATGAGAGCCTCCGAAATAGGAGAGGTAATCATCGATGTCTGTCCCAATCAGGGATGCGCTCACTTTTGACGATGTCCTGCTAGTCCCGAAACGTAGTTCGGTACATTCAAGAAGAGACGTTAATCTCTCAACGAGACTCAGCAGGAACATCAAACTCAACATTCCAATCGTGAGCGCAAACATGGACACAGTCACCGAGTCAGCTATGGCCATCTCGATGGCCCACAACGGCGGGATAGGCATCATTCATCGATTCATGCCCTTAGAAAGGCAAGTCGAAGAAGTCCTGAAGGTGAAGCGAGCGGAGAGTGTCATCATAGAGGAACCATACACGATTTGGCCAAGCGCCACAATGGCCGATGCAAAGAGACTGATGCTCGAGAAAGGCGTAAGCGGGCTACTAGTAGTTGACGCCAACAAGAAATTGCTCGGCATTCTTACGGCTCGCGATTTGCTCTTCGAAGAGAACGATCTGAGCAGAGTCTCCGAACTGATGACGCCGATGAAAGGTCTCCACACGGCATCTGCGGATGCCTCGATTGATGAGGCGAGGCAGTTACTACGCAAATACAAGCTGGAGAAACTACCGCTGATTGACGATGAAGGGCATCTTCGTGGCTTGATCACAAGCAAGGACATGGTGACGCTTGCTGAGAGACCGCAGGCATGCAAAGATACTAAGGGTCAGCTGACAGTTGGGGCCGCCGTCGGAATCAGAGAAGGCTATCTCGAAAGAGCCCGAGCCCTTGTCGATGCGGGTGTTGACGTGCTCGTGGTCGATGTTGCACATGGGCATTCGGATAGAGTCCTTGGCGTGGTCCGAAAACTCAAGAAAGAGATTGGTCAAGTCGACGTGGTCGCCGGGAACGTTGCAACACCCGAGGGGACAAGAGATTTGATCGCAGCCGGTGCGGACGCGGTTAAGGTCGGAATTGGGTCTGGATCAATATGCATAACACGAATCGTGACCGGAGCAGGGGTTCCACAACTAACAGCTGTTCTCGAATGTGCCGAGGTCGCAAGAGGTCTTGATGTTCCAACAATCGCGGACGGCGGAATTAGAAACTCCGGAGATATCACCAAAGCACTCGCAGCTGGCGCATCGAGCGTAATGATCGGAAGCATGTTGGCGGGAACTGAGGAGAGTCCAGGCGTAACGGTCATGCGCAACGGTAGAAAGTACAAACTTCACAGGGGAATGGCGTCCGTGGGCGCCTCCATGAGGCGCGGGACGCAAGAAGCGGAAGACGAGTCCGCGCTTTTGGAATACGTCGCTGAAGGCATCGAGGCATTCGTACCTTACAGAGGTGCCGCCCACGAGATAGTTACGCAGCTAGCGGGTGGGATCCGCTCTGGTTTCAGTTACTGCGGTGCGAGAACGCTCACCGAGCTGCGCCAGAATGCGTCGTTCGTACGATTGACTCCCGCGGCGCTGAAGGAAAGCTATCCCCATGATGTCGAAAGCATCGAATAGTCGATGCGGGATGTCGAGGTAGTGCCCTCTCGGGGTTGTGTTGAAATGCCAATCCGGAGAAGGCATTAGCATGGTTGTGTCTATACTCGCGCGCTTGGCAAACTTTTTATGCAAAAACGTGTCAGAGGTTTCCCATCTGGTTGAGGAAATATGAGTAATCAATCTAAGAGTATGAAGACGATTGCAGCCGTAGTGATCGTCGTCATAGTTGTCATCGCGGCCGTAGCTTACTATCTGACACAAGCGCCCGCGGGACCAGGCCCAACAACAACTGCTGAGCAAGTCAAGATTGCTATGATTCTTCCGGGAAGAATAGACGACTTAGCTTGGAATCAGGCGGGCTACAACTCGTTCACTGATCTCTTGACAAGCTACAACGAAGGCATCAACACTTGCGGATGCTGGGTGCAGAACCACATGGAGAAAGCACAGATCCAAGCAGACGTTCGTGACTTCGTGAGCAAAGGATACAAGATCATCATCGGCCACGGCTTCGAGTTCCAAGTTCCAATGCAGGAACTCGCCCCACAATATCCTGATGTCAGTTTCCTCGTCATAGGAGGCTGGGACAACTCGCAGCCAAACCTCGCGATTGCGGACGTGCGAACCGATCAGACTGGATACGTGCTTGGCTACTTGGCCGGCAAGATGACCCAATCCAACAAGATCGGGTACATCATGGGTGCGCGAGTGGCGGAGCTTGCGAGATTCGAGCCCAACTTCGCGAAGGGAGCCAGTGATGCAAATCCGAATATCGTCTATGCATACGGTGCGCTACCTGGTGGCGGCAACGGAATACAGCCAGGCGGTAGCATCAGCGTCGTAGCAGTAGGTGACTTCCACGACCTGCAAGGCGCAAAGGCTGACGCAGAGCTAATGGCAAGTCAAGGTGTCGACGTTCTCGCAGTGATGGGAGATGGCGTCGTCCGCGGAGCCATCGAAGGTGCAATCGATAAGAACATCAAACTGATTGGAAACGGAATCAACATCGCAGACGCCCCACCCGTCGGTGCTGAGAAACTCGTGGTCGGAAGCGGTTCTTGGAAATGGGACACAGTCATGAAAGCTTGGACGGCTGACGTAGCCGCAGGCAAGCGCAACAACAAGTACTGGGCTGACCTCCTAAACGGAGGACTTGAAATCGAACTCAACAAGGACAACGTCCCAACAGGCATTCAGCAAGAAGTATTGAACGTCTTGGCCAAGGTCAAGAACGGCGAAGTCAAGACCGACCCGCTAGGGCCACTAATGATTGCCAATCCCCTCTCAAGCGTTCAAACGGGCTTCATTGCCTCAGTCCTACGGCAAGTGCGTGAGTGAACGGCTACTGCCCTCCTCGCGAGGGCATCTCCTCCTTTTTTCTCAGAAGATCCTAACATCTGAATAGGTCTCTCCAAATGCCCACAGACATGCGGGATCGCAGCGCACCTGCAATTGTAATGCAGGGGATCACGAAGAGATTCCCAGGCGGTGTTATCGCAAATGATATGGTGGACTTTGAGCTGCAGGTGGGTGAGATACACGGACTCCTGGGAGAGAACGGCGCTGGCAAGACCACACTCATGAATATCCTGTACGGGCTCTATCAGCCAGACGGTGGCACAATCCGGGTTTTCGACCAACCGGTCACTTCTCGATCGCCAGCTGACGCAATCAAACACGGAATCGGAATGGTTCATCAGCACTTCAAACTTGTAAGCGACATGACTGTTGCAGAGAATGTAGTTCTGGGACTGAAGTCACCAAAAGGGATTCTGACAGACACAGCTTCCGCTGAAAAGCGAATTTCCACGCTAGCTGAGCAGCACGGTCTTCAAGTCGATCCAAAAGCTCAGATTTGGCAACTCGCCGTTGGGCAACGACAACGTGTGGAAATCCTCAAGGCACTATACCGAGATGCCGAGATTCTGATCCTTGATGAGCCGACTTCAGTGCTTGCTCCGTCCGAAGTCAAGGATTTCTTCAAGTCATTGCGGGGTTTGAGAGAGAGTGGCATTTCGATCGTTCTGATAACTCATAAACTTGATGAAGTAATGGACGTGACGGACCGAGTCACGGTTCTTAGGAAAGGCCGCAAAGTTGCGACACAGCCGACGAGCTCTGTTAACCAAGAGAAACTCGCCCATATGATGATTGATGAGGTCATTCCTCCAGTTGCCGACAAGGCGAAGACAGCACCTCGGGAGGTCGTTCTCCAAGTCACGAACCTTCGGGTGTTTGATGATAGAGGGATAGAAGCGCTCAGGAGTGTTTCCCTTGAGGTTCGGAAAGGGGAGATACTGGGAATAGCCGGCGTCTCTGGCAATGGTCAAAGAGAACTCGTCGAAGCTCTCGTGGGACTGCGAAAGCCAGCCTCAGGTTCGATAGCAGTTGCCAGCACAGAGATTGCTGGGAAGACACCCCGAAGTATTATCGATCTAGGCGTGGCGTACGTTCCAGAGAATAGGACTGAGGACGCTAGTATTGCGGATTTCTGCATAGACGAGAACTTGATCCTCAAAGACTTCGATAGGGCTCCCATTTGTGGCATGCTAGCCTCTAGGATTCCCACTCTCCTCAACACTAGGGAAATCAAAAGCAGGGCAGAGCGAGCAATCAGTCAGTTCGAGATAAAGGCCACAGGAGTTTCCGCGAAAGCTCGATCGCTCTCTGGTGGGAACCTACAACGACTGGTCTTAGCAAGAGAGATCTCTGGAAGTCCAATACTCATTGTGGTCTCACAACCGACTCGTGGGTTGGACATTGCTGCAACGGAATATGTTAGGAGCCTGCTAATTCAGCAGAGAAACCGCGGTGCGGCAGTGCTTCTTGTTGATGAAGACTTAGGCGAGCTAATTACCTTGAGCGATAAAATTGCGGTGATGTACAAAGGCGAGATCGTTGGATTGCTGCAGCCCGGGCGGTTCAGCGCAGAAGAGATTGGGCTCCTAATGACCGGGGCGAAACGACTGGTTTCGGCAGCGTGAGATTATGGTCAGATTCAAGGTCACATCAAGACTCGAGGTCAGCCGTAGATCCATATTGATAATCACAGTTCTGGCCTACATTGTTTCGCCCCTGGTCGTCCTTGCAGTGTTAGCGGCGGCAGGAAGAAGCCCGCTTGTCGCGTTAGACGCACTTTACAGAGGAACCATCGGAACCACAGCAGGCTTCGCTGAGTCGATCGTCCAAGGGACTCCTCTAATGCTCTTGTCGCTGGGACTCGCGATCGCCTACAGGGGCAAGGTGTGGAATATTGGGGCGGAAGGACAACAAGTCTTTGGCGCAATACTCGTCACATGGTTTGTACTTCAATTCTTGAAATATCCCTTGCCAGCCTACGTCATGATACCAATCGCCTTGCTGTTCTCGCTTCTCGGTGGAGCACTGTTTGCCGGAATACCCGCCGTCATGAAATCAAGGCTTGGGATCAACGAGGTCATAACCACAATCATGATGACCTATGTTGCAGTACAAGCGCTGAACTGGCTTGTGAGAGGCCCGTTTCAGGACAAATCCATACCTGGAAGCTATCCTCAGTCACCGGTCTTTCCTCCTCAAACAGCTCTCCCAATTATCATTCCTAATACGAGCGTGACGGTTGGGATCATTATCTCAGTCGTTTCGTGTTTCTTGGCGTACTACATTCTCTTCAAAACGCCCTTGGGCTACAGCATACGTGCTGTCGGTTACAATCCTTCAGCAGCGAAGACGAGTGGTATCTCGGTCAAACGTGTAGTGAATTCTGCGATGATCCTGAGCGGTGCCCTTGCCGGTCTTGGAGGGGGCGTCTACATCCTCGGCGTAACGCATGAGCTGCTCCCAGAACAGGCTTCAGGAATTGGATATACCGCAGTGGTTGTGTCGCTGCTTGGGAATCTGCATCCGTTAGGCGTGATCTTCTCCTCTCTATTCTTTGGCGGGCTTATCTCAGGCATGTCATCCGTCGAGCGAGCTCTGCAAATCCCTAGGACTCTATCCCTTCTCTCACAAGGAATCATTATTGTTCTGATTCTGATCATTCAGGTTTTGGCCCGATACGAAATCAAGAAGGTTTGAATGATGGTCATGATTCTTGACGCCGCATCAATCTCCGACCTCATCGCAGCCATAATCTCGCTGAGCGTTCCGATGGCTTTTGCCGCATTGGGTGAACTAATCAGTGAACGAGCTGGCGTCATCAATCTGGGAACCGAAGGAGTCATGCTTGTCGGAGCGATCTCCGCGTTCTACATTAGCTTCTTCCATCATAGCGACTTGTTCGGCGTATTGCTGGGTGCTGCGTCCGGCGCGTTACTAGGACTCCTGATGGCTTTCATTTCAATCTCCTTGAAACAGGATCAGATTCTTTCTGGCCTCGGAATCTACTTCTTGGGGCTCGGGCTCTCAGGTTTCCTCTATGAGGCGATCTTCAGCCAAATAGGATCGACAATTAGGATCACGGGGCTGCCGCAACTGCCTATACCAATACTCTCTCAGATCCCTGTGATTGGGGCTTCATTCTTCTCCCAAGACATCATCGAGTATCTGGCGTTTGTCACACTCATTATAGTTATCTTCGTGGTTGGCCGTACGACTTTCGGGCTGAACCTCAGGGCTGTTGGTGAAAATCCTTCAGCCGCCGACACGCTGGGCGTCAGCGTCACCAAGATCCGCTACGTCGCTGTGATAGCAGGGGCAACTCTGGCAGGCATCGGAGGAGCCTATCTAGCGCTCTCGTCCCACGCATTTCAAGCAGAGAACATCACAGCCGGAAGGGGTTTCATTGCTGTCGCCATGGTGTACTTTGGCAAATGGCGTCCAGCGAGAGCGTTCTTCGGGACTTTTCTCTTCGGCGCCGCTTACCTGCTCGGTGCCTTCTTCCAGGTCGTCGGGTCATTCATTCCCTACTATTTCCTGCTGATGGTGCCCTACGTTCTCACCTTGGTGGTCCTCGTTGGGATTGCTCGAGGCGCACGTTCTCCCTCCGCGCTTGGAGTGCCGTACAATAGAGAGGGCGGATAGCGGCGCTCAGGCCACACAATGAGATCGAAAGGCTACACCGATCAACTTAGAAAACCCTCAATGCTTCCGGTGGAATCGAAGACGCCTTACTGAGCTGTTGAGCTGAGACCGATGGCATATGTGACCGGACTACGTTGTACGAAATGCGGGGAACTCTACTCACCGGAGGATCGCGTATTCACGTGCAAGGGAGATGAAGGACGGCTTGATGTAGAGTATGACTACGATTCGACGGCAACCAGGATCAGTCGAGAGATTCTTGAGCGCCGGAGAGGCGGACTGTGGAAATATAGTGAGCTTCTGCCAATCGAGAATGAAGAGAACATAATCACACTTGGCGAAGTTCAGACACCGCTCATTCGAGGCAAGGACCTTGGCAAGATACTCGGAATGAGGAGTCTGTACCTTAAGGATGAGACGAAGAACCCCACGGCTTCATTCAAAGACCGGCCGATGACCGTGGGCGTATCGAAAGCTGTTGAGCTAGGATTCAACACGACAGTTTCTGCATCCAGCGGCAACGCAGCTGCAGCACTCGCAGCCTACTCCGCCAAGGCAGGACTCGCATGCTATACATTTGTTCCGGAGATGGCGAGCCCCGGGAAGATCGCCCAGCTGAACATGTTCGGCGCACACGTTGTCAGACTCAGAGGACTCGAAAGCGGCGTCGACCCGACCGTAACAATGCTGAGACTCGTCTGCAGACGTTTTGGCTGGTATCCATGCCCGAGTTTTGCGCTCTTCAATCCATACCAAGCTGAGGGGCCGAAGACCATATCATATGAGATCGCCGAACAGCTTGGCTGGACGACTCCTGACTGGGTCTTTGCAGGCGTCGGTAGCGGCGCACTACTCGCCGGAAACTGGAAAGGTTACGAGGAATTGAAACGGCTCAACCTTGTGAACAGTCAACCTCGCATGGTCGCCGTTCAGTCTACCGGATGTGCACCGGTTGTTAGAGCGTTTGAGGAGAAGATGAACCCACACAACGTAGTTCCATGGGAACATCCCGACTCGGTCGCCTCGGGCCTCATGGATCCCCTCCCTTGGGACGCAGATGCTGCGCTCAAAGCACTGCACAACTCGTCTGGAACCGCCGTGAAGGTCACGAACGAAGAGATACTTGACGCGCAAAGGACTCTGGCAAAGACAGAAGGGATATTCGCTGAACCATCAGGTGTCGCAGTGTTGGCTGGATTGACGAAGCTGAGAAGCCAAGGCATTATAGCAGACGATGATTGCGTCGTACTCGAGATTACGGGCAGCGGTTTGAAAGACCTGAACGTAGTGGGATCGGTGGAGGCTCCGCTGATCGATCCAGACATCGAGGCCCTGCAGAAGGTCCTCAATTTGAAGTAGTGGTTGCGGGTTTCTTTCCGACAGTCTATTTTCGTCTCTTCTTCTCGCCCATTGTCAGGGCGAGCACGGCCATCTTCGTGTAGAGACCGTTCTCAGCCTGCGGATAGATTCGAGAGTGCCGTCCATCCATGACCGCATCGCTTGCCTCTTCACTCCTAAGCACGGGAAGCACATGCATGACTATCGCTTGCTTGTCAGCCATGTCAAGGGTTTCTTCCGTCAGCGACCAGTGCCGGTACTTCTCATGCAACGTCGCTTCGCGTTCCTTCCCGTAACTACTAGCTCCCACTTCGAGGAGTTCCTTGCTCGCCCAGTTTCTGGGGAAGATCGCGTCAGCGCCCTCAAGGGCGGCCTTCAGATCATGTGACGCCGTGAAGGTTCCTCCAGATGCAGCTGTGTTCTCCGAGCACGCTGCAACTATCTTGTCGTCTATTCCGAATTCTTCAGGATGTGCCAATACTACATCGTAGCCAAATCGAGAGGTGATGAGAGCATCTTCCTGTATGCTGCATCTTCCGCGGAAACCCTTCGAATACGCCCACATGATGACGTACTTCTTGCGCTTCTTCGTTCCGAATTCATCGCGCAGCGTCATCAGGTCAGCGAGTCCTTGTGTTGGATGGTACGTGCAACAAGCCATGTTTATGACCGG
>Ga0315289_10004245_pt1 | contig 21392 bp, 25 predicted proteins | sample YL17G11_40_MG_FD_203452 | JGI IMG/M metagenome (GOLD analysis project Ga0315289, IMG submission 203452) | Sediment microbial communities from Yellowstone Lake, YNP, Wyoming, USA - YL17G11_40 | ecosystem: Environmental > Aquatic > Freshwater > Lake > Sediment | place: USA: Wyoming | collected... | reverse complement strand
CGTTGAAAGGAGGTTTCGACAGCATCTCCTTGATGTGTTCGGGTTCGCCCTCGCGCATGAAGGCATCATCCAGAATCACGCAAACTAGATTCTCGCCTATGGCTTTGTGCGTTAACACGGCGCATGTGGTGCTGTCAACGCCGCCAGATACAGCTACGAGCGCCTTTTCGTTGCCTATGCTTTTCTTGGTTCTTTCGATTTCGGCTTCAACAAACTTTTTCGGGTCGAAAGTCTCAGACATGCCGACTGCATCCCCTCAGATTGCCTATTCGTTTTGCTGTTTGACAATTTATAATTTGCCACGAAACAGGAGGGCGCAGAACGCGAATACTGTTTCCTCTCGTTTGAGTAGTGATGGCATGGTGAAGTCTCAGTCTGGCATCTGCAGCATTTTCAAGTTTAAACACAAAAAGGGGCTGTCATGGATAGCGGATTAGGCGTTATTTTTGATATAGATGATGAATTTTAAGCCGGAAAAGGGCATAGACAAGATGGGCTAGAGCGGCTAAAGTTTTTCTGTTCCTTCATTGCTAATAATGGAATATCGAGCGAGTCCGGCATGAAGTCTGACGAAGTCAAAGCTTTTACTGAATCAGTGAACGAACTGAGCGAAAGCTATGCAGATCTAGCTCAAGCCCTGAAAGGAACGGCCCACACGGCAAGAGCGACTAAGCAGTTGTGGCGTAGCAAGAACAGTCCAGTGTTGATAAAGATCGGCTTGGCACTTATAGCATTTCCAGACCCAACAATAAGCGACATCGTAGGGGCGGCTTTTGTGGCTGCGGGAACTGTTCAAGCAGGCATACGGAGGCGCACGCTCTATGTTGAGGACGTTTTCAAAATGTTTGGGAACACGTTCAAAGAGGTTCGTAACATGAAAGAGAGCGTCTGAATCTTCGGAGTTTTGGTTAAATCTTTTATTTGCGGCATGTTATATGCATATTATGTTAGGGGGAAGAGAATCGTGAAACTTGTAACCGTGTTGTTGCCTGAAGCTTACTTGGAAGGGCTGGACGAGCTTGTGAGAGCGAACATGTATCCGAGCCGAAGTTCGGCGATCCGTTCTTCGGTCAGAGATTTGCTCAAGAAGGAGCTTTGGGAAAGACAAAGAAGATGAAGTATGGCGCGAAAGGTGAATTCAGTCAGCTTCCTTTAACCGCTAGGTTCGCCAGTTCTCTCAAAGCCAAACAGCGGAACGTATCCTGGTCCCATCATTTCGTGGACTTGGCTAAGTCCCTGATTTGCTTCGCTGATTCCGATGGATTATCTGCTTGTGCTATAGCACGTCCCACGATCAAGTATCGTGCGCCTGCTTTCAATGCAGCGGCTATTTCTCCGCCTTGTGCACCGATTCCAGGCGAGAATATGGGGACTTTGTCGCCCAGTATCGCGTGTATCTCTTTCATCTTTTCTGGGTAAGTTGCGCCTACGATTACGCCGTCCGCGTTCAATGCTAGGGCTTTCTTGGCGAACGCAACGTATTGTTGGATCTGTCGGCCTGTTTCTGGGTCGATTATTGTTTGTCCGTAGCCTTCGTGTGCCGCTTTGTGGCTCATGTACGTGAGGAGTATCACGCCTCTGTCCAGTCTGCGGGCCACATCAAAGATCGGTTTCAGGCCTTCTTCCCATCCGATGAACGGGTTGGCAATCAACGCATCGAACCCAGCTGCATAGTAGTACTCCGCGATTGTCTGGTTCGTGGCGCCTATGTCATTGACCTTGCAGTCCATGATAGCCACTAGCCCGCTGTCATGAACCTTTTTGACAAGCTTTCGGACGCCATCAAACACGCCTAACGGCAAGACAAGATGATGGTTAAACTTCACAGCGCACAGGTATGGGCAGGCGGAATCCAGAACACGCTCGGCTTTGCCGAAAAGACTTTCACGGTTTTCTGGCTTCTCAAACGGAAAGTCCAGGGCCAAAATGATATTAGACTGGTTCTTGTTCGAGGTCTGTTCAATCTTGACTCGGAACGACAAACTCGAACACCACTCCTTGTTATTGCGAGGAATTTAAAACCTTTTCCAGTCCAGTCTCTCCGTGAGCCACTTGTTTAATGTATGCAAGCGTTGTTTGGATAGTCTCTTCCAGCTGCTGATTAGTTATTCCTGGTGCTCCGTAACCGATTATCATGACATTTCGAGTCTGCATTGTAATCTTTGTAAGGTCGGCGTCACGGTAAGGGTAGATGCATAATACTTGCCTCTCATCGGACAGGACAAGCATCTTTTCCTCCAAGGGCATTGGCTTGTTCATTCCAATTCCTATGAATGTCTCCCCGCTTTTTGCGAATCGAACATGGAAAGGCGGATTCAGGCGGTCAATGTCAAATCCACTGATCGGAATGATCGTCTTCATTGAGCCTAGATTGTAAGCATCCACTACCGTGGATATGGTTGGAAGTTCCTCACTGTGCAGGACTCTTCTGAGGAGGGCTTCGCCTGAAGGCCTCGTTTTAGTTGGGTCTATGTTGAGCTTCCAGTAGAAGTCTCGATAAGCACGCACGGTCGAATCGTCCTTGAGGGTTTCGATGTTGTACTTGGCTCTGACCCCTTCGTAAACTGCTTTCTTGAGTTGCCTTATCTGCTCATTCTCCTTGTCATTGCAAACGTGCGTTATTGTACCAATGCAGATGGACAATTCCGGAAGCCTTCTCATGACCTCTGAGCCCCAGCTTACATGGACTTCCATGTTTATCACATGACTCATTATTCCTATTGAGCGTTAGATATTTAACGGCTTCACACAAGATTTCCTACACAAAACAGCGTGAAAAGATGATAGGTGAACTTGCCGCCTTAGGCGCTGCCATCAGCTGGACGTTCTCGGCCATCCTATACAAAAAGGCACTGCAGCGGACGAAACCGATCTCGGCAAACATCATAAGGCTCTCTTGCACCGCCGCCATACTGCTGGTCTTCTTGATTGCAGTCGATAAACTTCCGGTCCTGACCAGCCTTTCTACAAGCATTATCGTACTGGCAGTAGTAAGCGGCATAATCGGCCTAGGACTCGGTGACACACTGTATCTGTCAAGCTTAAACCTGATAGGCGTATCGCGGGCTGTTCCGATAACATGCACGTATCCGCTGTTCGGCCTGTTGTGGGCGGCTTTGCTTTCAAAGGAATACGTGACATTAGGCGTGGGTCTGGGCACTTTCGCGATAGTGCTTGGCATTTGGCTCTTGAGCTACGAGAAGGAAAGCAGTTTGCTTGGCATGTCTAAGAAGGCTCTGGTCAAGGGCGCAACTATGGCTTTGGCCACAGCGCTACTGTGGTCCGTAAGCATATCCATGATGGACTTGGCTGTTGAGGGAACGCGAACCCTAGATCAAGCGCTGGTGGTCAACACTTTGAGAGCCTCAGTGATCGCGCTTCTCTTCCTTGTCCTTTCACCGATTGTCGATAGAGAGCGAGGCTTCCTGAAGGTGGACAAGAAGACAGTGGTCACGTTGACTGCCGGCGGACTTGTGGCACTTGGAATAGGATGGTTTTTCCTCACGTATAGTTTTACGTTGACAATGGCATCACGAGCTATCCCTATCTCTTCGACGACCCCGCTCTTTTCAGCATTGGCTGACGTTGCCCTGTTACGTGAGAAGGTTACTGCGAAAAGTGCGCTCGGGTCGGTTCTTATTGTGGGTGGAATTCTTCTAGCATTCCTCAACTAACATAAGAACGTGTATAAGCTTTTATATTGAATGGGGGTCTTAGGGCACCCTAACGGTCCAGGTAAAGGAAGCACATGCATGTCAGTGTCCCCAAGCGTTCGCGAAGTTCTGGCCAGGAGAGTCGCTGGTGAGATAATCTTGTCAAACAAGCCAGGCGCAACCATGCGGAAATGGCGAGAACTCTTTGCGGTTTCACAAATGGGCCTCGCAGAGAAGATGGTGGTTTCATCATCTGTGATCAGCGATTACGAAAGCGAAAGGCGAAAAAGCCCGGGGACAAAGTTTGTCAGGCGTTTTGTTTGGGCACTGTTGAAGATAGATGAGGAACGCGGAAGCCGCTTTATCAAGGAATTCGCTAAACTCACAAGCTCACCCAGTACGGCAATCATAGACCTGCGCGAATTTCCAATCCCGGTACGCGTTGAATACTTATGCAAAGCCATCAAAGGCGAAATCGTGTCCACGTCGGGCAAGTTCGTTAAGGAAGTACTGGGCTACACAGTTGTGGACGGCAAGAAGGCTGTTGAAACGCTCTCTGGACTTGAGTATTCTCAGCTTTTCGGCGCCACAACTGACCGTGCACTGGTCTTCACTAACGTCGAGAACGGAAGCCTACCCATGATGCTTGTGCGCGTCAGCAACCTAAAACCTCGAGTTGTCGTGTTTCACGGCGCGAAACCTGACGAGAACTCGATGAAGCTTGCAGAATACGATCAAGTGCCAATCATCTATTCAAGCCTCCCGAGCATTGAGCTGCTCGTCAAATCCTTAAGAAAGCTATACCGCATTGCCCTTCATGTGAAGCTAGGTAGACCAGTTCGTCCGCCGCCCAAGATAAGCGGCTAGAAACATGCAAAGCGCCTCACAAAACCTGCCACGGGCAAACTCATCAATACGTAAAACCTGCTAAGAAGACAGCCGACAGGAAATTCCCACTTTCAGGAGCTCATGTTTCAGCAATTTGAAATCGCTGATCAGCAGTTCCTTATATCTTGGGTTATAGAGTGCTGCCGCCGGGTGGAATGTTGGAAAAACAGTAACCTTCCTTCCAAGAACGTTTGCCTCATAGAGCTTTCCGTGGGCTTCAGTTATTCCAGAAAAAGCAAGACCGGCCTTTGAGAAAACATAAGCCGTCGAAAAACTGCCTAAGGCAACGATGAGCGTTGGTTTTATGGCTCTCATTTGTCTATCCAGATAGGGCGTACACGTTTTGATTTCCTCAAGCTTTGGCGGACGATTCTGAGGCGGCCTGCATTTCAAGACATTGCAGATGAACACATCAGCCCTCGACAAACCAGCTTCCCCCAACAACGTTTCGAGAAACTTGCCAGCCGCACCCACAAATGGCCTTCCCTGAATATCTTCAGAACGGCCTGGCGCCTCACCGACAAGCATTACCATTGCCTTCGGATTCCCTTCCCCAGGCACAGCGTTCCTGCGCGTCTTCCAAAGCAAGCACGCCCTACAATCCGCGACCTCACAGACAACAGCTCCAAGCTTCTTGACAGACATTCAATGGCAACTCCAGCAGTCGATCAATTCATTCTCCTACTCTTATAAGAGTCCACAACAACCAGCAACAAAAAGAAAACCTCAAGTCAAGATATATGTAGCGGAGAGGTAGGGAGCCTTGAGAGGCAAGTTTGCTTCTTGTTCGCTTCAGTGGTTAGCGGAGGCGGTCATTGATGGATATTGTGTTAGGTATTCAGTTGCTTCTTTATAGCCTCTTTTAAGGCCGGAAGTATCTCGTACAGGTTGCCGACCACAGCGTAGTCTGCTATTTCGAAGATCGGTGCCTGCTCATCCTTGTTGATGGCCACGATCACCTTGGCGTCCCTGATACCGGCTACGTGTTGAATCACACCTGAGATGCCGCATGCAATGTACAGTTTAGGCTTCACCTTGTGCCCTGACAATCCAACCCACTCGCTGAACCATTTCCTATCCTCAGCCAACGGCCTTGAACATCCAACCTGACCGCACAGGATAGCGGCCAACTCGTCCAGCAGCACCTTGTCTTCCTTTTTCTCTAAGCCTCTGCCGCAACTGACTATAATTGGCGCTTCCTCGATTCTCACGCTTGAGGTCTCCAGAGGCTTCGTTTCCACTATCTCCGTCCGTGGCAGGTCAACCTTCACGTCCAGCTTAACCAACTGCCCAGTCCGTTCCTTAGGCTCGGGTTTATCGAAAGTTCTGGAGGGCACTGTCGCAATCTGAGGCTTCGATCTGAACGTCACCTTAGCTGAAGCGTTCCCGCCGTAGGTGATCCTTTCGCCAACCAGTCTACCGTGCTCATCAATGCTCAATCGGGCGCAGTCAGGAACGCACCCCGCGTCAAGTTTAGTGGCAAGTCTCGCCGCCAGAGGCTTTCCATTCTTCGTCGAACCAATTAGAATGATTTCTGGCTTGTAGTTTGAAGCAAGGTTATACAGAACGCTCAAGTATGCTTCAGCTTGGAAACGGGACAGCTCTGGGGCGTCAACGAGATAGACCTTGTCCGCGCCATACCTGATCAGCTCGTTCGCCTCCTCTTGGCCACCGTTGCCAACAACCACTACTGCAAGTTCGGTCTGCCGCTTGTCCGCGATTTCTCTGGCTTTCCCAAGGACTTCCAAAGCCAGATCATGCTTCTCGGAGAAAACCCAAACGCCACTATGCTCACTCATGTTCATGCTCACCTTCCGATGACTCCTTCCTGAACAAGCGCCTTAGTCAGCTTCTCAGCAATCTCGGCAGGGTTTTCACCCGTTATTTTGATCTTCTTCCGCTCCGTCTTCGGAGCCAAAACCTCCAACAACTCGATTTTCGATGCTATCTTCTCCTTCTGAATGCCTAGTTCCGCGGATGTCCAATTCACTATTTCCTTCTTTGACGCTTTCATTATCATCATCAAAGACGGAATCCTCGGCTGGTTTATCTCCCGCGTAACCGAAACCAAAGCAGGCAGCCTTGCCTTCACAGTCTCGATCGCGTCTTCAAGGGTTCTCTCCGCCGTTATGGCGTCTGTTTCTACGGTCAATTTTTTAACAGAGGATATTTGCGGCAGGTTCAACAATTCTGCCAGTCTTGCAGACACAAGTCCTGAGAAACTGTCCAGTGATGTCTCGCCGCACAGAATTAAGCTGTATTCTCCGATCTTCTTGATGGTTTCGGCTAGAATGAGGGCGGTTCCTGCGGTGTCAATGTCCTTGAATGCTGCATCATTGATGAGGTAGGCTTTGTCCGCGCCCATTGCAAGCGCTTCTCTCAGAACTGCCTTGGCATCCTCGGAAGTCACGGTCACCGTGAATATCTCAGTGTCAGGAAGCTTCTCCTTGATTCTGATAGCCTCTTCCAAAGCGTTCTTGTCAAAATCGCTGATCTTTTTTGGAGCGCTTGCCGTTATCAACTGCCTAGTCGCAGGGTCAACCTTCAACTGAGTCACGTCAACTGCCTGCTTCAAGCACACAATTATCCTCCTCAAACCCCTTCACCTCAAAGTCATCATGCCATGCAGAGAGAATAAACCCTTCACCATTACGATATTAAAAGTTTCGTTCCACATCAGACAATGTTTAACCTAAATACTGGATGATTTCTAACAAGCCATCAACTGAGGCTTTTCACGCGTGAAGTACCAAGTCAAATGCTCAGCCTGCGGCAAGCCTTCAACGAGTCTGCTTAGCTTCAAATGCCCATCTTGTAATGAACCACTTATTGTCCGACAAACCGGAAAATTCGAAACAAGACAAATCTACAAGAAGAACTACAGCCTTTGGCGGTACGTGAAATTCTTCCCGTACGTAGAAGAGACCGGCATCATCACTCTAGGCGAAGGCTGGACGCCACTAGTCAGATTTTCAAACAACACCTACTTCAAGCTTGAAAGCTTAAACCCCACAGGCTCGTTCAAAGACCGAGGCTCAACCGTTCTGATCTCCGCCCTGCACAAGCTCGTAAAAGAGAACAGGGGCTACGTATCAGAAGACTCGTCCGGCAATGCAGGTGCCTCAATAGCAGCATACGTCGCAAGAGCAAAGCTAGAGGCGCAGATCTATGTTCCAGAAACAGTCTCTGGCCCCAAATTCAAGCAAATCCAGTTCTACGGCGCAAAAGTCACCAAGGTTGCCGGAAGCCGAGCGAGAGTCGCCGAAGAAGCCCAGAGACCTGAGAAGGGCAAGTTCTATGTTGGTCACATACTTCACCCGCTTTTTAGGGATGGCATAAGAAGCTTGGCCTACGAAATGTGCGAGCAGTTGGATTGGAAAGCACCAGATCGTATCTATCTGCCAGTTTCGGCTGGGACTCTGCTTCTAGGCGTTCTTGATGGTTTCAAGCATTTGATCGATTCAAACGTGTTGGATGCAATGCCGAAAATAGTGGCTTGCCAAACAACCCAAGTTTCCCCACTTTATCATCGTCTGAAAGGATTCGCATACAAACCGCCCGAACAGGTAACATCTGTCGCTGACGCCTTGGTGAGCACGAATCCGCCGTTGCTCAAACTAATGGTCGATCAGCTGAAAAAAACGAGAGGAGACGCGGTCACGGTCGAAGAAAACGAGATATCCGATGCTTTCAAAGAGCTTGCGCGGCACGGTTTCTTTGTCGAGCCAAGCTCGGCGGTTGCCTACGCAGCATACAAGAAGCATCTGAGCAGCAGGGAAACGTCAAAGAAAGACAAGACCGTCATAGTCCTGACCGGTTCAGGTTTGAAGACAAGCCTTAACCCGAGCTGACCACACGCTTGCTTGGAAAACTTCGGTTCAAGAATCATGTTCCCTTTCATTCTGTTAGAAAAACTTATATTGCAAGGCTGTTTTTCTTGTTGACGCATTAAAAGGAGATGTAACAGATTTGTCAGGAGCTGGACAAGCTGGCGGAGTGCCAGTTTTAGTATTGAAAGAAGGCTCTAACCGTTCAAGAGGAAAAGAAGCCCAACACACAAACATAATGGCTGCAAAGATAGTCGCTGAAACCGTCAAAAGCTCTCTAGGACCGAAAGGCATGGACAAGATGCTCGTGGACAGCTTCGGCGACGTCACCATAACAAGCGACGGACGCACCATACTGGATGAAATGGACATACAGCATCCAGCAGCCAAAATGATGGTCGAAGTCGCGAAGACGCAAGACAACGAGGCAGGCGACGGAACCACAACCGCGGTCATAGTTTCAGGCGAACTGCTAGGGAAGGCTGAGGAACTCGTCGAGAAAAACGTTCACCCAACCATAATAATCGACGGCTACAAGAAAGCCCAGGAAAAAGCGCTGGAAACCTTGGAGAAAATGGCCATTCCCGTCGACGTCAACACCACTGACTATCCTAAGAAGGCAGCCATGACTTCGATGGCAAGTAAGCTCGTGGCTGAACACCGAGAATATTTGGCAGACATTGCAGTCAAGGCAATCCTAGCCGTAGCAGAGAAGACAGGTGACGACAAGTACAAGGCTGATGTAGACGATGTCAAGGTTGAGAAGAAGGCAGGCGAATCAATACAGGACACGAAACTCATACAGGGCATAGTGCTGGACAAAGATGTCTCGCATTCAGGCATGCCGAAGCGCATAGAGAAGGCCAAGATTGCGCTGCTCGACTGCCCACTTGAGATTGAAAAGACAGAGTTTGACGCCAAAATCAACATTGAAAGCCCAGAACAGATGGAAGCATTCCTCAAGCAAGAAGAAGACATGTTAAGAGAAATGGTTGAAAAAATCGCAAGCGTCGGCGCAAACGTCGTGCTTTGCGAGAAGGGCGTTGACGACATGGCCCAGCACTTCATGGCAAGAAAGGGCATGCTCATGGTCAGAAGGATCAAGAAGTCGGACATGGAGAAGCTCGCAAAAGCCACAGGCGGAAAGATCGTGACCAAGCTCGACGCAATAACCTCGGCTGACCTAGGCTACGCAAACCTTGTCGAGGAACGCAAGATAGGCGAAGACAAGATGACGTTCATCGAAGGCTGCAAACACCCACGCGCTGTCACCATTCTGATAAGAGGCGGGACCCAACGCATAGTAGACGAAGCCGAAAGATCAATACACGATGCGCTATCCGTAGTCAAAGATCTCGTAGAGGAACCAAAGATCGTTGCGGGAGGAGGCTCACCAGAACTTGAGGTTTCGCGTCAGCTTAAAAAGTACGCTGAGACACTTCCAGGACGAGAGCAGCTTGCAGTAATGGGCTTTGCAGAAGCGCTTGAAGTAATACCCACAACACTGGCTGAGAACGCAGGACTCGATCCAATTGATGTGCTGTCTGAACTCAGGGCAAGGCACGAGAAAGGCGAAATATGGGCTGGAATAGAGGTCCTTACAGGAAGAGTCCAAGACATGACCAAAGCCGGAGTCTATGAACCCCTAGCCGTCAAGAAACAGATAATCAAGTCCGCAACCGAAGCAGCATCAATGATCCTGAAGATCGACGACGTGATTGCAGCAGGAAAGACGAAAGGACCCCCGACACCTCCAGGAGGAATGCCTCCGGGCGGTGGATACCCAGGAATGGGGGAGTACTAGAACACGTCTGAAAAACCAAAAATCACAGTGGGCCCACCCAAGATCACTCGCTTTGAGAAGGCAAGGATAGTGGGCGCTAGGGCGCTCCAGATTTCCATGGGAGCCCCCATACTTGTTGACGTGTCTGAAGGCTTTTCAGGGCCGATCGACATCGCAATGAAAGAACTTGAGATGGCGGTGCTGCCAATAACAATAAGGAGAACACTGCCCGACGGCTCCTACCAAGACATCCCTCTGAAATGGCTCGCCAAGAGCTAATCAAGTCCTAATCTCTTTTTTCTTTTTGTTTTCTCTAGAATGTTAGAGGCGACAGAGCCTATTCTCGTTGTTCTTCTCACGCGAGCACAGAACAATAGCAGACTGCCATTGGCATGGGATGACTAGGTTCGACGAATGCAGTCATGGCGCTACTAACAACCCGTAGGATTCAAGTGTTCCATTGCCTTTTCAAGAGTCCTTCTTATCCTTGTCCAGTGGGCTCCTTGCCAATAAATCTGCCCACATTTCGGGCACTGCCAGAATTCATCGTAGTGGGCGTATGTGCTGTTCTCAACTTTATCTGCCACATTTTCTTTAGGAATCGGTTTTACTCTCACATTACATTTCGAGCATCGTGATTTGGCCATGTTCACATTCAGGCTAATTCCGAATCTCCTTGCGACTTCCGCCAGTTTCTCCTCGCCTGTCTGACCTTCCAGATAAAGGGCATCTATCCCTTTCGCCGTGGCTTGCTTATAGAGTTCTAAGTCTCGAGTGATAAGCGCTCTCTTTTCCTTCTTTGACACCGTGACTAGTTCGGCGTCATGCATCCTTGTGGAATACTTTACGTCATGCCCCAAAATGCGAAGCCAACGCGTGAGCTTTCCCAACATGCCGTCTGCCATGAACCTCAAGTCATTCTCTCCGAATTATCTTCCCGCTACCGGAATGAGCAACGATTTCCCCTTCGTCCATAACGAGGATTCCTTCGACGTATGTTTTGACAGGTTTTCCTTGGACTTGCCTTCCATTGAATGGAGAGTATTTGGCCTTTGATTTGAACATTGAAGAGTCGATCTTGTGATTCTTTTTCAGATCAACAACGACAAAGTCAGCGACGCTTCCCTCTTTCAGACAGCCTCTGCTCTTCAGGTTGAAGATCTCTGCAGGTTTGAGCGACATCAGCCTGACCACATCGGCTACTGAGAGACGTCCACGGTTCACTTCAGTGAGCAACAATGGCAGTGTAGTTTCGAGTCCTGGAATGCCAACCTTGACCTCCCACACAGACTTCACCGTTTTCTCGTCCAATGCATGCGGGGCATGGTCTGAGCCTAAAGTGTCAATGCAATGGTCTTTTATGCCGTGCCATAATGCGTCTATGTGCTGCTTCTCCCTGACAGGTGGCATGGTTATGGCTTGCGTGCCGATTTTCTTCAGATCATCGGTGGATAGAAGCAGATGATGTGGCGTCGTTTCGCATGTTACAGGCATTGCTAAATTCTTTGCGTCACATACTAGTTTCAATCCGCTTTCTGTGCTCACATGACAAAAATGCGCATGCGTATTGGTTTGCTTGACAACGCTCAGAATACGCCTAACAGCGACCGCCTCAACAGCCTCTGTATGCGCAGCAAGAAACGCTTCTATATCATTGTGGCCAGCTTGCTTCAGCTTGTGCCCTGCCTCTTTGAGCATAGTTCTGTCTTCCGCATGAACTGCAACAAGAGTTTTCAGCTTGCTAAGGATTGCGAATGCTTCCAGCAAATCCTGGTCGCTGTTAATGTTCAAGCCGCCAACCTGCTCAGTCATAAACAGCTTGAACGCCATCGCGCCTTCATCGACAATTTCCTTGATTTCTCCCAGATTTCTCGGAAACTCTGAGTAAAAACCGACATTGACTAAGATGCTTCTTTCAGCAGTTCTCATTCGGTTTCTCAAGGTAGCGGCGCTCATCGTTACTGGCTCATTATTTGGCATGTCAAGAACAGTTGTGAACCCGCCTGCCGCGGCAGCCGCCGTCCCGCTACTGAAATCCTCTTTGTATGCTTTTCCCTCGTCTCGAAGATGCACGTGTGTATCTATCAAGCCGGGCAGAAGCAGGAGACCGTGCAAATCCGTTTTTGCATCAGCCTTCGGCATCGTTGCTTCTTTGCCAATCTTGACAATTCTGCCCTTCTCAATCGCAACGCTACACTCTATTATATCGTCTTCCAGACAGGCTTTCACGTTGCAGAGTAGTAGATCAATAGTCAAACTTATCGCGCTCTTGATGTTTGAATAACGTGGGTTTTGATGTTAAAAGCTTACTCTATTATCTTGAAGAAGTCTCTTTCTGTTATTATGCCCACTAGTTTTCCGTTCTTGACGACTGGAACGGCACCTATGTCTTTGTCTTGCATTATCCTTGCGGCTTGCCCAATATCTGCGGTCGGTTCGATCGTTGAAACATCCTTTGAGGCTATGGTGAGGGCAGGCGTGTTTAGGACTTGTATTATTGTTCCTGATCGCAGGTGCTTGAACACTTCTCCTGAGCCGAAGAACCGTACTATATCCATAGTTGTGATTATGCCTACGACTTTGCCTTCAGAAACTATGGGCAGTCTTCTGAATCCTTGAGTTGCCATAGACCTTTCTGCTTCGAATATCGTCGTTTTCGATAGCGCTGTTACTACTTCTTCTGACATCAGCTGGGCGACAGTCACTCCGCTCAGTCTGTCGGCAAACAGGTTTGCGATGTCTCTCTCCGTGATTATCGCTTTCACACTGTTGTCTTCATCAACCACGGGCATGCCGCCGAGGTTTTTCTCTGTCATCAATCCTATTGCTTCGCTTATCTTTGCAGAAGTTTTCACTGAAAAGACTTTTTGAGTCATGATAAGCTTGATGGGCTCGTTTATGGCTTTGAAGATGTTACCATCAAATTTCCGTTGGACTATTTCGAACTTTTTTCCGCCGCCAAGATAGTCAATTATGTCGGTTGCCGTCACGATTCCTACTAGGACTTTGGTTCCTGGGTTAGCTATTGGTATGCGACGGAATCCTTCTCTGACCATTATCTGAATTGCATCATAAATGGGCGTTGTTGGGGCTATCGTGACGACCTTGCCCTTCGCGATATTCAGTATTTCGTTTTCATGCTTCTTCGAAGGATGAACCTTCAGAGAAAGGTTGCCCTTTCCTCTCAATGTCCTTCTGAAACTTTCCTTGCTCAAACATTTCACCCTTGTTTAATGAGCATCCGAACAACATCTTCACGATCGACTATGCCAACAAGCTTGCCGTCTTTATCTTTCACTGGAACCCTTCCAACGTTCTTTGAAACCATCACCTTAGCCACCCTGATCACCTTCGTCTGAGGTTCCACGGCAATCACTTGGGTCTCCATTATTGAAGAGATTTTACGCGAAGCACGATGACGGCCTTTCGGCGATTCAAACGTCGGCAGTGTTGCGCCACTTTCGAGAAAATCCTTGATTGTGACAATTCCCACGAGCTTGTTGTTCTTCACGACTGGGAGACCGGCAAAGCGTTTTTCCTGCATCAAGCGCCAGATGTTGTCCACATCATCTTCGGGAGAACAGGAGACCACTTTCTTGGTCATTATTTCAGAAACGTCCTTCACGAATTTCTCGGGGTTCGTTCTGATCAAAGGCTCAATGAAGCTTTCTAGACCTAGGACTCCCCTTTGGGTTTTGTCTTGTTCTGAAGTTACGACTGGCGCGACCCAGACATCAGCTCTGAGCATCGCCTTAACCGTTGAATTAACATCATCTTCCAACGCCGCCACATGCCGTGCAGGTGTCATTATTCCCTTAACCCTGATCGGTGAAACGGATGATGAGATGGTCATCACGTCGCGACGGGAAACCTTCCCCAAAAGCTTCCTGTTCTTGTCTGTTACTGGAAGAATTCTCAGGCTGAGATCACGTATAATTGCGCGGGCTTTTGTTGCAAGTTCATCTTCGTAAATGAACGGGTGCCTATCGTCCATAATCTCCCTAACACGCACGTAGTCTTTACTCCTTGCTCTCTTCTTCAAGTTCAACCCTGCAATCTTCGCACAGAAATTCGCCATTACTCTGCTTTAGGTTGTCGGACCAAATCCCACAGTGGTCACAATATCCTGTAAGCGGGCCTCTCGGTTCCTCTTCTCCCGTTTCTTCCGGTGCTCTGCTCTCATTTTCTATGCGCGCCCGCTCTTGGATGGTCTCGATAAGTTCAGGCATCACACCTAGGACGTCTTTGCTCGAGATTAGGCCCGTTATCTGGCCCTTGTAGAGGACGCCTAGTCTTCGTATGTTCAGTCTGCTCATTCTGCGGGCTACATCGCTTATGGTTGCATCGGGCTCTATCGTGATCAAGGGTGCAGTCATGACCTCGTTTGCCTTCAGCGAGTCTGGCTTGACATTCTTTGCCAGTACTCTTACTACAAGATCTCTTTCGGTTATTATGCCCAAGGGCTTTCCTTGCTTGTTTGTGACGATAACGCAGCCTAAGTCGTCTTTGTCCATGAGTTCGGCAGCGCGATTTACAGGTGCGTTCTCTTCGATGGTTATCACTGGGCTGCTCATAACGTCTTTGACCAGCATTTTAGATCTTAGCCCAATTTCTGCCATTGCCTCAGCCACTTTTGCGATGCTTTCTGTGCTATGATCAGCATCAACCACTTGAGAGTAGGCATCCCGAATTTAAAAGTTGTTATGTCCCAAGTTGCCACACAAAGCCTTCAGCAGAAAGTCAAGTTTTATTAGCTGCCACCAGCCAAATGCAGAAACCGGAACGAGGAGAAAAAAAGCCATGCTGCACATGAACGTTGAAAAACTAGTCAAGATCTCAGTTTTCGGCGAAATCGTCAGCCCAGTAGTTGGGAAATCGGTTTACAGAATATCAGCTGATGGACGCCCGATGGTTCTGCCAGGCGTGGGCGGAATAACGTACAACATGCGAGTTGGCGACCTAGCGTGCAGTTGGGAGGCTGACCACGTTGAGCCCGGCGTCAGCCTAGAAAACAAGGAGAATGATCCACGTTTTGGACAGGGGGCCAATGCCGCATTCAATGTGCTGTCATGTGTCGGAAACGAGGCTGTAGTTGTTACAGGCGATGCAAAAGGAGCAAAAGGAGTTGTCACGGGCAAACACGGCGGCATAGACCACGTACTCGTGGATTTCCAGCCTGACATACTTGACAAGCTGATGCTCGGCGACAAGATCCTTATCAAAGCCTTCGGCTTGGGACTGAAGCTTCCTGATTTTCCAGAAATAACAGTGATGAACATTGACCCGAGTTTTCTGAAATCCTTGAACCCAAAACCGAAAGGAGCGAAACTGGAAATCCCAGTCACACACGTGGTACCAGCAGCCCTTATGGGATCAGGCCTGGGTATCGACCACACCTATTCCGGAGACTATGACATTCAGCTTTTCGACGAGAAGGCACGTAAGCAATACAAGCTTGATAGCCTGCGACTTGGCGATTTGGTGGCTATAACGGACGCAGATCACTCTTACGGTCGGATTTTCCGACAAGGCGCCATCTCCGTGGGCATCGTTGTGCACACCAACTGCGTATCTGCTGGCCACGGGCCTGGAGTAACGACGCTTTTCACATCGTCAACGGGTAACATTGTTCCGAAGATTGATGCTAAAGCAAATATTGCTCGTGCTCTGAAGTTGAGGACAGATATATAAACAAGATTCTGCATGTAATTGTTGTTTAAAGCAAATCAAAGAGGTATGGAAAAGAATTGCCTTTTAAACGCAAAAGCCGTGGACGCTCCAAAGGCAGCAAAGGCAGCAGCGGCGTTGTACAATGCGCAAGCTGCGGGCAACTTGTTCCGCGAGACAAAGCGAAAAAGTCTACTCGAAGAATCACGCTCGTTGATTCTCAATTGGCCAAAGAACTTCGCCAGAAGGGCACGTACATTTCTGGTGCATCTGACACCAAGTTTTACTGCGTTTCATGTGCCGTACATCGTGGCATCGTAAAGGTTCGGGCTGAGAAAGAGCGCCGAACGCGGATGCGGCCCAGAAGATTCTAGCGCTCAGTCACTAGTTTCCCCTTTCTTCAGTTTCCCATATGCATACAGGCTCCTTTGTACAACGGTCAAGTTCGAGAGTATCGCTAGGAGTATCACCGCCATGTTCATCACGACTGCCGGCGACTCCCAGAAGATCGCGACGACGCCTGCCAGTGCTAAGATGAGCATGCGTTCAGCTCTTTCAGCTAAGCCTATCGACTCCATCTTCACACCGGCTGCCTCTGCTCTCGCCCGACTGTAACTCACAAGCAGCGAACCCGCCAACGCTACCAATCCCCACGACAGGTCGCACAGTCTACTCAAGATCAGGGCCGCGAAGACGGCCGCGTCTGCATACCGATCCAAAACTGAATCGAAAAAGCCTCCGAAAGACGTAGCCTGCTGATAGAGCCTTGCTATCACTCCGTCGAGTGCATCACAGAACCCTGACAGCAGCAGCAAGGCAGTCGCCAGCAAAAGGTACAGTCTATCCATCTCCCATTGCGCGTATGCTATTGCTGATGCGAATGCTAAGACTATGCCGATCAGGCTTACGCGATTGGGGGTCAATCGCATTTTGTGGGCTGCCCTTGCTTCAGCTGCAAACATCGCTTGAACTTTTTCTTTCAGCTTAGTAAGCATTTTGAGAATGATTCTCCAGCAATTCTTATCTAGCCAACAGCACACCCTAAGAATGTTGCTTACGGTTTAAAGGTGTTTGGAATGATCAACGTCACAAGCTTGAAGGTCAACGGCAAGAGCTGTTTGGGTTTGCGTGTTGATTTGCCCGATTGCCCTGCTCCGATGATCCTTATAGTCGCGGAGAAGGGGTTCGTTATGTGTGGATTCTTGAACGCCGAAGCTGCAGAGAAGCTTAACGTGGCTGCGGCCGTCGTCAGCGGAGTGAAAACCTTCGACGATGTGCTCAATGCACAGGTCAAGGCAATGACTTCCAAGGCTAAGAGCCTAGGTGTTGAGAATGGAATGAAAGGCTTAGAAGCCCTAATGCACATGTCTTAGACGGTGTTGTCGCAAACTGCCAGTCGGCGCAAGCTCGGATCTGCGTCACGCTGAACTTGTCTTCTGCATCGATAACTGTATGAAGGATACTATTCAGCGAAGGTAAAGCGTCACCTTGTCTCCGCTTTTTGTTCCAAGCATTCTTGCAGCGTTGCCTTTGTTTACTGATATTTCCAAGTAGCCATGGCTGCCGATTAAGGCAATGGGTTTTCTCGCTTGTCCTTCAACATACACCCGACAGCGTTTTAACTCCAGTTTTCTGTTCTCGAGCTTGACTTTGATTTTCTCCACCGCCTTTGCTGAGGCAAGCTCTTCCTCGCGAAAGTTTGTGATTATGTTTCCGAAGCCATCTGTATGCAGAATCTCACCAAGCAATATGTTCTTTCTTATTGCAGTCTTGGCGTAGCTTGGCATTGTGATTTTGCAGATTTCGGGGCCGAATCTGTTCGGCTCAATTCCGTTGGCTAGGTGGGCTGCGGCTGGTGCGAAGACGTCTCTTCCATGAAAGGTGTTTGATGTCTTGGGCAGCATGAACTCGCGGTTGGTCACCTCATAAACATGCTCTATGTTTTCGCGGCTTGCGGCTAGGATCAGCAAGCCATTGTCCGGTCCAACATAACGTGCTCTCTTGGTCTGTATGATGATTGAGTGTCTCTTGGTTCCGACACTTGGGTCTACAACCGCCACGTGAATTGTCTCTTCTGGAAAATAGGGAGCCGCACAAGCTAACGTGTACGCGCCCATCCTTACGTCAAATTTGGCGATTCCATGCGATACATCAACAATCCTTGCTTCAGGACATATGCCCAAGATAACCGCTTTCATCTCAGCCACATACGGGTCTCTGAGACCGAAGTCTGTTGTCAGAGTAATTATCGCTGAGCGCATGTATTCTTTTATAAGGTGCTGCAGATAATTAGCTTTTCAAAATCATGGATGGATTCCTTTGCCAGACGGCAGAAGACTTGGTACAAAGGATTTGGCTTTGATCGCGGTTTTCACAGCATTGTATGTTGTCTTTGGCGTTCTGAAGATATCGCCAATAATCGGCTTGCCAGGACAAGCGATAACCGCTGCGGCTCTGATAGCTCCTATAATAGGCATTCTTCTCGGACCCTACGTGGGAGCATTATCAACCTTCCTAGGCGGAACTATCGGGTTCTACGTAACTTGGTTTCCTTTGCCAAGCCTTTTTTCGGGAACCTGCGCAGCGTTGTGCAGTGGGCTTTTGTATAGAGGCAAGCGAATTGTCGCCTTCCTAATCTATTTTCTATTATTCATCTTTCTGGCCTTCTATCCCGTTATCGGACCTGTCTGGCTCTTCCCAGCATATGTTTGGTTTCAGTTGCTCGCTATGATTGTTCTTGCTTCGCCTCTTCAATCATGGGCCCTGAAAAGGTTCAGATCAGAGAACAAGCCGTCACTACTATACGCTTTCTTCCTGACATGCTTAGTCTCGACTATGCTGGGGCAGATTGCGGGCACGTTGACGTTTGAGGTGATCATGACACCTGACCCAAATTTCTTTCTGGGCAATTGGATGACGACAATGCTGTATTATCCACTGGAAAGAGTGATAATTGCATTTGGAGCAGCGTTGATAGGGATGCCTTTGCTCAAGATTCTGGAGCGCGCAAACCTGATGCCTATTTTGAATCGCGCAATCGCTCGAGAAAGGGTTTCATGAATATGCATTCTTTGAATGGCATCATCATGTCAACTCCGCCGTATGCACCATCGTTGTAGTCTACTGGCGCATCCCTGATCAGGACTACTGGCGTTCTCTCCTTGGCTTCCCCCATAAGCAGATGCGTCGCCGAAGCCAGATCATCAGCAACCGCGTGCCGTGTGATGACCAATGGCTTGCCATAAAGATCCTTTTCGCCTCTGGTGTCTCGTATGGGCTTGAAGCCTGCCACAGCGAGGGCTAATCCGATCGTGCCTATTCTCAGCGGAACAAGCCCGCTGTCAACGATCAGCACGCCGACGTTCTTGCCTGTCTTCTGGTTGATTTCGCCTCTGACGTTCTTTGCAGTCTTCTTCGGATCAATCGGCCAAAGAACCACAGAACCGACGGGAGCATTTTTGTTGTCTATTCCAGCGTTGGGGGCTAGGATTCCGCTTTTGAGTGTGAGAACGGCTTTCTCAACGCCACCATAAATCGCATCTGCCTCACGCAGTATAAGCTCGGCAAACTCGGGCTGCAAAGAATACTGCTTTGCCATTTCTCTTGCTTTCTCAGAAGGTTCCACATCGCTCAGTTTCGCCGTTCGCCCTTCAGCGCAGGAAACCGCTTTGGACGCGAAAGCCAAAACGTCATTGCCTTCAAGCTGCAGATTCTGCTTTCTCATTGCTTCGAGAGCCACATCTGCGAGGCTGTCGCCAGTCTTCACCATCCCGGTCTTTAGCGCAAAGAGCTTCATGAAGGACTATCCTCCGTGCACGACTGGAACCAGAACCAGTGTGTCTCCGTCTTTGAGCGTGGTGTCCAAACCATTCAGGACATTGATTTCCTTTTCGTTGACGAGCATAAGCACGTTTGTTCTTGGATCATTCAGTTCTGGGTCGATCAGTGCTTTTCTAAGCTTTGGTTGTTCCTCGATGAGCCTGTCAATCGCTTCTCTCAGTCTGGCAGTCTTCCCGAACTTGAGGATGATCCTGCTTTTGCTGGAAAAGGCGCGCAAGGATCCGATGAGCTTAACAGTGACTTCCATGGGATACTGCCACTTCCGTTCCTAAAGGACTATGATTATGGATAGGTCATTGACGTTTGTGCCTGTTGGTCCTGTGAAGATGAGGTCGTCAAGTTTCGAGAAGAAATGGTAAGAATCGTTGTCAGCGAGGAAACGTTCAGGGGCTAAGCCTATCTTGGTCGCTTTGGCGAGGGTTTTTTCGTCTGCGATTGCGCCTGCGGCGTCTGTTGGTCCGTCTATACCGTCCGTGCTCAGAGAAGCTACTACGGCGCCATCGATTTCGTTTATCTTCAGCGCTGCAGCCAGTGGAATCTCTTGGTTTCTTCCGCCTAGACCCTTTCCTGTTACTATGACCGTGGTTTCTCCTCCGGCGACAATGCCTGCCGGTTTGCTTATGGGGTTACCAGAAGCCGATATTTCGCGTACTACAGTGCCTAACATGGTGCCGATGCTCTTGGCTTCGCCTTCCATCGTGGCAGTCAGCAACAGTGTATTCAGTCCTGACGCCCTGAGGTGCTCGAGTGCGGCTAGGCTTGCGGATCGGTTGTTGCCTATCACGAAGTTGTGGACCTTGCTGAAGGCTTCGTCGTCGGCTTTTGGTGTTTCGGAAACCAAGCCTTTCTCGCCATCAGCCAACGTTTTTTTGATGGATGCTGGTGCCTTTTCCCATAAGGCGTATTTCTTCAGCACTCTTGCTGCGTCTGCGAATGTCGTCGAGTCTGGGACGGTTGGACCTGAAGCAATGAAGTCCAGCGGATCGCCAACGACATCTGAGAGAATCAGGTTCAGTATAGTGGCGGGGTACGCTTTTTTCGCGAGCCATCCGCCTTTGAAGTCTGAAATGTGCTTTCTCACCGTGTTGATTTCGTTTATGTTAGCTCCGCTTTTGAGCAGTGCATCGGTAAGTGCTTTCTTGTCAGCTATCGAGATTTCGCCTCTTGGTAGAGGCATGAGGCTGGAACCTCCGCCCGAGATGAGGCATATGACTAGGTCGCCTTGTTCGGCTTGCTCGGCCATTTCTAGCATTTGGCGCGTTCCTCTTACGCCTGTTTCATCTGGGATCGGGTGACTGGCTTCATGAAGCGTTATGATGCTAGTTTTGTTTTTGTCTCCTTTCGGAACATTCACCAGTCCACGTGTTATGCGAGTGCCCAGAACTTGCTCTAGGGCTACGGCCATTGAGCCGCTTGCCTTCCCTCCGCCTACAACGTAGATGTCCCTGAACTTTTTCAGGTCAAAAGAGTGCCTATCCACTGTGAGTATGGAGTTCCTCAGTGCTAGTCTCGACTTGATTATCTGTTTGGGGTCAACGGCGTTGATTGCTTTCTCTAAACTGTTCAGAGCCAGTTCGCGGGCTTTCTTGTCTCGGCTTGTTTCGCCGTTTTTTATGAGCTGTTCCTTATTCCTTATTGCTACCATTTCGGTTAACCATTATGCAGTTTTATGGAATGGGATGCGTAAGTGTAATAAACATAGGCTAATAAAGAATTCCGCAAACCAGCTTGCAT
>Ga0315289_10004244_pt1 | contig 21393 bp, 16 predicted proteins | sample YL17G11_40_MG_FD_203452 | JGI IMG/M metagenome (GOLD analysis project Ga0315289, IMG submission 203452) | Sediment microbial communities from Yellowstone Lake, YNP, Wyoming, USA - YL17G11_40 | ecosystem: Environmental > Aquatic > Freshwater > Lake > Sediment | place: USA: Wyoming | collected... | reverse complement strand
TATTCGGAAAAATCTCCAAAGCTGTCGGGTTGCACAAGAAAATCGACCAAGAGCTTTTAGATGAATTAGAGGAGATTTTGATAAAGGCAGACGTGGGACCAAATACTACGGAAAAGATAATAGATGGGATAAAAAAAGAGGCAAAGGAGAAAAAGATAGAAGGCTCCGATAGAATTGCGGAATTGCTTAAAGACCAGATAATCTCAATTTTAGGCAATAAAGGAATTTCTGACGACACCCTTTCTTCTCCATACGTGATAATGATGGTGGGAGTGAATGGAACCGGGAAAACCACCTCCATCGCCAAGTTGGCTAAGAAATATTCGGATGAGGGGAAAAAGGTTTTGGTGGCGGCTTGTGATACTTTTAGAGCCGCCGCCTTAGAACAGCTCTCCATCTGGGCAAGTCGGGTGGGGGTGGAGATGATAAGAAGCATGCCCAATCAGGATCCGGCTTCGGTCGCCTTCGATGCCATTAAATCCGCTTGTGCTAAGAAATTCGATGTGGTCATCGCCGATACCGCAGGAAGGCTTCATACTAAGATCAATCTGATGGAGGAGTTAAAAAAAATTAAAAGAGTGATGGGAAAAGCACAAGAAGGGGCACCCCATGAGGTTCTTTTGGTGATCGATGCCACCACCGGACAAAACGGCATCTCCCAGGTCCAATTATTCGATGATGCCGTTGGCATAACCGGCATCTTTTTGACCAAACTGGATGGAACCGCCAAGGGCGGGATTATCATCTCCATAGCCAACGAATTAAAAGTCCCCGTCAAATATATGGGTTTAGGAGAAAAGCCGGATGATTTTCAACTATTCGACTCGATCCAATTCACAGAGGCATTGTTTACATGATCGGAAGATTCAGATGAATACATGCGCATTTAATATTTCCCCCTCACCCTGCCCTCTCCCCGCTGGGGAGAGGATTGCAAAATATAAACATTTTATTTGAGGATTTAAGGCGTAAGCCTTTTATAAAATCCTTACGGCTTAACTCCTCGTTAAGATTTAAAGCGTGAGCGTTTTTAGAAAAAAGAGGTATCTACGGATGACTAAAGAAATAAGTGTAAAGACCTCCTCTCGGGTGGAGTTGATTGATATAACTCATTTGGTGGAAAAAGTTGTTTCCGAAAGCAAAATCAAATCAGGTTTGTGCATAATTTATGTCCCGCATACCACCGCCGCGGTAACCATCAATGAGAATGCGGATCCCAGTGTGAGAAGAGATATAATCGCAGAGTTAAACAAAATCGTTCCTTTCGATGATAATTACTCTCACTTGGAAGGCAATGCCGCCGCTCATATAAAAGCGAGCATCATTGGTCCTTCTGAAACCATTCTCGTAAATGGGGGGAGCTTAGTTTTAGGCACCTGGCAGGGAATCTATTTCTGCGAGTTTGACGGTCCCCGCAACAGAAAAGTGATGACAAAAATAATTGAGGGATAATACGAACTGTCCCACAATCGCGATTGTAGTGGTCGAGCTTGCTCGACCCTAATGAACTGTCATTGCGAGCCCCGATGAAATCGAGACAAAGCAATCTCAATGTAATTTACTGAACAGCACAGGGATTGCTTCACTATCGTTCGCAATGACAATCAAAAACCTTTTAGTGCGTTTGTTGTAGTTTTAAATCGAAAGCTTTTCGGGGTTAAAGAATTTTCCAAATAGCCGATATAAAAATGGGGCAGGAATTCCTTTCTGCCAGAGGAAAATCTGCCTTTGGCAGAAATTATCCTTCCGAGGATAGCAAGTTGAAGACGGATGGTAGCTTCACCTTCTTGCTCAACTGGCTATCCTCTTTTTTTATTCCCTTCTTAATCCCACATTCCAGAATCAAATATTCCTTTTCAAAATTCTCATTGACAAAAGGGAAGATTTTAGTATTTTCTGGATAGAAAGAAATTCGAATAAACCAACAAATCCAGATTATGGAGGATCAAAATGAGAATCTTTACTATTTCCTTCCTACTCGTCTTGTTCCTTTTCCCATTTGCCATCACCCAAGCCAGAATCATCCACGTCCCTGCTGATTCATCTACCATCCAGGCTGGGATCAACGGCGCTGTTGATGGAGACACCGTTTTGGTTGTAAGAGGGCACTATTATGAAAGGATAAACTTTTTAGGAAAAGCGATTTTAGTTGCCAGCAATTTCATCTTTGATAATGACACCAACACTATTGATTCCACCATCATAGATGCGGACACTCTGGTTCTTGGCATGAGCGATACAGGCAGTGTAGTTGTTTTCGTTTCCGATGAGGATTCAACTTCTGTAATTAAGGGATTTACTATTCAAAATGGGATTGGGACTCTTGATGACGGGCGGCGTGGTGGCGGAATCTACTGCTGCTCGGCTTCGCCCACCATTAGCAACAATACGATAACCCGTAACTCCGCAGATTGGCGGGGTGGCGGAATCTACTGCTTCTTGGATTCGCCTACCATTAGCAACAATACGATAACCGAGGACTCTGCCTTTTCTGGTGGCGCAATTGCTTGCATCAGTGCCTCTCCAATTATTAGGAACAATACTATAACCCGTAACTCCATGCATTTTGAGAGTGCCGGAATCTGGTGCTTCGACTCCTCGCCTACCATCGATAGCAATATCATAAGTAACAACTCGGGTGAGGCAATCTATTGCGAGGAATCCTCGCCTACTGTCACAAACAATACTATCACTGACAACGGTGGCGGAATCAGCTTCCTTTCCTGCAACTCGCTTACGGTCACCAACAATACTATATGCGGTAACTCTGCCGGCGAAGGTGGTGGAATTTGGTTAGGCTTCTACCAATCTGGAAGTAACAGAAATATTACAATCACCAACAATACTATCCGCTGTAACTCTGCAGGGAACCGCGGTGGTGGAATCTTTTGTACAGACACGGGTCCCCCCTCAACCATCCTGATCAGCTACAATGCTATAACCGGTAACTTTGCCTCGGAGGGTGGCGGAATCTACTGCAAGGACTTCTCCTCGCCTACCATCAGCAACAATACTATAACCGGCAACTCTGGTTGGTCGGGTGGCGGAATCCACTGCCAGCACGCTTCCTCACCTACCATCACTAACAATATTGTAACCGATAACTCTGCCTTCACATATGGTGGCGGAATCTGCTGCGGTGACTCCTCCTCGCCTACTATCACAAATAATACCATCAACAGCAACTCTGCCGCCGACTATGGTGGTGGAATCTACTGCATCAACAAGTCCTCGCCTGGTATTACCAATAATACTATAACCGATAACTCCGCCGATTTTTTGGGCGGCGGAATCTGCTGTTGGGACTGGTCCTCGCCTATCATCACAAATAATACCATAACCAATGACTCTGCCAGTCAGGGTGGCGGAATCTACTCTGTGAACCACTCCTCCCCTATCATCACTAACAATATCGTATCAAGTAGCCCGGCTGGTGAAGGAATAGCTTGCGAATATGAATCATATCCAATTATCTACCACAACGATGTTTGGAATAACGCTGATGGCAATTTCTATAATTGTCCAGCAGGCATTGGCGATACCACTTGGGGAACTAATTTTAATGGGATGCCTTGCGATAGTCTTTACAACATCATAAGAGACCCTCTGTTTGCAGACACCGTTAATTTTGAACTTATATGTAATTCGCCTTGCATTGATGCCGGTAATCCAAATATTTCTGTTCCTATTGATAGTGGAGGATGCAGGATTGATATAGGCGCTCATGAGTATCTTTACATCTTAGGTGATGCCAACTCAGATAGTATCATCACGCCAAAGGGGTCAAAAATCGGGGCAGTCAATGCAAGCGATGTTGTTTACATTATAAATTATCTTTTTTTAGACGGTTCACCATCTTGTCCCCACCACGCAGCCGATACCAATTGTGACGGGCTATTAAATGTAGCAGATGTGGTCTGTCTGATAAACTATTTGTTCATTGGAGGTCCTTTGCCTTGTGGATTTTAGGATTTGGGTGTGGATTAAGAAACGCAATCTGAAGATTGCGGCTACCCTCTTATGTTGGTAGCGATGCTAAAAAAAGCTTAAACTTCAGTGTCCTTCATTTTTTCATAAAGATAGATTCTATTTTCTGCCCTTTTCAGGGCGGCTATGGCACGGGGGATGTCGATGTCCTTCTCTTTTGATCTCAATCTTTGTCTGGCTCTCTCCAAAGCTTTTTTCGCCCTTTCAACATCTATGTCCTTGACGAACTCGATGGAATCAGCCAGGATGGTCACCTGATTTTTGAAGATCTCCATGAATCCACCGCTGATGGCAAAATGCGCCTCTTGATTATTTTCGTCTTTAACTGTCAGTTTTCCCGGAACCAATCCGGTGATCAAAGGGGCATGATCGGTCAAGACTCCCAAATATCCCTCTGACCCGGGGGCGATAAGAGATGTTACCTCATCCTCGTAAAATATTTTCTCCGGGGTGACGATGGTTAATAAATACATAAGTTTGAAGTTAGAAGTCGGAAGTTAGAAGTATGGAAGACCAAAGCATTATGAAAGTCCGTTTTGGGTTTATCGGTTTAGGTTTGGGACACGTATCGGTTTCGCTTTCCGGTTGCGTATTTAGTCTTGACCCGATAAACGAAAACCAATCCGACAAACGATACGTAACCGCAACCTAAACCTTTTTGAACGAAACCGATTAAAAATGGTTCGGCAACCAACTCTCCTGTTATCGAAGCATCGTAAGGTCTGCACTGTGCAACTGGGTGAAAAGCTAAGCCACACCCATTTTCTTTAATTCCTCTGCCTTTTCGTAAACCTCCTCGATTCCGCCCAGCATATAGAAAGCTTGCTCTGGAATATGATCCATTTCACCGCTTATTATCTTTTTAAAGCCTTTAATCGTATCTTCCAATTTCACATATCTTCCATGCGTGCCGGTAAAAGCTTCTGCCACAAAGAAAGGCTGAGATAGAAATTTTTGAATACGACGTGCTCGACCTACCAGTATCTTATCCTCTTCGGAAAGCTCATCCATCCCCAAAATGGCTATGATGTCCTGCAGGTCTTTATACCTTTGCAAAATTCTTTGCACCTCTCTAGCAGTCTGATAATGCTCTTCTCCTAAGATGCGAGGATCCAATATCCGGGAAGTAGATGTTAAAGGATCGACGGCAGGATATATCCCCAGCTCGACGATTTGGCGGGAAAGAACAGTGGTAGCATCCAAATGAGAGAAAGTGGTGGCGGGGGCTGGGTCGGTCAGATCATCTGCCGGCACAAAAATAGCCTGGACCGAGGTAATGGAGCCCCTTTTTGTAGAAGTGATCCTCTCCTCCAATTCCCCTAACTCTGTCCCCAGAGTGGGCTGATAACCCACGGCAGAAGGCATTCTTCCTAAAAGGGCGGAGACTTCCGATCCAGCCTGAACGAATCTGAAAATATTGTCTATAAATAACAAAACGTCCTGATGCTCCTCATCTCTGAAATACTCTGCCATGCTCAAGCCGGAAAGTCCCACCCTTAGTCTTGCTCCGGGTGGCTCGTTCATCTGACCAAAAACCATCACGGTCTTATTTATCACTCCAGACTGTTTCATATCCAGCCACAGATCATTGCCTTCCCGAGTTCGCTCGCCTACTCCGCAGAAGACCGAATATCCCCCATGCTCAGTGGCAATGGTTCTGATAAGCTCCATCACGATGACCGTCTTACCTACTCCCGCACCGCCGAAAAGACCCACCTTTCCTCCTTTGGGATAAGGCTCCAGAAGATCAATTACTTTTATGCCGGTTTCAAGCATAGAGGTTTTGGTCTCCTGCTCTTCCAGAGTAGGAGCAGGTCGGTGAATGGGATATCTCTTGCTGACATTTTTGACAGGCCCTAACTCATCTATAGGCTCACCTAAAAGATTAAATATTCTTCCCAAAGTTCCCTCCCCTACTGGGACGGTGATGGGTCCTCCGGTATCTAAAGCTGGCATCCCTCGAACCAGCCCATCAGTTGATGCCAAAGAAACGCACCTCACCAGGTTGTCTCCCAAGTGCAAAGCTACCTCTAAGGTGAGATCAATTCCCCGGTCCTTATCTTCAATCTTTATGGCATTATAAATATTTGGCAGTTTGTCTGCATCAAACTCGCAGTCCACCGTGGCACCGATCACTTGCTTGATTTTTCCGTAATTCATGTTTTACTTTGTCTCCTTATTTGGGGGTAGGACCCGTTGGTTCGGGGTGCCCACACCCCGAACCAGAGATGTTGCGGGGTAAGGGTACCCCGCAACAACAAATGAATAAAACGCAGAGCAAGCTCTGCTACTCCTGTTGTCCGTAGCAGTTCCTCATCTCAATGCCTCGGCGCTGGTGGTGATCTCTAACATCTCTTTGGTGATGGAGGCTTGCCTGAGCTTGTTGCGGACTAGTGTGAGATGCTCGATCATCTCCTCTGCATTCTTATTGGCGGCTCCCATGGAGATCATCCTGGAGCTATGCTCCGAGGCAAACGACTCAGCCAAAGCCATCTGTACTTTGGCCGTGCAATAGTTGGGCAGAAGGCTTGAAAAAATCTTTTCCGCATTCGGCTCAAAGATAAAGTCCAGATACGCTCTTTTCTCTTCCCTTTCTTTCTCGTTTTCTATGCTTAAAAACTTCTCCAAAGTAACCCTGTGTGTCATGGCGGAGAGGAATTTTGTATATAAAAAGTAAATCTCGTCCACCTCCCCAAAGAGATATAGATTGACCAAATCGTTGGTGATTCCCTTAACCTGGCTTAATACCAGATTCCCACCCAAATCCAAATACTGCAACCTGATCTCCCAGGGACGCTTCGAATAGTGAACATATCCCTTCTTTCCTATGGTTACCAAAACAACTTTTTCTCTTTCATATTTTTTCAAAAACTCATCTGCGGCGCGGTATATATTACTGTTATAAGAACCACACAGTCCCCGATCAGAGGATATAATAACCAAAGCGACTTTTTTGACTTCCCTTTTTTCAAAGAGCGGATGGACAAAAGAGGAGGCGGCCTTGGTCAAATTCTCCAACATGCTCTGCATCTTGGAGGCATAGGGACGAGACGACTCCACCCTGGATTGAGCCTTTCTCAGCTTCGCCGCCGCCACCATCTCCATGGCTTTGGTTATCTGTTGAGTGCCAGAAACGCTTTTGATCCTTCTTCTTAGGTCGCGTAAAGATGGCATTTGTCCTGCTCAAACTTAAAACAGAAAACGAAAAACTAATACAAAAGTAAAAAATAAGTCGCTCTCGCACCCTAAAGGGACTGTTGAAAAACCCTGTTGTTCGTGCGGGAATTGAATTTCCCGCACGAGAGTGGTTCGGGAATTCCAATTCCCGAACCAACTTAGCTTTTTAGATTCTTGTTGCAACTAACCGCATTGTCCATTTAGCTGACTTTTTCAACACACCCTAAAGGTGAACACTCCAGATTAAGTTTTCTTTAAACTCGCCTTGAATTCCTCTTTGAATTTGACAATGGCTTCGTTTAATTTTTTTTCAGTTTTCTCATCTAAATCTTTAGTGGTAGCGATAGTGTGACCCGCGTCCGGATATTCTCTTTCCATGAAAGGATAAAATTCTTCCTCAAATTTTTTGACCGAGTCTAAAGGAAGATTATCTAAATATCCATGTGTAGCTACATAAACTATCATCACCTGTTTTTCCACGGGCAGGGGTGCATACTGTCCCTGTTTCAGAATCTCAACGGTCCTCTCCCCTCTTACAAGCTGGGCTCTGGTGGCTTCATCTAACTCTGTCCCGAACTGGGTAAAAGCCGCTAATTCCCGGTATTGAGCCAAGTCCAGTCTCAATCTCCCCGCCACCTTTCTCATCGCTTTCACCTGTGCTTTTCCGCCCACCCGGGACACGGATATGCCCACGTTAATAGCCGGCCTTACTCCCGCATAGAAAAGATCGGTTTCCAGGTAAATCTGGCCATCGGTTATGGAGATCACATTTGTAGGAATATAAGCGGTCACGTCACCTGCCTGAATCTCAATGATGGGTATACCCGTAAGCGATCCACCACCCAACTCGTCGCATAATTTGGCAGATCTTTCCAATAATCTCGCATGAAGATAAAAGATATCACCGGGGTAAGCCTCTCTTCCCGGGGGTCTTCTCAAAAGCAAAGACATCTGTCTATAGGCTTGCGCATGCTTGGAGAGATCATCATAGAACACCACCGCATGTCTTCCCGTATACAAAAACTCTTCACCTATGGCACATCCCGCATAAGGGGCGATATATTGAAGGGGTGCAGGTTCCGCAGCCGTAGCCACCACCACGGTCGTGTATTCCATAGCCCCGTGATCCTCGAAGGTTTTTACCACCTGCGCCACCGTGGAGGCTTTCTGTCCGATGGCTACATATATACAAAAGATGTCGGAGTTCTTTTGATTGAGTATGGTGTCCACCACCAAGGCGGTTTTGCCGGTCTGACGATCACCGATGATCAGCTCCCTCTGTCCTCTGCCTATGGGGATCATGGAATCGATGGCTTTGAGTCCGGTCTGAACCGGCTCGCTCACCGATCTTCTCTGGACAACATTGGGGGCTTTTCCTTCGATTGGTCGAAATTTCTTTGCGGCGATAGGACCTTTCCCATCCAAAGGCTGACCCAAGGCATTTACCACCCTTCCCACCATCACCTCTCCCGCAGGGACCGAGGCTATCCTTCCGGTTCTTCTCACCGTATCCCCTTCTTTGATGTCCTCATAGGGTCCCATAATGGCGGCGCCAACGTTATCCTCTTCCAAATTGAGGATCATCCCGGTCACATCGTTAGGGAATTTTATCAACTCGCTCATCATGGCATCTTCCAATCCCCAGATGCGAGCTATTCCGTCTCCCACCTGAAGGACGGTCCCCACACTCTCCATCTCCAGTTTGGTTTCGTATTTTTCTATCTCCTTCTGTAGAATTGAGCTTACCTCTTCCGGATTCAAAGGCATGATGATAATTTCCTCCTTTTAATAAAGCTTGATACTCGGATAACGTTGTCGAGTCTCGTAACGAAGCTCGTTATTTCGAAACTCGATGCTTGAAGTTTCTCATCTTTGTAGAATTTTCCACCTTCGACCACCGAGCATCAAGCTTCGAAACCAGTTTCGTCACCGCCAACCGAGCTTCGAAAGCTCACGCTCATGAAATCTTCTTGGCACTTTCCAGTAAGTTTTTCCTTTTTTAATGAACTCTGAGGGCCAACATCTCCTCTTTCAATTCATCCAATTGGTGTCTTATGCTTGCGTCAATTATCTTGTTTCCCAGGATCACAATGATTCCGCCTATTATCTTTAGTTCGATCTTTAGAATCATCTCGATTCTTTTGCCGGTGTTTTTCTCCAATTCCTCTTTTAGCTTATTGCCGAAGACCGGATCCAACAGACGCGCGGTAATGACTTGGGCTTGAAGTATACCTTGATCTTCCTTAACCAATCTTTCGTATTCCTCTGCCATTACTAAAAGATATTCTATGCGATGCTTTTCCATAACCAAAATCAGAAAGGAAAACAAGGCTTCGGAAACTAAATGCTTGAAGGCGGTAGTGAAAAGTCCCCTTTTATATTGATCTAAGATTTGAGGAGCTTCCAAAAACTTTTTCAAGTTGGGATCTTTTCTTAAAAGATCGGCAATCGCTTTCAGATCATCCAAAATCCTATCCACTTGGTCAATTCTTTTAGCCGTCCTAAAAAGTGCAGTGGCATACCTTCTGGCTACTTGGGATTCGATCATCAAGAGCCCTCCCCTCTTTGGGCAGGCACCGAATCGATGAACTCGGCGATCAATTTTCTATCTTTCTCTTCATCCAGCCTTTCTCGAATCAACTTCTCTGCCACCCGCATGGTCATATTGACTAAATCGTTTTTCAGTTGCACCTTGGCTTTGTCCACATCTCTCTGGATTTCCTCTCTGCCTTTAGTCAAAATATCTTTGGATTCCTTTCGGGCGTTCTCCTTAATTTCGTTTGCCACCTTCTGCCCCTCCCGTGCGGCTTCTTGAATCTTAACCCGGGCCAAAGAGTCGATCTCCTTTAGCTTGGTCTGGTAATCGGAGAGCAAATCCGCCACCTTTTCTTTCTCTTTGTCGATGTTATCGAACTCCGATTTTATCTTTGTCCGTCTTTCTTCAAGAATGGACAAAAGTGGCTTCCAGGCAAATTTCTTTAAAAGGAAAACCGCTATCAAAAATCCAATTATTTGGGTAACGATCTGTCCAATTTCAAGACCCATAGATACTCCTCAAGAATGACTTGCCGCAGATGAAGTAAGTAGTCCGCCGTTGGCAGTCCGCAGCCCGCCGCCAATCCTCATCCGTTCCATCCGTTTAATCCGTTGACCCGTTTAATCCGTTGACCGTTCTCTTTATGCGATTTTCCCTTGCAATACGAAGACCGTGACCAGAGCATATATGGTCAAAGCTTCAATCAGGGCACAGCCGATGATCATCCCTAACTGGATATTAGCGGCGGCTTCAGGCTGTCTGCCCATGGCTTCCATGGCCGCAGAAACCGCTCGTCCCAAGCCAAAGGCAGAACCCATAGCGGCTATGGCTAAGCCCAGTGGAAGAAATATTGCTAAAGCGGTTTGATAAGTCATCTTTCCTCCTTCCTAAAAGGTTTAAGAGTTCAAAAATTAGTGTCTTCTCGAAAATAGTTGCTGATACATAGGTTTATGTCTGATCAAAATGCAAAACTGTAGCTATTTTTACCTCTCCCCCTATGCGTATGCATCTTCGATCCTCCCCCTTTCCATTTCATGTTGAAAATCCCGCCGTAGGCGGGGGAGAGGGGGACGGGGGGTGAGGTCTTTCAAAAAGTCAACTTTATCAGTCCTGAAAAGCATTGTCCTTATCAAAACCTCCAACAACTAAAATGTAAAAGATCAAAAGCTCAATGTTCCTCGTGTGGTAACATTAAAGAAAAATATATGGTCGAAAGCAAAGTGAAGACTAAAGCCTGAATGGTTCCGGTTAATAAAGCTAAAAAGATAAAAGGCAACTGAAAAGGAAGCCCTATGGGCAAGTGAAAAAAGCTAAGAGCGCTCACCCCTAATCCCACAAACACGGTGATCAAAACATCCTCTCCGGTGATGTTGCCAAAAAGTCGCAGAGAAAGACTTAAAGGCTTTGCCAACTCCTCGATGATGTGAATGGGAATGTTAATCGGAACCAAAAGCCAGGTGACCACATCTTGGGGATCACCCGCCATATGTCTTAGATAACCTAAAGGCCCCAAACTTCGGATGCCCGTATATTGCACATAAAAAAAGACACATATGGCTAATGAGACGGTGGTATTGAGATTGGAAGTCGGCGATTTCATCCCCGGAATCAAGCCCAAAAAATTCATGGATAAAATGTAGATAAAAAGAGTTCCTAAAAATGGAGTATATCTTCTCCCTTGAGGTCCCAGAATTCCACACACGAAATTATCCAATCGCTCCACCGCCATTTCCACCAGATTCTGAAGGTCGCCCGGCAGCATGGATTTTTTTCTGTAAGCTAAATATGCCACCAGGCTGATGAAGATTACAATCATCCAGGAAAAGACAACATTCTCCCAATGATGCAAAAATCCAATAAACGCTACCTTTCCAAATTTCTCATATAAAAGAGTAATGAAATTGGGTAGCTCTGGTGCCCCTTCTTTTGCCTTCTCCACTGTGTGCTTGGCAATCTCTTGGGTTAAGAAGAAACTCAATTTATAACCTCGAAACTTATTCCCAACAGATGAAACAGATTAACCGTCCGCAGACCGCCGTCCGCCGCCAATCCTCATCCGTTTCATCCGTTCAATCCGTTGACCGCTTTCTTTTTCACCTCATTTTTGGGCTTTATTTCTGACTCTTTGGATGTTTCCAACGAAAGTATCCATCTTCCCAAAGCTTTCAAAAACATCACCAAAAAGATCAAAGTGAATCCTGAAACTAAACTTATCGCCGGAAAATAAGGGTCTTGCGACCCGCTCCGTTTGATTATCAATAGAACATATCCTATAAGATAAAGCAAAGGAAACTTCACCAGAACAATCAATATGACCTTACCTTTTCTCACCTCTTTGCCTGGTGAAAAGATTTCGGTTATGAGGTTGGTTAAAAAATAAAGGTTTAAGGAACCCCAGAGGGCGCCTACCAAAATCCCGGCTCCGAATCTGAAATTGTAATATACCGTGACAAAGAGAAACCCCAAAACCGCCACGATCAGCGAGGTCTTTATCACTCTATGGATAAACTCAGGTCCCATGGTTAGGTGTAAGGTTAAAGGTGTAAGGTGTAAGGTCTAAGCTCTTTGCTCTTTACTCTTAGCTCTTTGCTCTTTACTCTTAGCTCTTAGCTCTCCGCTCTAAACTCTAAGCTCTCTACTCTTTACCCTCTTCGCTTGCCCTTTTGACCAAATTATACACGCCTCTTCCTGCCGCTACGAATCCGAAGAATATGAAAACGATCATTAAGTAAGGTTCCGTATGTAATTTTTTGTCCAAAAAGTTTCCGATGAAATATCCCAGAATCGGTCCCACCGCCAATATGATGGGGATGGTGGTAAAAACCCCGAGTTGTCTATACATCGAATATTTTTCATCTGATTTCTTATTCACACTTTTTCAGCATTGATTCTTATGTGTTTTCGCATTCTTTAAAGGAAACCAACCTGCTACAATCGCTTTTCATTATAATATCTATTGTCCTTCAAGTCAAGTATTTTTAAAAAACAGCTCTGAAAAAGCCAAATTCAAAAAGGCTTTGGTGGATTGTCAGGCTTTAGCTTGACCTGAAACTTGTTGGAAGACAGCGAGTTTCCGTAGGGACGAGATCTCTTCAGGATGAACCTTGATCTGAGATGGCTCGACTTCGCCGACCGATACGGGTGCCCGCTCACCATAAATCGATGCACCAGAATTCGCTGATAACTGTTAGCTGAATCCCGCCCAATTTTTTTCAGTTCTTAAGAAAATTCTGCTTGCTTTTTACTATTTTTAAACTATCTTATAAGCAGTCGGGGGAGGAAAGATTTTAGGTTTATGATTTTGGCTTTGAATCCTGAAGTTTGAGCTCTTATCGGTTTTTTGACTCTAAACTCTTAACTTTTAACCTTTTTTTTCGGAGGTGTATGATGTACAAAAAGATTTTAGTGGTTGTGCTCCTTGTTTTCGGCTGGGTGGCTCTACTGTCACTGCCTGCCCCAGCAGAGAATCTCGAGGGCGCAGATCAGATTCAAAGACAAATGATTGTTGAGAATTTGAACCGGATGCCACTTGTGTTTACTGAGAACCAGGGGCAATTGCACGAGGATGTGGGCTTCTATGTCCAAGGTTCCGACAAGACGCTCTACTTTACACCTAAGGGGGTCACCTTTGCGCTTACCGGCACAACCGCCGACAACGAAACACCTCAGCGGTGGGTGGTCAAACTTGACTTTGTCGGCGCCAACCCGGCGGTGCGGGCAAGAGGAGAGGAACGTCAGAGAGCTATTATCAGTTACTTTAAGGACAGGCCCCAGGATTGGAAAACAGGTATCCCGACCTATGGCAAAATTGCCTATTCGGAGCTTTGGCCGGGAATAGACCTTATTTATACGGGCACGGTCAACAAGTTAAAGTATGAATTTGTGGTAAAACCCGGTGCGGACCCGAACCAGATTCGTTTAGCTTATAGGGGTGCGGCCGGAATCTCTGTGAAAGAAACAGGTCAATTAGTAGTTACTACTCCATTGGCAAGCTTCGGAGATGCGGAACCATACGCCTACCAGGAGATTGACGGACAGCGGGTAGAGGTGCCGATGGCTTATGAGTTGAATGGAAAAACTTCTGGCGATGTTTTCGAGTATGGTTTCGATATTGGCATCTACGACCGGACCAAGCCTCTCATTCTCGACCCAGCTGTGCTGGTCTACTGTGGCTACATTGGCGGGACGGGCTCTGACCTGGGCTTTGCCATCGCGGTGGACGCCTCAAGTAATGCGTATGTAACTGGTGGCACTAACTCCACAGAGGCGAGTTTTCCAGTGGTCGTCGGTCCTGACCTAACCTACAATGGGAACGGTGACGTCTTCGTGGCAAAGGTGAAAAAGGATGGCACCGGACTCGTCTACTGTGGCTATATCGGGGGAAACGACGGTGAAGCTGGCTATGGCATCGCGGTGGACGCTTCAGGCAATGCCTATGTGACTGGTCAGGTGAAATCCACGCAGGCGAGCTTCCCTGTATTAAATGGCCCCGACCTCACATACAACGGCGGTGAGATGGACGCCTTTGTGGCCAAGGTGAACGCATCCGGGACCGCTCTGGCTTACTGCGGCTATATCGGCGGGACAGATTTAGACTGGGGCTATGGCATTGCGGTGGACCCTTCAGGGAATGCGTATGTGACTGGTTTTACGAAATCCACGCAAGTGAGCTTTCCGGTAGTCGTTGGTCCGGACCTCTCTTTTAACGGTGGAACCGGAACCGAAGACGCTTTTGTAGCCAAGGTAAACGCATCAGGGACCGCTCTGAGTTACTGCGGTTACATCGGCGGGACAGACTTAGATAGGGGCGAAGGCATTGCGGTGGACGCTTCGGGGTATGCATATGTGACTGGTTATACGACTTCCACGGAGGCGAGCTTTCCGGAGATCGTGGGTCCAGATCTAACCCAAAACGGAGGTTCTGACGCCTTTGTGGCGAAGGTGAATGCGAATGGCGTTAACCTTGTTTATTGTGGTTTCATTGGCGGGTCATATGATGACTATGGTGAAGGCATCGCGGTGGACGTTTTAGGGAATGCTTATGTGACGGGTGACGCCAGCTCCACAGAAGCGAGCTTCCCAGTGGTTGTCGGCCCTGACCTCACTTACAATGGTAATAATGATGCCTTCGTGGCCAAGGTGAATGCAGGAGGCACTGGCCTGGTCTACTGCGGTTACATCGGCGGGACAGGTTCGGAGATTGGCGAGGGCATCGCGGTGGACCATTGTGGGAATGCTTACGTGGGTGGTCACACGTCCTCCACAGAGGCAAGCTTTCCGGTAGTGAACGGTCCCGACTCCACTTACAACGGAGGCACCAGCGACGCCTTTGTAGCTAAGGTGAGAATGGATGGCACTGCTTTAGATTACTGCGGCTACATCGGTGGGAATGATAATGATAATGGCTATGGTATCGCGGTGGACATTGGGAGGAATGTGTATCTGGCGGGGTGGACTTGGTCAACGGAAACCAGCTTTCCGGTGGTTGTTGGTCCTGACCTCACTCACAACGGCGGCACCTACGATGCCTTTGTGGCGAAAGTTGCGCCTGGTCCTCCGCCAGTTGGGTATTGGCGTTTCAATGAAGGAAGCGGCTCCACCGCTTACGATGAAACGAATAACAATAACGATGGAACTATCACCGGAGCAACCTGGACCACTGGTATCTCCGGAAATGCTCTTTATTTCAACAATGCCGATGTCACTGTCCCACACTCTTCCAGTCTGGATATCAACGGTGAGTTTACAATTGAAGCCTGGATAAAAGCAACCGGATCAGATGATTACCTTGCCATCGTCGATAAATATCAATATCAAGATCCCATTGCCAAAGGGTTTACACTGTATCTCAACACTGGAAGACTCAGACTTTCAATCTACTCTGCTTCTCAAGGAGAAGGAACCTGTATTGGAACCTCTGATCTGAGGGACAATACCTGGCATCATGTCGCTGGAACATGGGATGGCAGTTATATGCGAGTCTATGTTGACTGTCAGAAGGAAGGGGAGGTAGCATGGACCTGCCCACCAGCTTCAACAACTAATAATCTCGGGATTGGCAAACGGCTTAGTGGCTGGGGTGGATACATGCCCTTTTTAGGTAACATAGATGAGGTTCGCATATATTCATCTGGAAGAAAATGTGGCGATGTCAATGCAGACGGGACGATAAATGTAAATGACGTGGTGTATTTGATAAATTATCTTTTTGTTCCAGGTAGTCCTGCTCCAATTCCATTACTAGCTGGAGATGCCAATTGTGACGGGGCGGTTAACGTTAATGATGTCGTCTATCTCATCAACTTTCTATTTATCAGTGGACCACCACCGTGCTATTAGTCCTTGGCTGGCAAACTAATTTTATTCAACGCACAAAAGCCCCAGTTCTCAACAAACTGGGGCTTTTCTTTCGGAAAACTATTACAATAATGGGTGCTAAAGCACGGTCAATAAAAGGTAAGACTATCTTATTGACTCCGCATGCGTTTGAAACCTTCTTTGTCTAACCGTTCGATCAGGGCTTTTATTAAAATGGGCCAGGCAATGGTGGCATCACAGAAAACCTCAGCCCAAAGCCCTCCTTCTTTTTTGGGGATGAATTTACCCCAGGAGACACCTTCGCTATAAGTACAGCCGGAAAGTCCTCCCCAATGCACTGGCTCGGGACAGATCCGGATTCCATATTTAAAACGGGTGGGATCTTTTTTCTCCTCGCCAAGTCTACGACACGCCACCTCTAAATAAGGTCCAACCTGCTGAGCCCAGTTTCGAGGAACTCCGCCTCCGATGGTGAAAATACCGATATGTTTAGCATTTGCCACCCGGTTAGAGTAATCCTCTAAATCCAGGAAGGAATCAAACTGAAGTGGGGGTTTGCCTTGGTTTCTTCGCCTCTTATTACAAATTACAAAATCAAAACCAAGCTCGCTATCCGTAAAAGCGGGAATATAAATTGGAACCTTCTTCTCAAAGGCGCTTTTGAGAATCCCACGTCCCTTTTCGTTTCTTGACAGATATTCTCCTATCTTAGCGAGAAGTGAAAAGCTTGATAGAGAGGAATCAGAATCTAATTCTTCCCATATATTCTCTAAAATTAAGCTGGTATCGTCCAGATTCTTTTCCGCTTCGATGGTGTCGTAAACTCTGTTGTATCCATGTTTATAAAGTTCAGCATCTTCCATTTCTCCGTCATATTTGAAATGATAGGCTCCCACCTCCTCTACCAGTCCATGCATGACCAAGGCTCCGGTGCAAATGATAACGTCTAAAAAATCACGGTCGATCATCTCGCATAAGACCAATCCCATTTTTGCCATGGTCATGGCTCCGGAGAACGTGCCCACGACCAGACAGTGAGGATCCTTTAACATGGCACTGAAGACATCTAAAGCCTCACCTAAGTTTCTTGCGCCAAAAGCGGTTTTCGACATTCCCACAAGCATAGTCTCAAAGTCATTCACTTCAGATAGATCCAGAGAGCGGAGAGGTTTTAAGTTATGGGTAAAACCATCTCCGAAATCTCTTTTCTCCCTTTTTTTCTCCCTATCAACCATACCACCTCCTGGCATGCGTATGCATTCATACGAATATGTGTCCCTACCGGAACTTGTCCTATGGACTCATAATTCGGACTCATTCTAATCAGAATAATTGTTTGATTTCTTGGCCTCCAGATCGTGCGCATGTTGAATCGATAATTCTTAGATTTAAATTATACTCTCATTCCTTTATCAAGTCAAGTTTTTTTCAATATCAATTGAAATAGACGAAAACAGAAAGCTCAAAAGTCTGGCAAGATACATGCGACTGTAACTGACGAAAAACCCAAAAGAACTTTGGAAATAATATAAATGCGGAAAAACCTATATTGGCAGGAATTGTAAAAAGGAGGTAATTTCCTCAGACGGTTTGAGCCGTTTGCAGAATTTTAACTTCTGGTTTTTTATATTTTTGCAGGTAGACCACAAAGACCGATCCCTTCCCCAATTGGCTTTTAAATTCTATTTTGCCACCAAGATTGTTCACCAATCTTTGCACGATAGCCAATCCCAATCCGGTGCCGTTCTTCTTGGTGGAATAAAATGGAGAAAAAATCTTATCTTTCTGCTCCTCGGTCATCCCTTTTCCCTGGTCCGTTATGGCGGTGGGAACCCAATCGGAGTCCTCGGGCTCTTCACCGTTGAAATAATATTGATCTATTTGATTTAAGCTTTGGTTGGTAATCAAAATCTCCCCTGATTTTTCCTCCATGGATTCGATGGCATTCACCAGAAGGTTCAAAAGAATCTGTTTGATTTGATTCTCTTCACCCAGGACATATAAAGAATCCGAAATCATCTCTTTTTTTACAGAAATTCCTTGCCCCAAAGCTGGATGTTTTTTGACGATCTCTATTACTTCGTCCACCAGATGGGGTAGCTCCACCTTGGTGAAAACGGCTGGTCCGATTTTGGCATATTGCAGGAATTCAGTTAAGATTTTATTTAATCTTCCGGTTTCCTTGATAATTAACTCCAAAAGCTTTTGATTCTCACCGGACAAGGAAAGCTCTTCCTTTAAAACCTCCACTGAGCCGGAGATGGAAGCCAGAGGGTTTCGGATTTCATGGGCGATCCCGGCGGAAAGCTCCCCCACCGCGGCTAATCTGTCTGCGGTCCTGATTCTTTCTTCTAATTTCAACGCCCCCGTGATATCCTGAAAGATAGCAATGACACCACGTATTTCTCCCTCTTTATCTCCCAGAATAGAAGTGCTTATGCCCAGAGGAACTTTTCTGTTATTTGCGCCGGTGATATATAACACGTCTCTGGAATCAACCTGACTGAACCTCAGGGCCTGATAGAACTTCTCCCCCAGCTGGGGCATCCTTTTTTTAAACACATCCTCGTAATTTTTCCCTTTGACTTCTTGCTCTTTATATCCTAAAATTTCCTCTGCGGCTCGATTGAAGTAAATTATTCTTCCCAGAGCATCAACGGTGACAAGACCGCTTTTCACATGCCTCAAGACGTCATCCGTGTCCGTCCTTATTCTGTTCAATTCCACCGAGGCGCTCCACAGCTCCTCCCCCTTTATCTTCACCCTTTGAGCCAAATAGCCTCCGATGAAAGCCACCAGATAAAAAGCACAGATATAAAGAAAAACTTTATAAAAGGTTACATCATTAACGTAGCGCAAATTTTTTAAGGAGAAGAAAGAAAAGCCAAAACCCTCCTGCGACAATATGGTGAAAACATAAGAGAGGATGGACAAACTCGCCACAATCACGCTTCCCCCCAGATGATAAACCAAACTGGTGGAGATGATGGTGAGAATGAAAAGAACCGCAAACGGGCTATCCACCCGCCCGGTATGGTAAATCACCCCGGCTTCGATAACGATCTCGAAGAGGATGTGTAAGGCGATGATGAAGTTGAAGAGAAACTCATAAGTCCTCTTTAAGTCCAATAAAATGATTGCCAGCGAAATTAAGGTCAAAAGGCTGTAAATCAAAAAAGGAACAAACAGTAAATCTGGAACTTTAAGAAAGAAGACCACTATCCCCAACAAAAGCAGGAAAACGAAAAGGCGGGACAAAAGGAGCCAGGGCACTTTAAGAATTGTCTGCTCAGCTTTTAGGGCATCCAACTTCATATTCTATAACTCTGGGTTTTGATTAATTTTGTTGGGACAGCAGTAGTGGACTGTAACAAAAGTTCAGGGTGTAGGTCGTTGCTCAATTTATTGAGCGTTGTCGCCAGTACGCCCCGATTTATCGGGGCAACTACAATAGGGAACAAATTTGTGTTACACGCCACTATTGAAGATAAATTAAAAATTCAAAAATAGAAGTTCATAATTACAATTCAAAATTGAGGCTCTTCTCTAAAAGAGTTGCTTAAAATATTGACTCATCTGCATCAGATATCGAAACGATGGCCACTTTTACCTCTCCCCCTATCTCCCCCTCTCCACAAATGAGACGGTGTCATAATTCGGTTTTTTGTAGCCGCAGACTTTAGTCTGCGAAAACCGTTTGTTGAATTCCAACAGCTTACGCAATCTAAAGATTGCGGCTACAAAGTCAAAACATGATTGTGACACACCCTCAAATGTGGAGAGGGGGACGGGGGGTGAGGTCTTAATTCACTCTGTTATATTATGCTCGGTTTGCTAAGCCATTTACAATCTTATTCTTATCAAAAATTTCAGCCACCAAATTGGAGAAGACCCTTCTTTTTTAATTTCGCTCTTTGGGTTTTGAACTCCAGTGACTTGCGAATTCAGATAGGACCTAGCTTCTAAATCAACAGTCCTAAAATTCTGCCAAATAAATTATTAAAATTTACACCACTGTCAAAAAGACCTGGCAGTGGTGTATGATTCGAAGAATGCCTCGCATACAAAGAGCAAACTATTTACGGTGAGCTAATTCGCGTAAATGCATACGCATCAACCCACACACGAATTCTATGTCTGGAGATTGCTTTAACTTATCTTCCCGATTATCTCGAACATAGGAAGATACATGGCAATCAGGATTCCCCCGATAACAATTCCCATTAAGACTATGATCACCGGCTCGATCATGGAAGTCAGGGCGGCAACGGCTGCATCCACCTCCTCATCGTAGAAATCGGCGATCTTTGATAACATCTCATCCAACCCTCCGGTTTTCTCTCCCACTGAGATCATCTGAATGACCATAGGGGGAAAGACTTTTGACTCCTTTAAAGGTTGAGTGATGGTCTCTCCTTCCGCTATGGATAAGACCGATCTTTTAATGGCGTCATGAACCACCCGGTTGTTGGAGGTGCGAGCGGTGATGTCCAGTGCATCCAAAATCGAAACTCCCGAAGAGAGCAAAGTTGCCAAGGTGCGGGAAAATCTGGCGATGGAGCTTTTCCTGATCAGATCGCCCAAAAGAGGCAACTTGAGCTTCACCCGGTCAATGTTTAGTCTGCCGCCTGGGGTCTTGGAATAATATCTATAAGCGACGATCAAAATTATCAACGATATCACTCCCGTGAGGATATTTCCTCGAATAAAACCACTTAAAGACAGAACAAACCGAGTCGGGGCCGGCAGCTCGGCGCCCAAGCCCGAAAACATCTTGGCAAAGACCGGGACGATATAGGTTAACATTATAAAGGTAACCCCAATCGCCACGGTCATCACCACAGACGGATAGACCATAGCCCCTTTAACCTTCCTGGTCAAGGCGTCTGCCTTCTCCCGGTAAACGGCTAATCGGACCAAGATGGTATCCAAAGCTCCACCAATCTCCCCGGCATCCACCATGTTCACATACAGATCGTCAAACACCTTCTTATGTCTGGATAAAGCTTCGGCCAAGGTGGTTCCAGCCTGGACGCTATCCTTTACCTCTGCAACCACCCGTCTTAGCTCCGCCGATTCCATCTGTTGGGACAATATCTCTAAACATTGAACCATGGGAAGCCCGGCTCCGATCATGGTGGCAAATTGCCGGGTGAAACGGGAGAGGTAAACCTTCTTTATTCCGGTTCCAATTCTAAGTCTTATCTGGGAGGATTTGGCAGAGACTGAGGTTACCAGAATCTTGCTATTTCTCAAAGTCCTCTCCAGCTCGGCCCTGTTTTTAGCCTTCAGCTCACCGGAGACTAAACTCCCGGCTAATGTCTTTCCTTTATAAGTGAAAACCGGCAACTTCGACCTCCTTCAAAATGTTTTCA
>Ga0315289_10004243_pt1 | contig 21395 bp, 19 predicted proteins | sample YL17G11_40_MG_FD_203452 | JGI IMG/M metagenome (GOLD analysis project Ga0315289, IMG submission 203452) | Sediment microbial communities from Yellowstone Lake, YNP, Wyoming, USA - YL17G11_40 | ecosystem: Environmental > Aquatic > Freshwater > Lake > Sediment | place: USA: Wyoming | collected... | reverse complement strand
AATATGGCTTGGCTGCGGGTCTCATGTCCGCTGAGGACGCCAGGCTCCAGGTTACCCCCGAGAACAGCCATCGCATAGGGGTCCTGGTAGGAGCCGGAATCGGAGGCCTGTGGGCCATCGAGGAGCAACACAAGATCCTCATGAGTCGCGGCCCTAGTCGCATTAGTCCCCACTTCATCCCCTCCTTAATCACCAACCTGGCCGCCGGACAGATCTCCATTCGGCTGGGGGCAAAGGGCCCGAATTCCTGTGTGGCGACCGCCTGTGCCACGGGCACCCACGCCATTGGTGATTCCTTCAAGATCATCCAGCGGGGGGCTGCTGATGTCATGATTGCAGGGGGTTGTGAATCGGCGATCACCCCGCTGGCGCTCGCCGGATTTTCCGCCATGAGGGCCCTCTCCGCTCGCAACGACGACCCCCCGATGGCAAGCAGGCCCTTCGATGCCCAGCGGGATGGATTCGTGATGGGGGAGGGGGCAGGAATCCTGATTCTGGAAGAGCTGAACCATGCCCTCTCCCGGGGCGTCCCCATTTACGCCGAGGTCTCTGGCTATGGGATGTCCGGGGATGCTTATCACATCACCGCGACCCCCCCGGGGGGAGAGGGGGCCGTGCGTTGCATGCGCTCTGCTTTGGAGGACGCGGGGGTGGGGCCGGAGGAGGTCGACTATATTAATGCCCACGGCACCTCCACCGGTTATAATGATCTGGCCGAGACCCAGGCCATCAAGGCCGTCTTCGGCGACCATGCCTACAGGTTGCCCGTTTCTTCGATTAAATCCATGATTGGCCACCTGCTGGGGGCGGCGGGGGCGGTTGAGGCAGCAGCCACGGCCCTGACCATCAAGGATGGCATCCTCCCCCCCACCATCAATTATGAGTTCCCCGACCCGGGGTGCGACCTGGATTATGTCCCGAATCGAGCACGAAAGGCTGAGGTGCGATATGCCCTGAGCAATTCCTTCGGCTTCGGTGGCACCAATGCCTCATTGATCCTGAAGCGGTTCGAAGGGTAATAGGCCCCTTTCGCCTTCCCACGAGTGATAGATATAGCGATATAGCCAACCCTCTTGAGCCCCCTGCCCCGAATTATCAAGGGAGGCAGCGGGGCTTCTTTTTTGCGGAGGCCCTCGCTATGGATCTTGCTGGGTTGGGATACCCTGGGCAGATAGGCGAGTGGAGAAGATGGAAGGAGAATAGTGGAGCCGCGCGGGCTGTGGGGCTGCTCAATCTCTCCCCGGTGGCCCGGGGATGGAATCTCGATTCGACTCCCCGACCTTAACCTTCTTCCGTGAGCCTCTCTGGTTTAGGGGCATCATGCGGAATAGGGCGTCGGCCAGGGAGACCTTCCAGCGGAGAACGATTACCAACGCGATGATGAACACCCAGAGGATGACCAGGAAGAGGAGGCGGTCAGGGAGGGGGTCGAGGAGAAGAGGAAGGGGCGCCTCTGGGGTGGCGGCAAAGGTCACCGCAGGTGTCATCAGGGAGAGGAACCAGGCCCAGACGCTCATGAGAGGAACCCCCAGAGGGTCATTGCACAAAAATAGATGATGGCCAGATAGGGAAGCAGACGGAGCCAGAAGGGCGTTTTTCCCTGGTGAGCCCCGCGATCGATCAGGGGGTAAAGGAAGGCGGCCAGCCCGACCAGAATGATCAGGATCATGGCCACCGTCTCACCGGAGACCCCGAGGATATTTCCCGGAAAGAGCTTGAGGGGCTGGAAGAGAAAAAGAAAATACCACTCCGGTTTGATGTGTTCAGGGGTCGGGGCCAGAAAATCCGCCTTTTCCCCCACCGGCCAGGGAAAGAGCACCGCCAGGCTCACCACTAGGCCGAACACCACCAACCACAGAGAGAGGTCCCGATAAAGGAAGTTGGGAAAGAAGGGCAATTCGCTGTATTCCTCCTTCCTCTCGATTCCGGGCGGGACCGCCACCCCCTGTAGTTGGATGAGGAAGAGATGCAGTCCGAGAAGGGGAAAGAAGAGCAGGGGAAGTCCCCACACATGGAGGGCGAAGAAACGGCTCAGGGTGACTCCGGTGATGTCCTCTCCCCCGCGCAACAGGAGGCTGAACCACAACCCGAGCGGGCCCAGGGCCCGGGGGGCGTCGGTTCCCACCTTGGTGGCGGTCAGGGCCAGTTGGTTCCAGGGGAGCAGATAGCCGGAAAAACCGAAGGCCAGGGTGAGGATGAGGAGCAGAAATCCCCCGATCCAGGTGAGCTCCCGGGGCTGACGATACCCCTGATACAGGAGGATGGAAAAGAGATGGAAGAACAGGAAGAAGACCATCAGGTTCGCCCCCCAGGAGTGGACCGAGCGGATGTAGACCCCCATGGGGACCTTGGACACGAGATGGACAATGCTTTCGAAGGCACTGTCCTCGCCTGGGCGATAGTGGGCGAGCAAGAGGGTGCCGGTGATTACCTGGATGGCCAAGAGGAAGAGGAGCACCCCCCCGGAGTAGTAGAGATAACTGTGCCGGTGGTGGGGCACGGTCTTGGACCGCATGTAGGCCTCTATCCTCTCCAGATCGATTCGCGCGCCCAGCCAGGCCCTCAGCCTCGTCATGCGAGCACCTCCGGCGGAAGGGTCACCCCGGGCTGGTGGACGATCAATTTCTCCCCCTGCACTCGGACCTCCAGCCGGTCCAGGGGCCGGGGTGGAGGGCCGGCAATGTTTTGTCCCTGCTCATCGTACCAGCCGTCGTGACAGGGACAGAAGAAACGCCGCTCAGCCGGCTTGTAGGCGACATTGCAGTCGAGGTGGCTGCAGGTTCCCTTGAAGGCCCGCAGGCTCTGGTCAGTGGCCTTCATGAAGATCCCCATCTTGTGCCCCCAGGAGAAGGTCTTGGTGGAGTTGGCAGGGATGGAAAGATAGTCTCTGGCCGGAAGCAAGATAAAGGGGGGATCGGGGGCCTCTGCCGGGGCCAGGTACTTCGCCACCGGGTAGACCACCAGGCCTGCCAGGGCTGCCAGCCAACCTCCGAGGAGGCGGGAGAGAAAGGCCCGCCGGGAAATATACGATTCTTTCAGCCTCATCTCCTCCTCCCGAACCTGCTCGCAATCAAACTGCGACGGAGGGCAGCGATGCCATCGGTGGGACGCACCTCCTTGGGGCAGGCATCGATGCAGCGAAAGACGGTGTCACAGCCCCAGACCCCGTGCTGGTCATCCAGCGTTCGCAGGAGGCTCTCCTCCCTGCGATCGCGGACATCTCCCACGAAGCGGAAGAGTTTGGCCAGGGCCGCAGGGCCCAGGTAGTCCGAGTCTCGTCCGATCGCCGGGCATGCCCCATAACAGCAGGCGCAGAGGATGCAGTTGACAAACTGGTCAATTCGGGACCTCTCCCTTTCCGACACCTGGTACTCCTTTTCGGGAAGGACTCCTGCGGTGTGAAGCCAGGGTTGGATTTCCTGATAGGCCTTCCAGAAAGGCTGCAGGTTGACGGCAAGATCTTTTTGAATCTCCAGGTTGGGGAGGGGCTCCACCGTGATCGTTCCCCCGGGGAGGCGAAAGAGGAGGGTCTTGCATGCCAGGGCTAAGGAGCCGTTAATGGATAGGCTGCAGGAGCCGCACACCGCCCCCCGACAGGAGTAACGGAAAGAGAGGGAGGGATCCAGGCGATCCTGTATTTCCATCAAGGCTCCGAGGACGCTCTGCCATTCGTCCAGTTGCAGGGTATAGGAATCGAATCGAGGCTCCCTATCTCTTTCCGGATCGAAGCGAAAGACCAGGAAGGTGTATTCTTGGCTCCCCATCAGTAGGTCCTCGCCTGGGGCTGGTACTTGGTAATCACCACTGGCTTGGTAGAAAAGGAAGGCCCGTCCGGCGTCCAGCTGGCCATGGTGTGATGGAGCCAGCGAGCATCGTCCCGGTGGGGGAAGTCCGTCCGGAAGTGAGAACCTCTGCTCTCTTCGCGCCTTAGCGCTCCCGCGACAATGATCTCCCCGAGATCGACCATCAATCCCACCTCAAAGGCATTGATCAGGCCCTGGTGGAATCGCCGGTTCGGGGCGCCCCCCGGCACGACCACCCTCTTGACCCCCTCCTTCAATTCCTTCAGGATGGCCACTGCTTGCTCCAGGCCCTCCCGGGTGCGGAAAAGGCCAACCTTTTCCGACATGACCTCCCGCAGCCGGTCGCGGATGGCGGTATAGGGAATTCCGTCCCTCCGAGAATCAGAGAGGCACGCAAGATCCTGTTCTATCTCCTTCACTGCGGCCTCGACCGCCTCCGGCTCTGCCGTTGGCAGCGTCTCCAGGTCCGGGGGCAGCTTCTCTGAGGTCACCTTTCCGAAGACGATTGTCTCCAGCAGGGAATTCCCGCCCAGGCGATTTGCCCCGTGAACCGAGACGCAGGCACACTCCCCGGCCGCATAGAGGCCCGGCACCGGAGAGCGGCAATCCTGATCCACATCGATTCCCCCCATGGAATAGTGTTGCCCGGGCTGAATGGGGATCGGGGCCTCGATGGGGTCCACCCCGGAGAAATCAATGCAGATCTCCCGGATCCCGGGAAGGCGGCTCTTGATCTTTTCCGCGCCCAGATGTCGCAGATCGAGTAACACATACTCGTCCTGGAATCCGCGTCCCTCGTTGATTTCTGTCTGGATGGAGCGAGCCACAATGTCCCGGGGGGCCAATTCCATGGCGCCCGGTGCGTAGCACTCCATGAACCGTTCCCCGGCTCTGTTGATCAGGTATCCGCCTTCTCCCCGGGCCCCCTCGGTGATGAGGATATTGGTCCCGTAAAGGGAAGTGGGATGGAACTGAACGAATTCCAGGTCCTTGATTGGGACCCCGGCCCGATAGGCCAGGGCGATGCCCGCACCGGTGTTGATCAGGGCATTGGTCGACCGGAGATAAACCCTCCCATAGCCTCCAGTGGCCATAATGACCGCCTTGGCGGAAAACCCGACCACCTTTCCCGTGGGCATGTGCAGGGCACCTAACCCGGATACGCGTCCATCAGAGGCCACCAAGCGCAGCACATGGCAATCGTCGTAGATCTTCACCCTCTTTCTGACGGCCTGCTCGTAGAGGGTATGAAGGAGGACATGGCCGGTCCGATCTGCAGCGTAGCAGGTCCGGGGGAAGGCCCCGCCGCCAAAGGGGCGTTGGGCAATCCTTCCGTCAGGGAAGCGAGAGAAGGGGACCCCCCAGTGTTCCATCTCATAAACGACAGGGGCGGCCTCCTGGCACATCAGCTCCACGGCCGGCTGGTCGGCCTGGTAATCGCTCCCCTTTATGGTGTCGAAGGCATGGCGGTCCAGACTGTCGTCTCGCCCCTCCGGATGGTTTCCCAGGGCGGCGTTGATCCCGCCTTGGGCCGCTACCGAGTGGGATCGGAGGGGGTGAACCCGCGACACCACCGCCACATCGCAAGAGTCAGCCAGGCCCACTGCGGCACGCAGCCCGGCCAAACCTCCTCCTACAATGATTACCTGGTGACGAAAGATCTCAGTCATGGATTAGGTAACTCTAAAGTAGATTGCGATCAGGAGGATGGAGACTATACCTCCCAAGAGGGTAGAGGCCCAGAACAGGATTTTCTCCCGGCGGATTCCCAGATCATAGAGGATGGTCTTGATCCCATAGAAGACATGGAAACTGAAGAGGATCAGGATCAGGAGATCCACGATCGGCTGTCGGTGAAGAAGGAGGGCCCAATCAGGCTTCTTGTCTTTGGTAAAGAGGAAAAACCCGCTGAATATCTTAATGCCAAAGAGGAAGATTAGGAACAGACCGCTGATACGATGGAAGAGCCAGGCAAACATGGGGTCTCCTTTTCTTGGACAAACGAGATCGCTTTTTGCCACATCTGGGGTTGGTTTGTCAAGGAAAAAATCGAATGTTTTTTCAGACCCTTCTCTGGTGCGGGGTTGGAGGGGCGGATGGCAAGGCCCACCAGAGCGGCGGCCAGCAAAATCCATCGGCATTCCTTCTCGTTCTATGGTATGATTAATAAGACGGAGGGGCGGGGAGTTAGGGAAGTCCTCCAAAACCCCCTTCCTGGAGGAGATGACTACACTATGTCGAAGGCGATTGGCCTGATTTCGGGTGGATTGGACAGCATCCTGGCAGCCAGGATCTTGCTGGATCAAAAGATCGAGCTCCTCGGGCTTTCCTTTGAAACGCCCTTCTTTGGACCGGCGGAAGCCAGGCAGTCAGCGGGTCAGCTGGGAATTTCTTTGGTAGTCCTGGACATCACCGAGGAGCACCTTAAGATCGTGATGTATCCCCCCCACGGATATGGCGCCGCCATGAATCCTTGCATCGATTGTCATGCCCTGATGATTCGCAAGGCGGGGGAGATGATGGAAGCGGAAGGCTATGATTTTGTTTTCACCGGGGAGGTCCTTAATGAGCGGCCCATGTCGCAAAACCGGCAATCCCTGTCGTTGGTGGCGAAGTTATCTGGTTATGCAGACCTCCTCCTCCGTCCTTTGAGCGCCAGGCTTCTGCCTGAAACCAGGGCAGAGAGGGAGGGGATGGTCGACCGGGAAGGGCTGCTCGACCTTCAAGGTCGGTCCCGGAAGAGGCAGCTCGCCCTGGCCGAGGGCTATGGCCTGACAGCATTCGGCACGCCCGCCGGTGGCTGTCTCCTCACCGATCGAGGGTACTCCATGAAATTGAGAGAGTTGTTGGGGAGGGGGGATTTCGATCTCCGGGACCTGAAGCTCCTGAGGGTAGGTCGCCACTTCCGCATAGGGGGCATCAAAGTCATTTTGGGAAGGGATAGGGAGGAGAATCACCAGATCAAGGGAATGGCGAGGAAAGGAGATATCCTGCTTTCGGCCGAGCATGTCCCCGGGCCAGTCGCCCTGGTGTGCGGTGGGGCGCCGGAGGAGGCCTTGCTTCAGGCCGCGGGGATCTGCGCGGCTTTCGCTGATGTTCCAGCCACGGGCGAGATCCCGGAGATATGGGTGGAAGGGGCCCATGAGGGCAGGATTCGGCCCCCTCGCCTGAGCAAGGATCGGGTTCAAAGCCTCAGGATCTGAAAAGGCAGGAACCAAGGCTTGGCAAGGCCTGGGCGGATGTTACAGCCCATTACCCTCCCAGGGGGAGGATAATGTCCTTTTAGTTTGACAGGTCTTCCTTGACCATCTATTATAATGGGTCCTGAGTAACAAATCAGACCCCGGGTCAGGATGGCTATTGCGGATGAACCCAAACGACGCCACATCGAACCCCCCGGACAGCGGACTCTCGCATCTGCCGCAGCAGGAAAAGGGGGCTATGAGCCAGGGAGGGGCTCCAGGGCCTGATGCCCTGGAGCTTAAGGCAGCACGAGATGTCCTGCTCTCCCTGAGCAAGGCCCTAAAGGCCAGCCGGGTTTACCATCCGGATAATCCCGCCTATCAGAAGCTCTTCCAGGATTTGGCCAACAGCCTCGCTTCTTTCCTGACGGCCCAGCCGGTGATGACCTGGAATATTGGGCAATTCCGGATCGACTACGAGGGGCAAACCGTCTACGAAAATCGAGACCCTGGGGAGAGTTTGGCCTTTCACCTGCATAAGGATGGCCTGCGCCGGCTCCGATTCTTCGAAGGGGTTGAGCCTTCAGAGATCCAGACTTTCTTGGAAGTCCTCAAATCCAGCATTTATGAGCCGGATGCAGATGATGATCTGGCTACCCTTTTCTGGGAGAAGGATTTCCCTAACATCGATTATATGGTGGTGGATGTGATGGCGGAGGAGGAGAAGGAAATTGACTTCTCCTCGCTCTCCCAGGGTTTGTTGGATCATGGAAAGGCTGAGCTGGAGGCCCCCTTGGATACCCAATCCCCCGGGGCCCAGGCCGGCGCGGCCGACTCCCTCCCGACTTACACCGACTTGATTCCTCCGGCCCCGGCAGGAAGGATTCCCATCTTCTCTCTCGCGGAGGAAGAGGTGGAAAGAGTCAAGTCGGAGATGGGGATGGAAAAGGACAAGGATCTGGGCGAGGAGTTCATAGCCCTGTTGTTGGAGATACTATCGGCCAAGGAAGATATTGAGGGATCAAAGGAGATCTTGGCCATCGTGGAGCGGATCGCCGAGTCCTATTGCCTACAAGGAAATTTCCTCAAGGCATACCAGATTTTGAGGGACCTGCGGCAACTGATGGACCTCCCCTTGAATCTGTCTGAAGAGCGCCGAGGCCTGATCCGGGAGGCGGTCAAGCGCATGGGGAGTTCAGAGAGATTGAGGAGGCTACCCAAGGTCTTAAACCGTGCGGATGAGGGGGGACTTCGCTCTTTTCAGTCCTATGTCTCGCTCCTTGACCACCAGGCAATTCTCCCCCTGTGCGAGGTTCTGGGGGAGCTTGAACAGATGAAGGCACGGCGCATTCTCTGTGATTCCATCGCCCAATTGGCACAAGGTCATGTCGAGCTTCTCGGACCGGCGGTCAAAGATTCGCGCTGGTTTGTGGCCCGGAATGTGGCCTACATCTTGGGTTTGATGCGGGATCCCCAGGGGGTGAGGTATCTGAAGGAGCTAGTGAAGGACGGGGAGTCTCGGGTCTGGAAGGAGGCCATTCGTGCCCTGGGGGCCATTGGAGACCTCGCTTCACGCGACTATCTCCTCGTTTGCCTCCAGTCTTCCCCAGCCCCCCTGCAGGTTGCAGCGGCGCGGGCCCTGGCGAGCCTGGGAGAAAAAAGGGCCCTTTCTCCTCTCTTGAAGATGGTAGAGGACAGGGATTTCCGAAACCGGAGCCAGGAGGAAAAGAGGGAGATTTTGGAGGCAGTCGGTCAGTTGGGCTCCGATCAGGTCCTCCCCTTGCTGAGAGAGATCCTGTTCAAAAAGAGCGTGTTCCACCGGGGAAGGATAGAGGAGATGAGGGAGGGAGCGGCCATCGCCATGGCCTTAATTGGAACCCCCGCGGCCAAAGGGATGTTGCGGGAAGGAGCGAGAGGAGCCGACAAGGCGATCAGCCAGATATGTCGGGCAGCCCTGTCGCGGGTTTCTCGGCTCTCGGCGCAAAGTACATGGGAGGATTCGGCGTGAGGGATCACCGAGCGGACTCCCGGGTGAAGCTCACCGAGGTGATCGATGAGCGCATTGCCCGGGAGATGAAGAGCCTAGTGAGCCTCCTCTATGTCTCCTTCAAGAGCGCCAAGATGTATGGATTGGCCAATGAGGCCTTCCTTCGCCCCCTGCACAAATTGGCCGAGGTCCTTAATTCCTTGCTTCCCCTGGAAGGAGAGGTCTCACTGCGTCTGGTCGATTCCTATCTCTTTGTCAATGACCAACGCCTCAGGTTTGACATCGAAGGATACCTGAGCTACAGCAGGCTAGTGGAGGAACTCAAGGGGCGCAAGATCGGTTCGGTGATTTTCCGGGAGGCGGTGGAGGCGGAAGATCTCCAGCAGTTCATCTCCCTGCTGCTGGGTCTGGAGGCCCAGGCGGAAAATCCCTCTCAAATCTTACAGGAACGGCTCATCCAGAATGGGATTGCCCGCATTGCCGTGGATGGGTTGGTTGCTCCCCGTTATTCAGCCGGGGGATCTGATTCCAAAGGCCGGGAACTGGCGAAGGTCACCTTCCTCAAGGGCATCACCAATATCCGGAGCGTATTGGATCAGGCGGCCACCTCGGACCGAATTGACATGAAGGGGAGCAAGAGAGTGGTGCAATCCCTAGTGGACCTCATCTTGTCCGAGGATTTGTTCATCCTGGGCCTCACCTCCATTAAGAATTATGATGATTACACGGCCAACCACTCGGTCAATGTCAGCATCCTCTCCACTGCCCTGGGATCGCGCCTCGGATATACGAAGTCGCAACTGTTCAAATTGGGGATGGCGGCCTTCTTCCATGATATCGGAAAGGTTCGGATTCCGGAGGAATTGATCAATAAGCCCACCGCTTTGGAAAAGGACGAGTTCAAGATTGTAGCCCTCCACCCGTATTATGGCGTCCTTCCCCTGATGCGGCTCAAGGGGCTGAATGACCTGGTCCTGCAATCGATGATTGCCTCCTTTGAGCACCACCTCAATTATGACCTTTCCGGTTATCCACCACTATCCAAGAAGAGGAAGTTGACCCTCTTCTCGCGCATCATTCGGATCGCCGATTCCTTCGATGCCATGACCACGGCCCGGGTATATCGTCCCAACCCGTTTCTCCCGGATCAGGCGTTGGCGATCATGATGGATGAAGGAGGGAAGGGTTACGATCCCCTCTTGCTCAAGGTCTTTGTGAACACCATCGGGATCTATCCCCGGGGGACGCTGCTCCTTTTTGATTCGGGCGAGGTGGGCATCGTGGTGGAGGTTAGCCCCCATCCCGAATTCCTTCACCTTCCCCGGGTGGAGCTTCTCCGCGATGCAAAGGGCAATAGAGTGGAGGGGGAGATAATCGCCCTTGCCTCGGAGGCCGAGAGAAGGCAGATCGTGCGGTCCGTCTTTCCCCGAGAACTGGGCATCAATATTATCGAGTATCTCTGGAAGAAATAAGAAGGTCCATAGGCAGGGGCCCACTTAAGAGGAGATGGGGCAGGAGGCCTCGCGGAGAAATCGTGCCGCCTCTTCCGGCGAGGTCACATTGATGTAGATACTGGTTCCCATCTCGAAGCCCGCGGGAGTGGTCAAGCGGGGGATAATCTCTAAGTTCCAGTGGAAGTCATAGATCTTATCCGGCGTGCAGGGGATATTGAGAAGGGTGAAGTTGTAAGGGGGATCCTGGAGGCAGGAGCCAAGGCGTCCCAGCAGCTCCCTCAGGATCTGGGCGAATTCCCGCACTTCAATGCGGCTCATATTCGCAAAACAGGCTTGATGACTCCGGGGCATAATCCTCGATTCGAAGGGTGAACGGGAGGCATAAGGCGTGAGGGCGACGAAGCTATCGTTTTCGCAGATGATCCTTTCCTGGGCGCGAATCTCATATTCCAGGATGTCGCAGTAAGGGCATTTCTCCCGGTACTCTCTGTATTGCTCCACCCCTTTGATCTTGGCCCAAACCTTCTGCGGGATGACCGGAGTCGCCACGATCTGGGAATGGGGGTGCGTCAGAGAGGAGCCTGCAATCTTGCCATGGTTCCGGAAGATCAAGATATAGCGGAGGCGGGGGTCCTCGCGCAGGACATTGAAACGATCGATATAGGCCCAGATGACCCTCTCCACCTGACTCTCCTCCATCTGTCCTAATGATCGGTTGTGCTGCGGACTCTCCACCACCACTTCATGGGCACCAATCCCCTCCATCACATCGTAGATGCCAACCTCCTGCCGGTCGGGCTCCCCTTCGCTCTGCAGGGCGGCGAATTTATTGGGCGTCACTCGAACCCGCCATCCCGGGCTATTGGGGGGTAGGTGGCGCGGACGATAGGCGAGGATTTCCGGAGGAGTCAGGCCTTCGTTCCCTTCGCAGAATGGACATTGGGGGTCGCGTTCGGGCCCAGAGGGGGGTAGGTTTTCCCCGGCCAAGAAATCAGATGGGCGTTTTGCCCGCTCCTTTGCCAGAATGACCCATTCACGGGTAACCAGATCTTTTCGCAGCTCGGGCATAAGGCATCTTCCTTTCGTGGGATAGGGAGAGAATCCTGAACTTTCCCACTCCGGCACAATTCAAGGCGAAGCGCAGAACCCCCCAGGGCTGGGGCCAAAAAGGGGCACACCCCACCGTCCCTTGCCCCGGCATTCGTTGCCCAGACCACTTCCATGGAACGGGGACGGCAAAGCATGAGCCCGGGCTTGCCTTGTCCATCTTGCTATGGCCGGGGTGTGGGGCCAGAGCGATCGCGATCGGTTGCAGGATGCGGAGTTTTTTGTCTTTAGCCTTTTTCCGCTGAAGCCTTCTGGCGTCGGGAGCGGGCATCATTGGCCCATGCGATCAGGGCAATGATTGCCAGCAGGATGGCGATGATTCCCAACACCCAGCCGATGGTGAAGTTCATCTCCCCCTCCTTCCTAAAAGCCTCCCCCGGAGGCCAAGGCCGGGTTGCCCTTTACTTTGGCCCCGTCTGGGGATTTGGCTTTTGGTGAGATCTCAAGCCCGGGATGGGTCCGCATCGAGAAAAATATGACCCGAGGAGAAAATCGCTGCATCTCAAAAAATCATAACCGTTGAGAATTTATAGAGAAAGGACTCTCGTGTCAAGCACTTTTGTGCTGGGCGCCTCTATGCCGGTTTGCGTCTCAGAAGGGGAATAGTTCGCGGCGACCTTCTGGCCCCGGGCTTTTAGCGAGAATTGGGAGTTGTTCCGCTTGATTTTTCCTGTCAAATGAGATAATAGAAGAACCTTGGAGGGGCCAGGGCCTTTGGAGAGAGGCGATGATCGCCTATTTTTTTTGCGTTTTGGTCTCAAGAGGGAGGCGGTTTAATCGAGTGAGAGTCGCGGACAGGCCATGAAGAAAGGAGGAGAGTAAGCCATGGAAGAGAAGGGGAAGGAATCAAAAATGAAGGAGATCCAGGAGGCCCCCCGGCGATGGTTGACGATCTTGGGGATGCTGGGTCCGGCTTACATCTGGGCAGCCGAATATATTGGCTCAGGAGAGGTTATCCTCTCCACCCGCCTGGGTGCCCTGTTCGGCTTTAGCATCGTTTGGCTTGCCGTCTGGGCCATTGTTTTGAAGGCCTTCATCGGCTATGGGGGGGCGTGCTACACCACCTTTACCGGGGAAGGGATGATCGACATGATCGGCCGCATCCCTCCCGGAAAATGGGGGGTATGGGTGGTGGGCATCGTGGAACTCCTGGCCGGTGCCGTCTCCATCGGGGCTCTGATCACCGCGGGAACGGCCTTTGCCAACGCCTTAGTACCTTTCATCTCACCAATACTCTGGGGGTGGATCCTTTCCGCGGTCATCATCTACCTCATCTGGTCCGGATCCGTGGATCGACTCAAGGTGATCATGACGGTCCTGGTGGCCATGATGGTGTTGGGGGTCCTATACACCGGCTACCGGCTCATTCCCGGCTTCGGCTCATTGATCAGCGGCATCTTCGTGATGAAGATCCCTGAGGTCCCGACTTGGGCAATGGAGAAATACAAGGTGACCAATTCCCTCCGCGAGATGATCCCAATCCTGGGCTGGGCTGGAGGAGGCTTCGCGAGTCAGTGCTGGTATACCTACTGGACCTTGGGGGCCGGATATGGGATGGCCCGTTTGGGCCAACAGGGGAAAAGTGCCCCGGAGTCCCTTTTGAAGCAGATGTCGGTGAAGGATGCCCAGAAGGTGAAGGGTTGGCTCCGCATGGTGAGGGCCGATACCCTGATGGCCAGCCTCATCGGGGTGGTGGTAATCATCGGCTTTGTCGCCTCGGGGGCCGGGGTGCTCCACCCCAAGGAGATCCTCCCGGCCGGGGCCGCAGTGGCCTTAAACTGCGCAGAGATTTTCAGTTCCATGTTTGGAAAGGCAGGGCACTACCTCTTTCTCTTGGGGGCCTTTGCCGCCTTGTTCAGCACGGAGATCGCCGCCTTTACCGGCTGGCCCCGCTTGCTCTGCGACTGTGCTCGGGTGCTCTTCCCCAAGCTGGAGAAGGTACCCTGGCACAAGCAGTACCGGGCCTGGATCATCTTCTTCGCCTTTACCAACATGATCCTGGTCTACACCTTCCACTGGCGGCCGGTTTTCTTGGTGCAGATTGCGGCTACGCTCGAGGGGGCTTTCTTGATCCCCATCCAAGGGATCTTTGTGCTCCTGGGGCTTTACTATGTCCTCCCCAAACTCGTCTCCCCCGAGGTGCGGAAGGTCTTCCGTCCAGGGATCATCGTCACCCTGGGGATCGTCGCAGCGGTACTGGTTTACACCTATTTTTCCTTTGCCAGGCTCATCATGGGGCTTTAGGGCGGGCATAGCAAACATATCACAAGGCGAAAGGAGTTTAGGATGCCGAAGTTCCAGGTGGAGGGGGTCATCCCTCCCATGATTACCCCGTTCGACGACGAGGGGAACCTCTATGAAAAAGGCCTTCGCCGGCTGATCGATTTTTTGGCGGAGAGGGTGCAGGCCCTTTACCCTGTAGGCACTTATGGCACTGGCCCGGGCATGAGCTTCTCTGAAAGACAAAGGGCTGCCGAGATCATCGTGGAACAGGTCGCCCACCGCATCCCGGTGATCATGCATGTGGGCTGTGTGGATACCAAGAGCACTGTCGCCTTGGCGCGCCATGCGGAGAAGATCGGGGCCGATGCCGTTGCCTCCATCGCCCCCTTCTATTATGAGCATAACGACCGGGCCATCGAGTACCACTTCCAGCAGCTGATGGGTGCGGTCTCCATCCCAGTCTTCGCCTATAATAACCCGAAGCTGTCGCGGAATAGCATCTCCCCCGGGCTCTTGGCGAAGCTGGCCGAGCAGGGGCTGGCCGGGATCAAGGATAGCAGTTTCGACATCCTGGTTTACTATGCCTATCTGCGCATGGTCAAGAAGCCGGACTTCACCTTCATCATTGGCACTGAGGCCCTGGCGCTTCCGGCATTGGTGGTGGGAGGCTCCGCATGCGTCGCGGGCTTGGCCAATGCCCTGCCGGAGCTGGTGGTGGACCTCTATAGGGCCTGCAGGTCTAAAGACCTTGAGGCGGCTGCGGTGTTGCAACAGAAGACCCTGGTGGTGCGAGAGATCATGCATCTGGCCCCGATCGCCATCTCTGGAATCCACGCCATTCTTCAAATGCGCGGCATCGATGCGGGAATCCCCCGGGCACCAATTCTTCCCCTGACCCCTGAGGTGTCTCAAAAGATGAAGGCCCGCTTGCAGGAGGAGGGAATGTTGTAGGTTACCGCCGATGCTGGTGGTGGCTGCGGGAGTAATAGGAGGGCGGGGGCAATCAGCTACCTTTTGGGAATCGACATTGGGACCAGTGCCTGTCGGGCGGTGATCTTCGACCTCGGCTTTGCGGTAAGAGGAAAGGAGGCGGTCAGTCTTTCGCTCCAGGTCCCCCATCCTCAGTGGGCGGAACAGGACGCCGATCAGGTCCTGACAGGTGTGCTCCGTGCTATTCGGGCCTGTCTGCGAAAGACCGAAATATCCCCCCGAGAAATCCTGGGCATAGGATTGAGCGGGGTCCTTTACAGCCTGCTGGCGGTCGATGCCCGGGGCCAACCGCTACATCCCCCCATTCAGTGGTCCGACAATCGGGCAGAAGCACAGTCCTCCCGGCTGGAGGAGGCCTTCCGGGAAGGTGACCTCTATCGAAAGACCGGGTGCCGCAATAACGCCATGTACCTCTTGGCGAAGATTCTCTGGTTCAAGGAGGAGCTTCCCTCCCTTTACGCCCGGGTCCACAAGTTAATCTCCATCAAGGATTATGTGGCCCATTATCTGACTGGAGGGGACTTCATCACCGACTACATCGTTGCCTCGGCCAGTGGCCTTTTCAACATCCACCAGCAGCGATGGGATCAGGATGTCTTGAGCCTCCTGGATTTGCCCGGCAGCTACCTTCCCCAGGCCGTTCCTCCCCAATCTTGTCTGGGAAGGATTCGAGGAGAGGTAGCCAGGAGAACCGGACTCCTGGAGGGGACTCCGGTTTATGCGGGAGGTGGGGATGGGCCCCTTTCTAATATCGGGGCCGGCGTGATTGAACCAGGGCAGCTGAACCTGAGCATCGGAAGCGGGGGGATCCTGCGCATGATCCTGGACCGGCCAAGGCTTTGTCCTGCCCAGCGGACCTGGTGCTATTTGCTCAAAGAGGACCTCTGGATCTTGGGGGGAGTCAACAACGGAGGCATGGTCCTGCAGTGGTTCTGGGAGAGCTTTTGGGGAAAATCCCCTCCAGGGGGTAAGCGGGGGAAAGATCGTTTCGCGCTGCTGGATGAATGGGCCGCGTCGGTTCCTCGGGGCTGCGAAGGCCTCATTTTCTTGCCATATCTTACCGGGGAAAGGTCGCCAAACTGGCGGACCGAGGCGCGAGGGGCTTTTTTCGGGATCGGTTCCCATCACCAGCGGGCACATTTCTCGCGGGCGGTGATGGAAGGGTTGGGATACCAGATGTTCAGGGTCTTTCAGGCCATGGAAGAGATCAGTGGGGGAGTCAAGGAGATCCGTTTCACCGGGGGGTTTACCCGCTCTCCTCTCTGGGGTCAGATGATGTGTGACATTCTTGGTCGGAGGGCCTTGGTTCCTGCTGTGGGAGAGGCCTCTGCCTTGGGGGCTTCCGCCATGGCGGCACTGGGAATGGGGATCGTTTCCGATCTCTGTAAGGTTACGGAACGGGTAGTGATAGAAAAAGTGCTTCACCCCGATGGGGACTCCCATCAGCGCTACCGGAGAGGGTACGGGCTCTTTGCTGATCTCTATGAGCATTCGCTGGCAGACTGGAAGGCGCTCAAGGGAATCAGGGAGGACGAGCTGGGGGAATGAGGAGGAGGGACTCTTGAAGAAGAAGATACTGATCACTGCCAGGACCTTTGGCAAGCATGCGAAGGAGCCATTGGGGATGTTCTCCCCGTCTGCCTATGAGCTGGTCTGGAATCCCCACGGCCGGCCGCCGACGGAAGAAGAATATAAGGTCCTTCTCCAGGGGGTCTCAGGGCTGATTGTGGGGGGCGAGAAAGTTACCGCCTCGGCCATCGGGGCCGGATCCGAGCTTCGGGTGATCTCGGTCCATGGGGTGGGGGTGGACAACATCGACTTGAAGACGGCCTCTGAGCGGGGAGTTTTGGTCTGCAACGCCCCGGGGGCAAATACCAATGCGGTAGCAGAGTTGGCCCTGGGGTTAATGCTGGCCTCCGCCCGGCATATCCCCTTTGCGGACCGGCAGGTCAAGTCTGGCCAGTGGGGTCAGTGCCTGGGGAGCGAGTTGGCAGGCAAGGTATTGGGGATCGTGGGGTTGGGGAGGATTGGACAATCGTTGGCCCGGAAGGCGAAAGCCCTGGACATGCGGGTGCTTGCCTTTGACATCTTCCCGGAACAGGATTTTTTGAAGAGGGAGGGGATCGAGTCCCTCTCTTTGGAGGAGCTCCTTGGACGATCTGACTTCATCACCCTCAATTGCCCGCTGACGCCCCAGACAGAGAATCTCATCGACGAGCCCCGCCTTCGGAAGATGAAAAAGACGGCCCACCTGATTAATGTCTCCCGGGGGAGGGTAGTGGATGAGGCGGCCCTTAAGAGGGCCCTGGAAGAAGGATGGATCGCCGGGGCGGCTACGGACGTTTATTCAGCGGAGCCGCCGGTGGACAGCCCCCTTCTCGCCCTGGAGGGCTTGGTGACCACCATGCACATGGGGGCGCACACCCACGAGGCCCTGGCCCAGATGGGCCAGGTCGCCGCGCAGAATGTCCTGGATGCCCTGGAGGGCCGGAGGCCGAAGTTTCTGGTCAATCCCGAGGCATGGGAGAGGATGAGAACTTAAGAGATGGGAATCGCGGCCCGCAGGACCTATCTCATGGGAGTAGACACCGGGACCACCAACATCAAGGCGGCCCTCTTCGACCTGGAGGGCAGGATGGTGAGCCAATCCAATCAACCCATCCCCAATTACTCCCCCAGGGTCGGTCATAGCGAGATGGATCCCGAGGAGATTTGGGCCTGCACCCAGGCCGTAATCCGCCAATGCGCTTCCTCGGCCCCCTCGGCGCGAGATATCCGGGCGATTGGATTCAGTGCCACCAAGGGCTGCTTGCTCTTGTTAGACGAGAAGGATCGCCCACTCACCCCTCTGATGACCTGGAGGGACGAACGGGCCAATGAGCTCTATCGAGAGTCGGGATTGGACCTGTATGCCCGCACTGGTGTCCCCGCGTCAGGGGATACCCTTCCCAAGCTGATGTGGTTTGCCAAACATCGGCCGGAGGTGCTGGGCAAGGCCCGAAAGGTGATGGTCTCACAGAAGGATTATTTGCTCCATCGGCTTCTAGGGAGTTTTGTGATCGACAAATCCTTGGGTCAGACCTCGATGCTCTTCTCGCTGGAGAAGCTGGACTGGGACGAGGAGCTTCTGTCACTGGGGGGGATCCGGAGGAGCCAGATGGCCACCCTAGTTGATGATACCGAGATCGTCGGGAGGCTCTCAGGGAGCGTGGCCTCGCCCCTGGGACTGGCGGAAGGAACTGCGGTGGTCATCGGGGGTGATGATGGATGCATGAGTCAAGTCGGCTTGGGGGCCGTCTCTCCCGGCAGGATCGGCGCCAACATCGGAACTGGGGCCGCCATGCGGGCCTTCACCCCCCGCTATGTCCTGGACCCGACCAAGACCTTAGACTGCAAGTGCCTGCTGCCCTATGGATTTGTGCAGACCGGCATCACCGCAGATGCAGGAAGGGTGCTCAAATGGTGGAGTGACGGCTTCTGCCAGATGGCAGGAAGGAAGGGGGCCCGGCGGGACGCGGAAAGTAATGATCCGCTGACGGAGATGGCCGAGCAATCCCCCCCGGGCTGCGAAGGTCTGCTCTTCCTCCCTTATTTCACCCTGGCCAGCTCCACCGTCCTGAAAGGGCCGGGTGCCTCCGGGGTCATCTTTGGCCTCGACTACCCCCACACCCCCTCGCATGTGATCCGTGCGATCATGGAGGCGGTGGGCCTGATCTATAAGAATGTGGGAGATCGAATGCGCTCCCTGGGGATTCCGGTGGAGGAAATCGTATTAGGCGGAGGCGGGTCTCGGTCGCCGGCCTGGAGACAAATCATCGCCCACATCCTGGGTCGTCCGGTGCTTAAAACGGCCGTGGAGGAGGCCTCAGCGCTGGGTGCAGCCATCATGGCGGCCATAGGGCTCGATTGTTATAAAGACCTCTCGGGGGCTGTGGCCGGGATGGTCAGAGAGAAGACAGAGGACCGCTGCGAGCCTGACCCTTCCCTCCATGAGCAATATTGCAGGATTCAAGGGTTATTCAATCACCTTTGTTCCTCCCTCGAATCCGTCTTTGTCCAGCACCATCAACTATGGAAGAGCCAAGCTGGGCAGGATCGGCCTTAGTGGGGTGTGCTGTTCTGGGGGCGAGATGAAGCGAGCAGGTCCGTTATGGGGGAGGATGCCGGCCAGCAGAGGGGAAGACCTGGCCAGGGAGGATCATTTCCTCTTAGAGTGGTAGTTGACTTTCTGGGTGGAGTTGGGTAAAAGGTTTCTATTTAATTAAATGGCACAGACTTGGTCCGACATGGGCCATGGGAAGGATATCCTTGGTGGAGATGGTGAGGGCGTTTGCACCGGGCAGCATCGGGAACTTGGGACCAGGCTTTGATGTGCTGGGCCTTGCCCTGCAAGGGGTAGGGGATATCGTTGAGGCGAGGAGGAAAAGGGAGCGCGGGGTGACCATCACGAAGATTACCGGCTCCACCAACCGCCTGAGCCGGGACGTGCAGAAGAACACCGCCGGCATTTCAGCCTTGGAGGCGATGGATTTGCTGGGGATTCGAAATGAGGGAGTGGAACTCTTCCTGCATAAACAAATCCCGCCGGGCTCCGGTATGGGAAGCAGCGCTGCCAGTGCAGTGGCTTCCGCCTTCGCTGTCAACCATCTCTTTGGCTCCCAGCTGAGCATCTTGGACTTGATCCAGGTCGCCACCGTCGCCGAGGCCAGGGTGAGCGGGGGTTTTTTTGCGGACAATACCGCAACTTCCTTATTGGGAGGGGCTACCTTGACCCGGTGCAACGACCCCTTGGAGGTCATCTCCTTGGGGACCATTCCCCGGGCAGTCATCGTTCTGGTGCGTCCTTGTCTAAAGGTGCTCACCAGGAGGGCGCGCGCCATCCTCCCCCAGAAGGTCCCCCTCACGGGTTTCGTCTCTAATATGGCCAATAGCTGTGCCATCGTAGCTGCCTTTTATCGGCAGGACCTGGATCTTTTGGCACGATCCATCGATGACTGCGTGATCGAACCGAAGAGGGCTAAGTTGATTCCGGGATTTTACCAGGTCAAGGCCGCGGCCCTCAATGCGGGTGCCCAGGGCTGTTCCCTCTCCGGCGCTGGTCCCACCCTCTTTTCCATCACCGAGGACCAGGAGAAGGCCAGGGCGATTGGAGAGGCGATGACAGAGGCATTTCGAGGGAAGGGACTGGAGTCCCACCAATTGATTACCGGAATCGATGCGGAAGGCGCCAGGATAATGGCGTAAGGGCAGGGTCTGAATGATCATCGCCTGGATAAGACGGTTAGGGGCATTATTCCTGCAGCTTCTGGAGAGGATGGGGCGCACGGTCACCTTTCTGTGGACCGCGCTCTTTTGGGCCGTTATACCTCCTTTTCGGTTCAGGCAGATCGTCAATCGCATCCGGTTCATCGGGGTGAAATCGACCCTGATCATCGTCCTCACCGGGGCCTTTACCGGAATGGCGTTGGGCCTGCAGCTCTTTCACACCCTGAGGAGGTTTGGGGCAGAGAGCATGTTGGGTCCAGCCATCGCCCTCTCGCTGCTGAGGGAATTGGGGCCCGTCCTTTCGGCCCTCATGGTGACCGGAAGGGCAGGCTCAGCCCTGGCTGCGGAGATTGGAATTATGCGGCTCAGCGAACAAATAGACGCCCTGGAGGCGATGGCATTGAATCCCTATCGCTACCTCGTCGTTCCCAACCTCATTGCCGGGATTATCGCCTTTCCCTTGATGGCCTCCATCTTCAATGTGGTGGGGATCTATGGGGGGTATCTGGTCGGGGTGAAGATGCTGGGGTTAGGCCCTGGTGTTTATTGGGGGGAGATGCAGAATTTGGTGGATATGAAGGACATTTTGGACGGGCTTTATAAATCAGTATCCTTTGGGGTCATTGTGACCTGGATATGCAGCTACAAGGGGTTTTTCACCGGGTACGGGGCAGAGGGGGTAAGCCGGGCGACCACCGAGGGTGTGGTCCTATCCTCGGTTCTGATCCTGGCTTGGGACTATTTCCTCACTTCCCTCATGTTCTGAGGCGGGAATGATCAAGATCCACGGGCTTTGCAAGTCCTTCGATGGACACCAGGTGCTCCAGGGCGTCTCCCTGCAGGTGGAGGAGGGGGAGGTCCTTGCCCTGATCGGGATGAGTGGATTTGGCAAGAGCGTGCTCCTGAAGCATGTAATAGGCCTGATGAGGCCAGATCGAGGTCAGGTGCTCATCGGGGATCAGGATATCTTTCAGCTGCGGGGAAGGGCGTTGGAGCGGATGCGGACCCGATTTGGCTTCCTCTTTCAGGGAGGGGCCCTGTTTGACTCCCTCACCGTCTTTGAGAATGTGGCCTTCCCCCTGCGGGAGAAGACCAAGAGGAAGGAAGCGGAGATCAGAGAGAGGGTCCTTTTCGAATTGGAACAGGTGGCCATGACCGGAGCGGTGGATAAGTACCCCGCAGAGTTGAGCGGGGGGATGAAAAAAAGGGCTGCCTTGGCGAGGGCATTGATCATGGAGCCGGAGATCATGCTCTTCGACGAGCCGACCACCGGCCTGGATCCCATCACTGCCAGCCTGATCCACCGCTTGATCTACCGTTGCCATGAGCGGCTCAAATTCACGGGGATCATCGTCAGCCACGAAATCCCCAGGATCTTTGAGAT
>Ga0315289_10004242_pt1 | contig 21397 bp, 18 predicted proteins | sample YL17G11_40_MG_FD_203452 | JGI IMG/M metagenome (GOLD analysis project Ga0315289, IMG submission 203452) | Sediment microbial communities from Yellowstone Lake, YNP, Wyoming, USA - YL17G11_40 | ecosystem: Environmental > Aquatic > Freshwater > Lake > Sediment | place: USA: Wyoming | collected... | reverse complement strand
AACCTGACCTCTTTCAATTTCCTCTTTTTTTGTGCCTCTTAATAACACCCCCACATTGTCTCCTGCCACTCCTTCATCTAAGGTTTTATTAAACATTTCAACGCTTACGGCTATGGCTTTGGCAGTGACTTTGATTCCTACTAATTCCAATTCATCTCCAGCTTTTACCACTCCTCTTTCAATCCTTCCTGTGGCCACCGTTCCACGACCTGCAATAGAAAAGACATCTTCTACTGCCATCAAAAAGGGCTTGTCAGTTTCACGGACAGGATCAGGAAAATAAGTATCCAAAGCATCCAATAATTGCATAATTGGCTTTACTGCCTCATCGTCAGCAGATGTGGCTTCAAGTGCTTTTAGGGCAGAACCTCTAATTATAGGAATTTCATCTCCTGGGTACTTGAATTTTTTCAAAAGCTCTCTTATTTCAGATTCCACCAAGTCTATCATTTCCGGATCGTCCACCATATCTACTTTATTCAAAAAGACAATAATCTTGGGAATACCAACCTGTCTTGCCAGAAGAATGTGTTCTCTTGTTTGAGGCATTGGACCATCGGGTGCAGAAACAACCAAAATTGCTCCATCCATCTGGGCAGCACCTGTAATCATATTCTTTACATAATCGGCATGGCCGGGACAATCAATGTGGGCATAATGTCTTTTTGCGGTTTCGTATTCCAAGTGGGAAATAGAAATAGTTAATCCTCTTGCCTTTTCTTCTGGAGCTGCATCAATTTCATCCACGGACGCCTTTTTGCTTGCACTAAATCCCTTTAAGGACAAGACCTTTAAAATTGCAGCTGTTAGGGTTGTTTTCCCATGGTCAACATGACCGATGGTACCAACATTCATATGGATTTTTCCTCTGACAAATTTTTCTTTTGCCATATTGTAATTTTATTAAGATTTTATTAATTATTAATGTTTTTAAATGGTCGACATTATCTTAATATTTTATATCAAATTAAAAAAATGTCAATCTTTTATTTTCTCCTTCCTTCGATTATTTCTTGAGCAATGCTATTGGGCACTTTTTCATAATGGTCAAATTCCATGGTAAATATTCCCCTTCCCTCGGTTAGACTTCTTAAACCAGTAGCATACCCAAACATCTCAGACAAAGGAACGAGGGTATCAATTATTTTTAAGCTCAGCTTATCTTTTGTTTCAGTAACCCTTCCCCTTCTGGCATTTAAATCTGAAATTGTATCTCCGAAGAAGTCGGAAGGCACAATCACCTCCAGTTTCATAATTGGCTCTAAAATAATAGGGCTTGCCATTTTTACACCTTCCTGTAATGCAATGCTTCCTGCGATTTTAAATGCCATATCTGAAGAATCAACTTCGTGGAAAGAACCATCATATAGGGTGGCTTCTATATCAACCAAAGGATAGCCAGCAATCACTCCTTTTTCCATTGCTTCTTTTACTCCTTTTTCCACAGGAGAAATAAATTCCCTTGGAATAATTCCTTCTTTAATTGCGTTCACAAATTCAAACCCTTCTCCTCTCTTTTTGGGGCTCAATCTTATCCAAACATGTCCGTACTGGCCTTTGCCTCCGGATTGTCTAATGTATTTTCCTTCGGATTCGTATTCTTGAGTAATGGTTTCTTTGTAGGCTACTTGCGGTTTTCCTGTATTGGCTTCTACTTTGAACTCTCTTTTCATTCTGTCAGCAATAATCTCAAGATGTAATTCTCCCATTCCGGAAATGATTGTCTCTCCGGTTTCCAAATCTCTTTTAATCTTAAATGTAGGGTCTTCAATCGCTAATTTCTTTAAGGCAATCGCCATTTTCTCCTGGTCGGCTTTGGTTTTGGGTTCAATTCTAGCAGAAATCACAGGCTCTGGGAAAGTAGGCTTTTCCAGCATAATAGGAGCTTTTTCATCGCATAAGGTATGTCCTGTAATCGTGGCCTTCAAGCCAACCGTGGCTACAATATCTCCTGTAAACACTTCATCAATATCTATTCTCTCATTAGCATGCATTCTTAATAATCTTCCAATTCTTTCTCTTTCACCTGTGGTGGTATTTAAAACATAAGAGCCTTTTGGCAAATGCCCTGAATATACTCTAAAGTAGGTAAGTGTTCCTACAAAAGGGTCCGGAACTACTTTAAATGCCAGGGCTGTAAATTTTTCACTATCCAAGGTCTTTCTCTCAATAATCTGGCCCGTCTTAGGATCAATGCCTTTTATTGCAGGCACGTCTGCCGGAGAAGGCAGATAATAACAAACCGCATCAAGTACTAATTGTACGCCCTTGTTTTTCAAAGCGCTCCCGCAAAATACCGGAATAAGTTTATAGTTAATGACGGACTTTCTAAGGGTCTGTCTTAGTTCTTCTACTGTAACTTCTTTTCCGGCCAAATACCTTTCCAAAAGGCCTGCATCTTCTGCTACAATCTTTTCAATCATCTTCTTTCTCCATTCAGCTGCTTTCTCTTTCAAATCCTGAGGAATTTCCTCTTCCTTGAGGATTTCTCCAAAATCACCTTCAAATTTATATGCTTTCTGGGTCATTAGGTCAATTACTCCCACAAAGTCTTTTTCAAGGCCAATAGGGATCTGAATAGTTACGGCATCAGGTGTTAATTTTTCATAAATAGATTTTAAACTATCTTCAAACGAAGCTCCTAATCTATCAAGTTTATTAATAAAACAAATTCTTGGAACTTTAAATTTGTCTGCTTGGTGCCAGACTGTTTCTGACTGGGGCTCTACCCCAGAGACTCCATCAAACACCACAACTGCCCCATCCAAGACCCTCAAAGATCTTTGAACTTCGGCAGTAAAATCAATATGACCCGGTGTATCAATAATATTTACTCTGTATTCATTCTTTTTGTTTCTCTCTTTGTCTGTAGGAATCCAAAAACAGGTAGTTGCATCTGCCCTGATAGTAAGCTTTCTTTCTTTTTCCTGCTCCATCCAGTTCATAACAGTAGTTCCCTCGTGGGTTTCACCCATTTTGTGCGACACTCCCGTATAAAATAAAAACCGTTCAGTAATGGTAGTTTTACCTGCACTGATGTGGGCAATAATCCCGATATCTCTAACTTTTTCAATTGGATGTTCTCTGGCCATAAAAGTAAATTGTTGAAATAGTGATAGTGATAATGTTTATTTATAACATAAAACAAAGCTTGAAGCTTTGTTTTGTGCTTTATAATTTATCTTTGCCATGCAAAATGAGCAAAGGCCTTATTTGCCTCGGCAACCCTGTCAAGATTTTCTCTGCTTTTTACCGCCTGCCCCATATTGTTTGCAGCATCTATTAACTCTTGGGCTAGTCTTTCATACATGGGCTTTCCTTTTTTCTGTTTTGCAGCTGAAATTATCCAATGAATAGCCAGGGCCTCTCTTCTATTCTCCTTTACCTCAATTGGCACCTGATATGTAGCGCCTCCGATTCTCTTTGACCTTACCTCTAGCATAGGAGAGGTATTCACCACGGCTTTTTGGAAAATCTCCAAGGGTTCTTGCTTTGTTTTTGTTTTTATAATTTCAAAAGCACCATATACGATTTTTTGAGCTACGGTCTTTTTGCCTTTCCTCATTATATGATTTACCAGCTTTGCAACCTGAGCATTCTCGTAAACAGGGTCTGGTAAGATTGTTCTTTTTGTTTGTTTGCTCATATTACTTTTTCCCGTAGTAGAAATTTGACAGGTACTTCGTTTTGCAGAGCACTGCTAACAAAAGTCAAATTTCATACGGGACTAATCCAGTAGAGAATTTTGGCTTATTTATAACAATTTTATATATAAAATCCTGCCAAAATTCTTCTACTTGGCTTTCTTGGTTCCGTATTTAGACCTCTTTTGCTTCCTGCCTTCTACTCCGCCTGTGTCCAAAATTCCTCTTACTATGTGGTATCTTACTCCAACCAGGTCCCTCACCTTTCCCCCTCTCAGTAACACTATTGAGTGTTCCTGAAGATTATGACCCTCGCCCGGAATATACGCCGTTACCTCCATTCCATTGGTAAGTTTTACTTTTGCTACCTTTCTTAGAGCAGAGTTTGGTTTTTTAGGACTGACAGTAAATACCTTAAGGCACACTCCTCTTTTCAAAGGAGATGGAAATCTTACGGGCTTATTTTTTATAGCATTAAAACTTGACCATAAAGCAGGTCTCTTAATTTTCTTTGAAATCTTCTTTCTTCCTTTTTTAATAAGTTGATGAATTGTTGGCATATTGCTGAATTACATGTTTAATCGCTCGCCGGACTTCGGGCTCGCTCTTTAGAAACCCACGGCACTTCGTCCTGAGCTCAGTGTCGAAGGATTTCTAACGTTTTCGCCTTCGGCGAAAGTCTGTTTTCCTTCACGGGAGAACCTTTAGGTTCTCCCGACCCCTCTCCGAAAAAATGTTTTTTTAAGGAAACATTGGGAACGAGAATCAATATCTCTCTACGAAAAATAATTAGCACACTAGTGCATTGAACATTTTAACAAATAAAACAAATCTTGTCAATTTATTTCACAGCAAAAGAGATCTTCCCACAACTATTTTAAAAATAAACATTGCAAGCGGTCCAACAAAATTCACTCCCCACACCGCAATTAGAACTAGAATGAATAATCCGTATCTTTCAAGAAATGCCTTTATCTCAAAAGCATTTTCTGGCAAAAGTGAAAAAAGAATGTGCGAGCCGTCCAGGGGAGGAATAGGTATCAGATTAAAAATTCCTAATACAAAATTATAGATTGCTATCGCAGAAAATATTATAAAAAGTGGACCGGAAAGCGCAAATAATCTGAGAAGAAGTCCAAAAAAAATACCTATTAAAAAATTCATGGCAGGACCAGCTAGCGATACTTTTAATTCTCCCCATTTTTGATCTTTAAAATTGTAAGGATTGACAGGAACAGGTTTTGCAAATCCGAAAATCGGCCCGTTTCCACCGGTTGCAATAAAAGTAAAAATGGGCAATAAGACTGAACCAAAAGGATCCAGATGAACTATGGGATTCAAAGACAATCGCCCTGCATACTTTGCAGTAGGATCTCCAAGCTTATAAGCCACAAAGCCGTGCGCTACTTCATGTAAGGTTACTGAAAAAATCAAAATGCAGAGAGAAAAAATAGTAATAGTTAATGCCATAGTAATTTATTTTAGTAAATTAGCGTGCTTTGTATTATATCTCAAACTTGTAAAAATCAAAAGATCTGATACAATAATTCAATTAGATAATTATACGATTTGCGCAGCTTCGTGTTCTATTTAGTTTTGTGTAATGCAATGATTTTACATAAAACAACATAAAAAAGACAGAACACAAAACAAACGCAAAAATAACTAAAAACAAAAGTATGGCTAGACAATGTGAAATTTGTGGAAAAATGAGAATGGTAGTAATGGGAAAAAGCAAACTAAGAGGAAAGTACAACCCCACAGTAAAAAGAATTCAAAAAGCAAATCTCCAATGGGCAACGGTTCCTCTTGATGTAAAAAAAGCTTCCTTCAAAAGTTTTGCAGGAAAGCGGATTATGGTTTGCACCAAATGTAGAAAAACAATCTTGAAAAAGTAAAATAATTTTACCTTTTCAATATTCCGGGGTGTACCCCGTAGAGAAATTTCGACTGAATTTTTAAAGAATTTAAAAATTGGATGTAAATCAAGCTGGTCAAATGGAAACCAATATTTAGCAATTAAATATCATAGATAATTTCGACAATCAGCAATTTAAAAAGTCGAAATTCTTCTACGGGGTGTAGTCTAACGGTAAGACGCTACCTTGGGGTGGTAGTAACCCGAGTTCAACTCTCGGCACCCCGACCAAGTCGAATTTTTGGCGGCGCCCGCCTCCGCCGCCAAAAAATGATACGGTTCCTGCCAGCTAAATCGCACTTTTTTATCGTCTATTTTTTATTTTTCTTTTCTTTCCCCTGTTTTCAATGTGCTGTCTGTCGCTCTCGTAGTAATACTATTTTTCATAGGCTTACTGGTCGCTCTAATTTTTTTAGTCTATTTCATGCCAAACCTTATCCAATTCTTCTTTGGCCTTATAATATGGGGTCATCCAAAGATAAAGCCAAGACGATAAATACTTAGCACTTTTATCCGTATCAAAAGTCAGTTTATTTTTCTTGAGATATTTCATTCCCTCTCTAATGGCTAAAAGCTCCTCTTGAAAGCGAAACTTCGGAAAAAAAAGATAGTATATTCCAAATTTAATAAATCCTAGTTCCTTCTGTCTCTCAATGTGTTTCTTCTCATGTTCCAAGACAGCAAGGAATCTATGATTCGGTCTTGGCATACCTAGATCTTCATATACTTCTTTAGAAACAAATATATTGGGATAAATTGCTTGGGCGGTGTATGATGACAGCCAAGGAATAAATTCCCAAATTTTTGGCTTTTTTCTAACAGTGATTCCTTTATATTCCATATTACTTAGATTAAGTTGTTCGCTGAACTAATAATTTCTCCTTTTATCGGAGACTTTTTTTCTTTCAGCGATTTCTTGCCGTTTTTCCGAACTAGTACTTTTTGAAAAAAACATTTAATCCCTCGTCCGTCCTGAATTACTGGATTGTCCTGAAGATGGAAATGAAGATGCGGTTCTGAGGAATTTCCAGAATTGCCGCAAAGACCGATGAGTTGACCGGCCAAGATTTTATCTCCAACCTCTACTTTTATACTCCCGATTTTTAGATGAGCGAGGACAGATATTTCTTGTCTATTATGTTTAATAACCACTCCATTTCCCACAGCAGAATATGGATTTAGAGATCCTGGTTTGTTATCTTTTACTCCGTTGATTACCTCAACTACTTTACCATCTGCGGGTGACAGAATTTCTCTATCGAAACAATAGTAATCTTCATTATTTTTTCCGTCTCCTTTGTGACTTTTACCACCATCATCAATAATCACAAAATCAAAAGCAAACTTTTGATTAGGAGTATCATGATGTATATTTTGAAGTTTGGTATCTCCACCCCAAAAGACAAGCCATTCATTATTGAACGGAAGCAATAGTTTTGTAGTATTTTGTTTCATTGTTTTGCTCTTCATCTTCTGCTAAAATTATACCAGTTTTTGGCTCGAATCGGAAAAGATTTTTATAAGCGAAAGCGCAAGGGGCAGAAAGTTGGGTGCGGCGAGTGGGTGGCGGCACTCGCCGTACCTACCGCTTTTCTTTAAAATAAGTTCGAACTTTTTTCAGAAGGGCCGACCAATCAAAATTTACTCAATTTTACTTTTCTATTTTTGGTTTTTTGAAAAAGAAGGGGTTATTTTGCTTTTGATAATTTCTAATTTAAAGTATCCAGTTAAACAAATAACCCATGATCATAATTCCGATGATAGTAATGCCAAAAAACATCCCAAGAAGCTGCCACCCCATAACTTTCTTTAAAATCAATCCTTCAGGAATAGAAACAGTGACAATTGCCGTCATAAAAGCAAGGGCTGTGCCGAGTGGCACTCCCTTGCCAATCAAAGCCTCCATAACAGGAATGACACTAACAGAGTTGGCATATAGCGGTGCTCCCAGTAAGGTAGCCAATGGAATAGCCCACCAGACTTTTATTGACAAATACCGCTCCACAAGACTAGCGGGAACAAAGCCGTGAATGAGAGCACCAATACTCACCCCTAAAACAACATACGGAAAAACCTGTTTAGTAATGTTCATCCCATCTTGCCAGAAATAAGTAATAAGTTTGCCTAAAGGCAGAGATGAGCCTCCATGCTCTGCTTCGACTTGCTGGCGAGACTTAAATTTCAAAAGCTCTGGCTTGACATACTTTTCGACATGAAGCCTTTGTATCAATATTCCCCCAAGAACCGCAACGGTAATACCGACCAAGTTATATAAAACCGTTACTTTCATGCCAAACATGGCAGGAAACAGATAAAGTGAAGACTCATTCACCAGTGGAGAACTAATGAGAAATGCAAATGTTACTCCCAGGGGTATGCCAGCTCCGACAAAACCGATGAACAAAGGAATTGAAGAACAGGAGCAAAAAGGAGTAATCACTCCTAAGGCAGCAGCAAAGAGGTAGTCTAAGCCAAACCAACGTCGCTTCGTAAGCATGTCCCGCACCTTTTCCATCGGGAAGTAATAGCGGGTAATTGCCATCAGGTAATTGATAAAAATAAGCAGAAAGCCAATCTTAATCGTGTCGTAAATAAAAAAGTTAACGGCACTACCAAGGTAAGAATCTTTACCAAGATTAAGCCAGCCAATGGTAACTAAATCAGAAAAAAGCTGAATGCCCTTAAAAATATCCATAGTAAAATTAAATAAATTTTTTAATAGTTTCTTTTATTTTTTCAACATCGGGCAAAAATCCGGTTATGGCCGGTTTTCCGTCAATTGCCAAAACAGGGCTATTCATTGCTCCCATCTCAATAATCTTTTGGATCCCCTCCTCCCCTGTTAAATATTCAACTTCAATTTTTAAACCAAGCTCTTTTGCTGCCTGCGAAGTTAACTCAAATAATTTTTTACAGGTTGGACAGCCCGAACCAAGAACCTGAATTCTCATAGTTCTATTTTCCATAAGTTTATGAATTTTCCGCCCGAGGCGGATTCACCTTTGGCGGAAAAAGTTTATTTAATAATTTTAAATGTTTATTTATGGCTTTTTTGTCGATAGAATAAAAAACCCTTAATCCGTCTTTTCTTGATGAAATCAAGCCGCAAGCCTTTAACACTTTAAGATGATGCGAAGTCAAGTTTTGTGGAAGTTTCAGGTATCGCCAGATATTGCAGACGCACTGTTCTCCTTCTCGCAAACTATAAAGAATTTTCAATCGGTTTTCCTCGGCAATAGCTCTTAAAAATTCTGCAGTTTTTAACAATTTCTCCTTTTGTTCTTTGTTTTTACGATAGTGCGATTTCATAAATCTAAATATAATCAATATTCATTGATATAGTTTTCATTGATATTCTATTCTTCACAATTTTATTTGTCAAGTTTCAATATTAGGCATAGCGATAGTCATAGCGAGGATTTTCTGTTATAATTGGAATATGATTAATGATTTTATGAACATTATTGAAAAGCTTAAAAATTCAAATCTAAAAGGAAGGAGCGGTTCAGGTTTTCCTACCGGTCTAAAATGGGAATTAGTAAAGAACGAAAAAGCAGATAAAAAATATATTATTTGCAATGCTTCAGAGGGAGAGCCGGGCAGTTCAAAAGATGGTTTCATTTTAAAGAAATATCCTCAAGCTGTAGTCGAAGGAATGAAGATTGCTCTTGCGACAATTGACCACAGTGTGGCTTATTTTCGAGCAGAGCAAGAAAACAAGGTTTTACCGAAGGTAAGTTCTTACATTTATCTGAGAAAAGATTATTATCAAAAATTCAAAAAACCCTTAGAAAAACTGATTGGAAAACTCCCGATCACTCTTTTTAAAAAACAAGGAGGATATCTTAGCGGAGAGGAAACTACGATTTTAAATGTAATTGAAGGGAAGAGAGCCGAACCAAGGATCAAACCTCCTTTTCCTACCCAATCAGGATTATTTGGATGTCCTACCCTGGTTAATAATGTTGAAACTTTTTATCAAGTAGCAAAAATCTTAAAGGGAGAATATAAGAATACCAGATTCTATTCTATCTCAGGAGATGTAAAACATCCTGGAGTATATGAACTTTCAGAGAGCTGGGACATAGGACAAATTCTAAAAGAGACAAAGAATTGGCCTAACTTTGATTTCTTTGTGCAAGCTGGAGGCGGAGCAAGCGGAGAAATCTTGCTTTCTAGCGAACTTAATCAGCCAATAAAAGGAATTGCAGCAATTATTGTTTATAATCTAAAAGAAACCAATCCTTCGCATCTAATGAAAACCTGGGCTGAATTTTTTCTGAAAGAAAACTGCGACAAGTGCGTTCCGTGCAGAGAAGGGGTATTCAGGATTTCTGAAATGTTAAAGGCAGGAAAAATTGACAAAGCCCTTTTGGACGACCTCTTTTTTGTGCTAAGAGAAACAAGTTTATGTCCTCTTGGAAAAAGCGTGGCCACGCCTTTTGAAAGCTTATTAAGAAAAGTTTATAAAATCTAAAATGAAATCTCCAAAATCAATTTATATTTCCATAAATGGAAAGAAACTAAAAACTGAGGAAGGAAAAAGCATTTTAGAAGTAGCGCAAAGTGCCGGAATTGAAATTCCAAGTTTGTGCTTTCATCCAGATTTAGAAGTAAAAGCGGTTTGCAGAATGTGCGTTGTGGAAATAAAAGGAAAAAGAGGGCTTTTTACTGCCTGTTCTACAAAAGTGGAAGACGGAATGGAAGTAATGACCGATTCTCTTGAAATAAGAAGGGCAAGAAAGGTAAATCTGGAATTGATTTTCAGCCAACATCGAGAAGAATGCCCGGATTGTATTTGGAGTTTTAATTGCCAGCTTTTTAAATTAGCTAGAGAATATAACGTAAAGATTACCAGATTTGCAGATAGAAAAACTAACTACCCTCTTTTTCAGTTTGGACCTGCTATTAATTTTGACAGTTCAAAGTGTATTGATTGCCAAAATTGCGTGGAGGCGTGTGAAAAATATGCTGTAGGCTTTTTGGAAATAAAGGAAAAAGGGCATATGTTCCAGGTAGTTCCAGCAAAAAGTCAAAAGAAAGATTGTATTTATTGCGGTCAATGCATAGTGCATTGCCCTGTGGGCGCCTTTGAGGCAGTGGGAGAATTTGAAGAAATAGAAAAACCCTTAAAAGAAAAAGATAAAATCGTAATTTTCCAGTTTGCCCCGGCAATTAGGTCAAGTATTGGAGAAGAATTTGGATTGCCATATGGAAAGGTGGTTACTGGAAAATTGGTAGCAGGATTGAGAGCCCTGGGAGCCCATAAGGTATTTGATGTTTCTGTTGGCGCAGACTTTACCACTACTGAAGAAACAAATGAAGTCATAGAAAAGGCAAAAAAACAAAAAGGGCTTTCATCGGTGCTTTGTTTTAGTTCATGCTGCCCTTCTTGGGTAAAATTTGTTGAATTTTATTATCCTGAATTTATCCCGAACATAAGCACCACCAGGCCTCCTCATATCATCTTGGGAGGGCTAATCAAAACCTATTTTGCAAAAAAAGAAAATCTTGACCCAAAAAAGATAATAGTAGTTTCTATCATGCCCTGCACAGCCAAAAAATATGAAATTGAAAGACAAGAGTTGAAAATTGGCAACTTAAAACCCGTAGATTACGTGCTGACTACTCGTGAATTGGCTTTTCTTTTTATAAAACATAAAATTGATTTAAAAAAGATAAAACCTGAAAAACCGGATTCTCCTTTGGGAATTCCTTCTGGAGCAGGCGTAATTTATGGAGCAAGCGGCGGAGTAATGGAATCTGCTCTGCGCACAATATATAAAAAATTAACCAATAAAAGATTAACCAAAATAGATTTTAAACAAGTAAGAGGTCAGGAAGGCTTAAAAAAGGCAGAAATTGAAATTGGGGGAAAGAAAATAAAGGTCGCTATTGCAAATGGCATGCCAAATGCCAAAAAAATATTGGAGGAATTAAAAATAAATCCCAGGGCTTATAATTTTGTAGAGGTTATGGCTTGTCCCGGAGGTTGTATTGGGGGCGGTGGACAACCCGTGCCTGCAAATAGTAAAATTAGAAAGGAAAGGGCTAATGCGCTTTATCAAATTGATTCCAAAAAAGAGCAAAGAGTAGCTCATGAAAATCCTATAGTTAAAAAATTGTATAAGGATTATTTAACTGATAAAAAGACGATTGAAGCTATTTGTCACACTAAATATTCTCAAAAGAAAAAAGGGAAAAATAAAATCATAAAAAATTAATAAAATAATCTAAAAACATGGCAAAAACCAAAATCTTAACTTTAAAAAGAGATCTTATAACTAGCGTTGCTATTTTTACAACCCTGCTTGCAATTGGTATTTTTGCCCCCTTGGTAAAAAACCAGTTGATCACAGGCTCGATTGTCAATGCCACTTTATTCTTAGGAACTTTGCTTTTTGGAGTTCAAGGGGCGATTTTGCTTGGATTCGGACCAAGTTTAATTGCTCTCTTTTTTGGATTGCTGCCCATTCCCCTTTTCCCCATGGTGCCTTTTATTATGGTGGCAAATACGATTTTAGTGTGTGTATTTTCGGCTTTAAAAGATAAAAATTACTGGTTGGGGGTATTAGTGGCAAGTGCTTTAAAATTTGTCTTCTTGTCCGTTACTAGTTTTGCGATACTAAATCTTTTCCTGAAAAAAGAAGTTGCCTCAAAAATAATTACAATGATGACTTGGCCCCAATTCTTCACTGCTCTCGCCGGAGGCATAATCGCCTTTTTCTTTTTAAGAAGCATTAGAAAGATAAAATAAAGATCAGATTCTCGAATTAGATTCTTAGAAAGTTAAACATCCTCTTTTAGAGGATGTTTTTCAATATTAGTCATTGTTTATTTTCATTCGCTAGCGTTTTTTCTTAAAAATCCCTGGATAGTTCAAATGCATAACCTTATGCACGGCTTCCATGGTAATCTGACCTATTTCCCGCGCCCTTAAAGTGCCTTTTTGAAGGTAATCTCCTAATGGTTCTTTTTCCGCCCTAGCACGTCGTACCCTGATTGGATCCATAAAAGCATTAAGTGCCTGGGCAAGTTGTTTTTTGCATTCCACACAGCCAAGTTTTCCTGACTTACATGCTATGGCTCGTTCATTAAGAGTAGTTTTATCCCCAAAAGATTGATGATACATAAAAACAGGACATTGCTCAGGATGCCCAGGATCTCCCATGTGCAACTTAGTAGGATCCGTGAACATCTTTGCAACGAGCCTCACGACAGTCTCGGCATCGTCCTTGAGCATAATCGCATTGCCCAATGATTTACTCATCTTGTCCTGGCCGTCTATGCCCGGAAGACGCCCTACTTCGCCCACCTTGGGCGTGCACTCAAGAAAAACCCGACCGTATTGACTATTGAAACGCCTGGCCACACGGTTGGTTTCCTCAAGGTGCGGAACTTGATCTACACCTACCGGCACAAGCAGCTCATCTCCCTGCATTGGCGGATACGGAGTAAACAGGAGAATGTCTGCTGCCTGACTGATCGGGTAAATCATGAATCCGGCAGTAGGAGATAGGCCAAGTTTCGCCTTTTCTGTTTTTATGGTTGGATTATCTTCCATACGAGAGAAAGGCACCAGCATTGTAAAATAGGCCGTAAGCTCGGTCAACTCGGGAACTCCGCTTTGCAACACAAAGTGAGTGTTGGGCCGAGTCGGATCGAGTCCGACAGCCATCCAGTCAAGCACGACTTCTCTCACGGATTGTTCAATAAGCTCTGGGCGGTCCGCGTGAGTCGTGAGCGCCTGCACGTCTGCCATCAGAAAAAAGCATTCATAGCCTTCCTCCTGAACTCTTACGCGGCCCTTCAACGAACCCACGTAATGTCCAAGATGCAATGCTCCTGTTGGCCGATCCCCTGTCAGAACTCTTTTGACCATCTTTTTGTCTTTCTTATTCTCTTTTTGAGTCCGTGAAACTTTTACGATTCGTTTCTTGTTTCTAACACCTTTAATAGATATCTTTTCGTCAATTGATTTTTTAGTTTTCTTTATCATAAATTTTATATTAAATCTGATTTCATTTTACTATTTTAAAATAAGGTCTGTCAATTAATATAATATGAACATATAACATCACTTACTATTGACACAAAGATTTAAATCTAGTATAATATGGGTGGATGGAAGAAAGAAATTTCTTCCTCCCTGGTTGGCCTGCTACTCTAGCAGAGCTATCCAGAGTTCCTTGAGAAAGGAGGTGAGAAAAATGGAGATCCTGCGCAAGATTTTGCTCGGGTTGATCGTACAAAATCTGCGGAAATACCTCTCTGAGTTCGACAAGAACTACGGAGAGATACTCCAGCAGGTTGGGATCGACCGTGAGCAGACGGCAATACTCCTCCTTAAGATAGTCAAGGAGGCGTGCGATGAGTTACTTTCGCACGGAAAGAAGTAAGGTCGTCACAGGGGAGGGGGCCAAGATTTGGTACCCACCCTGTATTGCAAGCAGCTTCTTGCGCCCCCTCCCCACTCACCACCTAAATTTAACCTATATCGTGGCCGACTCGCACTTTTAGTGCGGGAAGACCCGATCTCACATAAAAGGAGAGAGCCCTGCTCTCTCCTTTACTGCTTTGGAAAACAAAAAAAACGGCTTAAAGTCGTTTTTTTTAGTGTCTAATTAAAGAATCCTACCTCTAGGTTCCAGGAAATAATCCAAGTGGGTGTCCGCAAGTCAATCTATAAGCGATTGACAGATGTTGGACTCCCTTGAAAAAAGTTTGTCCCTGAATCCTAGTTTGGCAGGATTCTCTACTTTTATAATAAATTTTTAAAAACCAATGTCAAGTCCTAGTTTTTACTCTAAAATTCCGTCCAAATTCACATCGTAAAGAATACTTTCACTAATCAATTTGTACTTTAAAAGTTCTTTTTCTCCAAACCAGATTTTGATTTCTCTTTGAGCTTCTTCTATAGAACCGGAACGATGTACAAGATTCCTTACTGCCCTGCCATCGGTATCGGCTATATTATAAGATTCTATTGTAAAATCCCCTCTTATAGTTCCCACATCAGAATTTAATGGTTCTGTAGCCCCTACTAATTTCCTTACAATTCCTACTGCCTGATTACCTTCTAACACTATTCCTACTACCGGTCCCGAAGATAAATATTTTTTTAAGGCGTTAAAAATTTTAGTTCCTTGTTCAAGAGAGCTTTCTTTTATTTTTACGCCTAATTTTGCCTGATTATCAATAGACCTTTGGCCAAGAGCTTCAAGTTCTTGTTTATTGGGGCCGTATTGCTCTGCAATCTGTTTTTCTGTCGGAATAAACATTTTCATTGCTATAAATTTCAATCCAACTCTCTCAAAACGGGAAATTATTTCTCCCACCAATGACCTCTGAACTCCATCGGGTTTTATCATAACCAATGTTCTTTCTTTTTGTGCGAGCATACTCAATTTGAATCCCGACTCAAGATTCAAAAACTCATTACTGATTTTTGATTTGAGTTAGGAATTTACCATTACTAATAATTTTTATATCTCCAATTTCGTCTGTTCTTAACACTTCAATACCATATTTTTCAAGATTATTCAATGTATCTTTGTGTGGATAACCGTAAGGATTGTTCTTGCTGCATTGAATTACGGCAATTTTCGGAGAAACCTGTTTAAGAAATTCTTCGGAACTTGAAGTTTTACTTCCATGATGAGCGACCTTGAGAGTATCCGAATCCAGATTGCTTTGATTTTCTATTAATTTTTGCTCCACGGATTTATCAATATCTCCCGGGAACAGAAATGAGGTTTTGTTAAAAGATAACCTTGTAACCACAGAAGTATTATTGCTATTTTGAGCTTCTTTTCCTTCCAAATTCTCAAATGGGTATAAAATATCAAAAATCGCCTCAGCAGCAATAATTCTTTGGCCCGCTTTGGCGATTTTTGATTTGAGTTTTCGTGTTTGTAAAGAATTTTCCCACTCTTTAAATTCTGGAGTATTACGTATCGCACCTGTCCATAGGACATAATCTATCCTATATTTCTTTAAAATTTCGATTAGGCCGCTTAAATGATCAGAATCAGGATGTGTTAAAATCACAAGATCTAAGGACCTATCATAAAAAGGCATCTCTCTTGAGAGTTTTTCTAAGATACTCGAACCCGGACCCCCATCAATCAGAATCTGGTGGCCTTGAGGAGTTTCTATAAAAATAGCATCTCCTTGGCCAACATCAAAAAAAACCACTTTCAATTCTGAAGCTCTGGAAGTTTCAAAAACAGCATTCCAGGCCAAAAGATTTAAGCACGCGAGAAAGACAAGAATTCCTAAAAAAAATTGCTTTCTTTCCATTCTGTCTTTTCTTTTATTTTAGGACCGCATTTACTTTGCTTTTCCTAAAATCCTGAACATCTTTGTGCCGCACTTTGGACACTTTCCTGTAGCTGCTCTTCGCTTTGTGTCACCCTTGCCTTTCATTGTTATTTCTTTTGCATCTAACATTTCTCTCTTGTCCTTGCATTTTACGCAATAAGCTGTCATTTTTTCTGCCATATTGTTGAAAAATTACATTTAATTATTAGCATCCGCGACCTTTTGAAAATATTACATTATTTTAATTAAAATCTGCTTAAATTGCAAGTCAATACCTACGCTTATTTCTTGAGACGCTCAATTATGTCTTCTAAGCTTAATAATTCTTTCTTTTGGCTGTCTCGTCCCTTCCATTCAATCTTATTTTTGGTCTTTTCCGAAACAATAAGACGAACCGGGATTCCAATTAAATCTGCGTCATTGAATTTAACTCCTGCAGAAACATCTTTTCGGTCATCGTATAAAACCTCAATCCCCTCTTTGAGCAGTTTTTCATAAACCTTTTCAGCAAAAGCCTTTACCTTCAAATCCTTTAATTCAATTCCCAAGAGATGCACTTGGTAAGGCGCAATATCTTTTGGCCAAACAATGCCTTTTTCATCGCAATGGGATTCTACAATACAAGCCATAGACCTTTCAATGCCAATTCCATAAGAACCCATCCAGAGCAATTCTTTGTTACCAGATTTATCGGTATAATAACCTTCTTGAGGTTTTGTGTAAAAATGGTCAATCTTGAAACAGTGCCCCCACTCAAACCCTTTCTTCAGCTGGAATTTCCCTTTTTTACATTTTGAGCACAAATCTCCTTCTTGAGCATCCACAATATCTGCTAAAATTTCATATTTGAAATCTCTGCTATAATTTACATTTATAGAATCTGTGCTTTTTTCTTTTTGGCCTCCAATATAGTTTTTAACCACAGTCAAGCCCAAATCTCCAATAAATGTAACATTTTTTATTCCCCAGGAATGAACATAACCAGGTTTTGTACCAATCTTTTTTAAGTCCTCTTCGGTAGCAGCCTCTAATTGATCTATTCCTAAGGCTCGCTTTAATTTAATCTCATTTACATTTTGATCACCTCTCACTGAAGCAATAATAATTCTTTCTTTTTCATCTTTATAAGAACCTGTCTTACTTTGCTCGCCAGAACCTTGTTTTACTCCTGCAGGGACGAAATAAACAACGTTTTTTAGATAACGCCACAAGGGTTCTCCATAGTGCTTAACATTATCTTCCATCGTGCAAACCCATTCCGGCTGTTCAATAATTTTAAAGGGTTTTTCTTTTTCTTTTGCGTTTTTGGGTAATCTTTCAAATTCTGCCCGTTCAATATTTGCTGCATACCCGCATTTATCACACACAAAATACGTCTGGTCGCCATCCGGCGACTCTAATTGAAATTCGTGAGACAAACTCCCGCCTATTGCGCCCGAATCAGCTAAAACAGGAATAACTTTTAGGTCCAATTTTTTTGCAATTTTTAAATAAGCATCATAGAATTTCTGATAACTCTTCATAAATTGTTTTTCATCGGCACAGAAATTATAAGCATCCTTCATCATAAATTCACGCACTCTCATTATCCCGCCGCGAGGACGTTTATCATCCCGAAACTTCATAGAAAATTGATAGACTTCAATCGGCAGGTCTTTGTAGGAGGGTGAGAACATTTTTACCAATTCTACCATTACCCCTTCGGCTGTGGCGCCTATTGCAAAAGTGGCTCCATGATGGTCATCCACTATTAACATTTCTTCTCCGAATGCCTGGTCTCTGTTGGTTGCTTTCCAGATTTCAATCGGATGAAGAGTGGGCACAACTAATTTTTGGCAGCCTATTGCCTTCATTTCTTCATCAATAACTTTGTAAATCTTTTCCCAAACTCGCATTCCCAAAGGCAAAAACGACCATCTTCCTGTGGAAATTCTTCTGACAAATCCGCCTTTAAATAAAAGTTTATGGCTGGAAATTTTTGCATCAGAAGGTACTGCTTTTGTAGTTTTTCCGAATAAAATTGAGTATCTCATATTTTTATAATATTAGTTTATTATAGAGGGTTCTGGAAAAAGTAACAATGTTTCGGCGGATGGGCATTTTATCTCAAATACCCGCCGACCAAAGGAGTAACCTCCTTTGGAATCCTCGTTTTTTCAGGGAATCCAACTGAGAGCCAACTTTTAGGACATCCCTTGAAAAAATAAAACCCTTTTTAAAAAAATTGGTAGTGTTTGTCAAGAAAAAAAGAGACCCGGGTATACTTCCCGGGCCTCTTTGGACGACCTTTTTATTTTTATTTTTCTTTTTCTTTAATTTCAGAAATTATCCTTTGCAACCTTCTTTCTGCTTTTTCTTGAGAATCAAATGGATTTACAGAATACTTTAAATTTTCTACTCTTGATTTTGCCTTTGAGATTTCATTTCCGAGTTTTGCACCAGATTTGATAAAAACCCTTTGATAGAAGAAGAATCCCAATAGAAGACAATATGTCAATAGAACCGTTACTCCAAGGGATACCAAGAGTGAATTTAATACTCCTGTGGGAACTTCGGTAATCTCTCCAGCAACAGCTCTCTTTACCACTAAAACCTTAGCAGTACCTGTAGCGGCCTGGCTGGTATTGTAAGCCACGGCAGTATTTATCAAGTTGGTGTTACCATACACAAAGTTATCCGGAGAAGCAACCGATGCCTCAAAAGTAATTGCCCTTACTTGACCTGTAGATAAATTTCCTATATTTATTCCAGAAGCAAGATTCCCAGATGAAGGTATATCATCAATTTTTAGATTTCCTGCATAAATCATTTTTGGAGGCAAGGTATCTGTCACAATTACATTTTGAGCAAAAGTGCTATTGGTGCGAACTTCAATCCTGTATGCGATTCTATCAGAAGGTACTGCAGAAAGAGATTCGTACCATTTTATATGGCCCAAATTCAAGTTCTTTACTGTCTTGGTTAGAATCAATGTTCCCACCGAAGGAGTACTCTTTGCAATATTAACTGTTGCGCTATCATATACAGCTGTTAGAGTATCTGCCCTCACAGAGACCGTGTTAACTAAACTTGTAGTCCCATAACCAAAACTTGCATCAGAAGCAACCGTTGTCTCAAATAAAACTGTCTTTGAAGTCCCAGGTGACATACTCCCCAAACTCAATCCAAAAGCAATATTGGTTCCTACCATTGGCATGCCATCTACTCTTATATTTCCTGAATAAGTAAGATTTGAGGGTAGAGTATCTATCACAACCACATTACTTGCTGTAGTACTTCCGATTGAAGTAACCGTAATCTGAAATTCAATTCTATCCGAAGGATCAGCTGAAATTAACTCTCCAAAAGCAGCACCATCAGTAATATTTCTTGCAATTTTTGCAACTGATAAGCCCGGAGAGGTTGGCGCAGGAGCAGTCCTGGTTACATTGACGATTGCGGTATCTGTTTGCTGGGAAATCGAATCTGCCCAGGTTTGAGCGGTATTTACCAGATTTGTGGTTCCATAACCAAAACTTGCATCAGAAAAGATATCGGCTTCAAAAGTAATATTCTTTGTCTGTGAAGGACTCATGCTTCCAAGATTTATTCCTGAGATTATATTTCCACCAGAAGCAGCTCCATCCACTCTTAGATTTCCGACATAACTCATTCTATCTGCTAAAATATCTCTTACAGCAACATTGTTTGCAATGCTGCTTCCAGTGGAAGTAATTGTAATTTTGAATTCAATCCTGTCTGAAGGATAAGCAAAAATAGAATCTGCATAGCTTATCTGGCCCTGGGTTAAGTTCTTTCCAAGTTTTACAATATTTAATGCAGGTAAGGGTGCGGCTCCAACAATTACGGTTACGCTATCTGATGCTGTCCCGCCCGTACCCGTACAAGAAATAGTATATGTTTTTGTACTAACTAAATTTCCAGTTGATTCTGAACCAGATATTCCTTTTGCTCCTGACCAATCACCAGATGCTGTACATGATGTTGCATTTACTGAAGTCCAGGATAAGGTAGCAGAAGCGTTGTAATCAATAGTTACTGGTCCGTCAGAACCGTTGGCCTTGAGGTCTACAGTAGGTGCAGAAGGAACTGTAACATTAACTGTTACAGAATCATTAGCTGTCCCTCCTGTGCCCGTACAGGAAATTGTATAGGTTTTTGTACTAACTAAATTTCCAGTTGATTCTGAGCCTGAAAGCCCCTTTGCCCCAGACCAATCACCAGATGCATTACAAGAGGTGCTATTTGTTGAAGTCCAAGACAAGGTAGCTGCAGTATTGTATGCGATAGTAATAGGACCATCTGAACCATTAGCTTTAATGTCTACTGTGGGTGCAGAAGGCGTATTGACATTCACTATAACGCTATCGCTTACTGTCCCGCCAGGTCCTGTGCAGGAAATAGTATAGGTTTTTGTAGTAGTTAAATTGCCTGTTGATTCGGAACCTACAACAGCCTTACCGCCTGCCCAATCTCCTAAAGCATTACAGGATGTAGCATTTGAAGAAGTCCAGGATAAAGTAGCTGCGGTATTGTATGCGATAGTAACAGGACCATCTGAGCCATTGGCCTTGATATCTACAGTAGGCATAGCTTGAGCAGACACTGTAATAATAGTAGTAGCCTGAGCAGGAATAGCTGTGTTTCTTTCCACATATACTTTGGCAGTATAAGTTCCTGCGCTAGGATAATTGCAAGCATCTATTACGGTCTTGGGGTTATCCCAGATGCTATTGAAGGTGTAATCCCAGCTGCCGTCATTTGTACAATCAAATCTGTAGTTCATTGTCCCTGTTGCAGTTCCTGAAACTGTAGCCCTTAAATCCACTCCAGACAAAGGAGCTGCTCCTGAATTAGGTATGGCTTCTAAAGTTACTCCTAATGTGGGTTGAGTGCCTATTATTACTGAAACTGAGTCATTTGCTGTTCCGCCAGGCCCAGTACAGGTTATTGTGTAAAACTTAGAAGCAGTTAAAAGACTTGTATTTTCAAATCCTGCAATTGCTTTTGTTCCTGACCAATCACCTGATGCATTACAGGATGTACTATTTGTAGAAGTCCAGGACAAACTAGCTGCGCTATTATAATCAATGCTAATAGGTCCATCTGAACCATTAGCTTTAATGTCTACGCTAGGAGCTGGTGTTGCTTGATTTACATTAACAGTAACTGAATCGTTAGCTGAACCACCAGGGCCTGTACAAGTAATATTGTATGTTTTTGTACTAGTTAAACTTCCAGTAGATTCAGAGCCTGATGTGGCTTTTGAGCCAAACCAGTCACCTGAAGCATTACAGGATGTAGCATTGCTTGATGTCCAGCTCAATGTAGCTGATGTATTGTATGAAATCGGAGCTGGCCAATCTGAACCATTAGCTTTAATGTCTACAGTGGGTGCTGGTGTTGCTTGATTTACATTAACAGTAACTGAATCGTTAGCTGAACCACCAGGGCCTGTACAAGTAATATTGTATGTTTTTGTACTAGTTAAACTTCCAGTAGATTCAGAGCC
>Ga0315289_10004241_pt1 | contig 21399 bp, 15 predicted proteins | sample YL17G11_40_MG_FD_203452 | JGI IMG/M metagenome (GOLD analysis project Ga0315289, IMG submission 203452) | Sediment microbial communities from Yellowstone Lake, YNP, Wyoming, USA - YL17G11_40 | ecosystem: Environmental > Aquatic > Freshwater > Lake > Sediment | place: USA: Wyoming | collected... | reverse complement strand
CTCTTCTCTTCTCTTCTCTTCTCTTCTCTTCTCTTCTCTTCTCTTCTCTTCTCTTCTCTTCTCTTCTCTTCTCTTCTCTTCTCTTCTCTTCTCTTCTCTTCTCTTCTCTTCTTCTCTTCTCCTCTCTTCTCTTCTTCTCTTCTCTCTTCTTCCATAAAATCCTCTCTCTCCAGGGCACGTTCCCGATCCAGAGCGAGCGCATGTACCAGGCACTGATCAGCCACGGGTGCCCCGCTCGCCTGGTGGAGCTTCCTTTCGAGAGTCACGGCTACCGCGGGAGGTAAGAACGCGTTCGTTTTCTTTTTTGCAAGAGAGAGAAGGAAAGAGAGACGAGAGAGGAGGCACTCACTGTTGAACTTTAAACTTGAATTCAAAAACGTCGTAAACAGGGAGTCTGTCCTCCACGTGCTCGCCGAGAGCTCGCAGTGGCTCGACAGGTGGTGCAAGGGCGCCGAGGAAGAAGAGAATGCCGCTAAGGAGTAGAAAGATGAGAGTGGGTAGAGAGAGACAAGGGGGGTGATTTGTTTGTTTTTCTTCTTTCTTGCAAGGTCTAAATTTTCTTCCCCTTTTTTTTCGAAGGGCGAGGGAGGGCGCCGAGCACATTTCGATCTACGAGGCACACATGCCATAGCCCTCCGAGCTCTACCTCTTCCTCGAGTCTTCCACCCCTCTCCCCTTGGAAGGGCAGCCATCTCGTCAAGGTCTAAGACGCTCCTCGAGAGCCAGGACTGATGGACGACCTCTCGACGCTGCTCTGTGGCCTCGCGAGCGCCTCTCTCGCCGCGGCGTCGCATGCCATCTCCTCAACGTCGGCTTCCGCCAAAACCCCACCCCCGGCCGCGGTCGCTTGGGCCCTCGTGGGAGCCGGCGCCGCCGTCTCCCCTCTGCTGGTAATCGTTCCAGCAGCGGGGCATGGCCCTCCTTCGATCCGAGGGGTCCTGTCGGGAGCGGCGCTCTCCCTCTCCTGCCTGCTCTCTCCTCCCGCGGCAGAGCGCCTCGGCGCGCCCGCCGCCGCCGCGCTCGCCGCGGCCGCGGCCTCGCTGTCGGCGTTCGCCGCGTCCGTGGGGCCCGCGGGGGACTGGGCGTCGGCCGCCGACGTCGCGATTTTGCGGCCCGGGCTCGCAGCTCCGGGTTTGGTGGCTTCTCTTCTGGGCGGGGCGGCCTGCGCTGCGGCGTCGAGGGTCCAACTGTCCTCTGCGGCCGCCGCCGACGTTGTCGAAAGCTCGATCTCGCTGCTCGAAGGAGAAGGAGAGGGAGGCGACGAGGACGAAGAAGAAGCCGGCATAACGAATGACTCCTCCACTTCTGCCGTTCTGCTCTGCCGCGTCCCCGCGGCCTCCAAAGCCAAACAAGAGCGGGTCTTCTGGGAAGGGCTCGCTCTGTCGCTCTCGGCGGGGCTGCTCGCGGGGTGCGCGCTCCTCCCGATGCGCGCCGCGCCCGCGCCGCTCCGCGGGATTTCTTTCCTCCCGTCGATCGCGCTGGGAGCCCTCGTCGCGGGTCCGTCATCTGCCGCCCTGCTCCTGAAGCTTGGCGGTGAGTCTTTGGGGGCCACCGCTGTTGCGAGAGACGTCCGCGCGCGCTGCGCCGTCGCCGGGGTGTTCCTGGCCGCCGCCGTCGCCGCCGCCGTCGTGGCCGTCGCTCGCTCTCGTGGGGGGCTCGCCGCGGTCTCTCCCGCGGTCGCGATAGGGTTTGCCGTGGCCGTCTCCGTGATCGAAGTGGCCGCGGCTGAGAGGAAGACGATGACGAGGACGAGCTTGCCCGTCTCGTCGATGTCGTCGTCAGCGGCGGCCACGGCGATCATTTCGAGGCCGAGGTCATTTGCTCTCTCTCTGGCCGCGCTGGCTGTTGGAGCGGGGCTGCTCTCGGCTTCCGTCTAGAAGAAGCGTTTGGGGTTCTTTCGTTTTCCGTCCTTTGTGTTGGGTTTCTCTCCCCCTTGTGCTTGTATATTTTACAGTATGAAAGAAAGTCAAGAGAGGGAAAATCGAAAGACGCCTGTCCTTCAACTCCTGGTCTCTTGCTCTCTCTCTCCTTCTTTGCCAGCCGAGTTCTCGAAAGGCGAGAGAGAGCTGCGAATCCCTCCTCTTTTAATCGATGTTCGCGGCGCCGTGTTCCTTCGCCTCCTTCACCTTCCTGCCGATCCGCTCGAGCAGGCTCGGCCTCTTGTTCCCGGCGAACTTGGGCTGCACGTCGAGGTACTCGGCGCCGAAGGCGGCGCCGAAGCCCCAGCCCAGGCCCAGGCCGACGCCGCAGCCGCCGCCGATTCCCATTCCCGCAAAGCCGATTGGGACGCCGCCGAAGCCCCATCCGACCCCGAAGCCGCAGCCTGCGCCGAGGCCGAACCCGGCCCCTCGGCCGACGAAGTTTTTCATTGGCATTTTTTTTCCGGTCTGAGGAGGTCGAGAGAAAAAGAGAGAGCGAAAGTGGTTTCGATCGAATTCAAAGGCTCGCGTCTTCCTCGAGACTTTTCCTTGTTCTCTTCTTTCTGAATTCGCTCAGCTGTTGTTGTCGCAACGCGTCTCAAGGCGCCCTTCACGCAGTAATGTCGAAAACCAGCGCTAATAAAGGCGAAAAAGGAAGACGCTGCTTCCGAATGTCGAGTCGAAGACGAACAGAAAAAAAACGAGTTTGTGCATCTCATTCGGGTCGACTCTTGTTCGGCTCTGCACACCACTGCCGCCGCTTCCCTCGCGCTCTCCGACTTTCTTTCATAGAAACAAGTGCTGTCCTGCTGCTTACATTTTTTGATACGTGTTCCCTTCTTTCTCTAATACCCATAGTCCCCTCCTCCTCCTCCCCCCAAGCCACTTCCTCCTCCATCGCCGCCGCCGCCGCCCCTCGCCCTCGCGACCTCCGCCTCGAAAGCCCTCCGCACATCCGCAGCCTCGTCGGCCAGCGCCTCCAGCGCCCTCGCGCTCACCTGCTTGGGGGATCTCTGTCCTCTGGTCTGCACCTTCACCAACATCCGGTACTCGAGCGGGTGAGGGATCTTGTACCCGGCAAACGTCACCTCCCTGTCGCCCAGAAGGGCATAGCGGAGTAAATTGCCGACGGTGTGGTCCTCCCGCTGGATCGTCAAGGTCGCGGCGTGCTCGACGCGGGTGTCACGGGCGTGGGCGACGCGCTTGACGCCCTCCGGTACGACGAACTTCTCGTAGCTGTTTTTTTGTTTTGGTTCAGTGGAGGAAGGGCGTTGGAAGAGGAGGTCAGAGAAGAGAGAAAGAGAGAAAGAGAGAGAGCTGAAAGAGAGAGAAAAAAAAAACGGCGGCGGCGATCCTTTGATGTGACTTCGTTATGTTCCTTGCTCTCGCTGTTTCTTCCCAAGGCACCTCGCATTAATTCGACGTACCGGTCAGGAGCGTTGGCCATCGTGCTGAAACGTCGAAACTACAGGCTCTTTTGGAGGAAAGAAAGGGCCGGATAAAGAACTGCAATGAGAACGAAAAAGAACGTCGCTCTCTCTGTGAAAGAGACCTTCGTGTTCTCTACGCTCTTTTCCTGCTTTGCTGCTGCGCTTCAGGTCGCTCGAGAGACGAGAGACGGGCTTCACCTGTGCCTCTGTGAGGTGCAAACGGAGACAGAGCGAGGCAGGCGCGTTTAGAAGAAGACACTTCTCTTTTGTTCTTCGCCGCCGGCGTCGAAGTTGTGTTTCACTCTTTCGGCTCTTTTTCGCCTCCTAGTCATTTTTTGTCTCTCTTCTCGCTGTTTTTTGGGGCGCGGTCCGCAGTCTTTTCTTGCATCCCTCACGCTCTCCAGCGATATGCAGCAGGCAAGAGCGCGTGCGACAAGCGCTGCTGCCGCTCCGCGCTCCCTGCTGAAAGAATGTCTCGAGGCCGCGCGCAGAGGATGGTTAGTTTTTTTTTTTTTTGCTGGTCGGTGCTCTCAGTGTGCCCGCCGCGATTGACTCTCGACAACGCTTCTCTGCTGCTCGCGCGCTCCTTCGCTCTATTGCTTCTGCGATATTCCTCGCCTGTCGTGCATGCTGTCACTTTTGCTGTATCGTTGAAACGAAATATGAGAAGGATGGGCTCTTTCGAGAGTTTTTGCGTCGCCAATGCAGCGCCCCGCCCCCGAAAAAAAATTGCAGAGAGAAGCCGAAAACTCACGACGACGACCTCCTCTTCTTCTTTCCTCCTCCTCGACACCACCAGCCCCTCTCCTTCTTCGGGGGCAGGGGTCGCCGCGACAGCCTCTGGCGGCGGCGTCCCGCGCACCGACCTCACGGGCCTCGGCCGCCCTCCCTCCGCCGATCAGGAGGCCGGCTTCCTAGCGGGGCTCGAGGTCGCGTCGATCGTCGGAGGCGGAAGCAGCATCAACAGCGGGAGGCCCTCCCGCACGCCCTCCTTCGCCAACCTCTCGTCGCCGTCGGCCTCTGCCTCGGCCTCGGCCGCGGCGACGCCCCGCTCGTCGCCGCCGCCCCCGAAGCAACATCAGCTCCCGCGGCAACAGCAGCTCCCGCCGTCGTCGCTGGGCGTCTCGCCGCCGCTGCGCCCGCCCGTGCCGCTGCCGCAGGCGACGACGCCGGCCTCGGAGTCGCTGGTCTCAAACTCTCCCACGTTTGCCTCGTCGATGCAGCAGTACCGCCATAAACAACTCAAACAGCAGCAGCGGCAGCAGCAAAGTCAGCAGCAGCAGGGTCGCTGCTCCTCGGCAGCCGAGCCGCCGTCCGGGAGCTCGGCTTCTTCCTCCCAGAGGCAGGAGCAGCAAGCTTGAAAGAGAACAAACAGCCACTTCCAAGAACATCTCCCGGCACTTGAGGCTCGTGTCTATAAACAAAAACGTTTTCCCGTCCTCGTTTCCGTTCTCTAACGCCCACCCTCGAGAGGCTCTTCAATCGGTATTTGCCTCGAGGCCCGTGGGACGAAAACGCACGGAAGATGCAGAGAGCACCGCAGACAGCCGTGGCGTCCACTTTCAGGTTTTGCCGGTCTTCCAACCATATGTTTTCCGCCCGAGCCTGCGTCTGTCACAAATATATGCGCCCCTCCAGCTCTACTGACGACCGCCGCCGCCGCGGAGACACCCCGTTTATACATTTATAAAGCCCCCCCCCCCCCCCATTCACACACACCATAGCATTACCACCGCACGTATTTTCTTTTTGCTCGATTGCCGCATTCCCCAACTGTTCAATTACTGTCCCGCCCCATGTCCAAAATGTAAAAAAGGAGAAGTTTTTTTTTTTTTTTTTTTTTTTACATTTAAAACGACGGATCGTTTCTTTAACTTCTTCTCCTCCTCCTACTGCTGCTGGTTCCGCGCCTGCCTCTGCCTCTGTGTCTCGACTGTCGCTGCAGCAGCCGCGGCCGCAGCAGCCGCAGCCGCGGCGACGGGGTCGTCCGCCGCCGCGGGAGGCCAGGGGAAGGCGGCTCCCTGCTGCTGCCCGCCGGCGGTGGCCCCTCCGCCGCCGCCTCCGCCGCCGCCTCCGCCTCCGCCTCCACCGCCCTCCATCAGAGCGTCGTCCGAGTAGGACGGGTCCCAGTCGGATGGCCCCGAAGGGGGAGGGGCGGGGGCCGGGTCGGTCCACCCCCTCTGCGTGACCCTAGGCGCGAGCGGTGACGGGGCCCCGGGCCCGCTGCCACCGCCGCCGCCGCCGCGCTGGTGGAACTGTTGCGACCTCGCGCTCGCCTGCGCCGCCGCCGCCGCGGCAGCGGCCTGCGCCGCTGCGGCCGCGGCCGAGGGGGTCGTCGGGAGCGAGCCGGGAAGGTTCATCGCCATCATCATCATCTGTTGCTGCTGCTGCTGAGGCGAGGGGAGCGGCATGCCGAGCATGGCTAAGGAGGCGCTCAGAGCCGCGGCGGCGGCGGCAGCGGGAGCGCTGTCGCTGGTTCCTCCGCCGTGCTGTTGCTGCTGCTGCACCATGAGCTGCTGCATCTGGAGCTGCTGCTGCTGCTGCATGACCATAGCCTGCTGCGGCGTCAGTGACGCTCTGGGCCACACTCCGCTACCTGATCTCCCCGCAAGCGGGGCGGCCGAAGACTGCGCGTTGCCGAGCGACGGCGGCGGGAGAAGGGCGCTGTCGAAGCCTCCTCCCGCCGCTCCTGCCGCCGCCTGCGCGGCCGCCGCCGCGTGCGCGTCCCGCTCGAACCCGAGCGGCCCGGCAAGAGGCGCCCTCCACCCGGCGCGGAGGGCCTCGAGGGATCCGACGTGGAGGAAACCGGCGGTGGCCGGGGAGGAGGCGACCTCGCTGCCCCCTCCTCCTAAGCCGCCATATCCGCCTTGCGACGCTGCCGCTTGGGCGTGAGCTGCAGCAGCAGCGGCGGCGGCGGCAGCATGAGCCCTAGCGAGCCACGCCGCCGGAGGGGTCGCAGCGAGCGAGCCCTGCGCCATCGTCGAGAAGGACGAGGGTCCGCCAAAGGAGGAAGGGACCCCGGCGCCGGCGCCGCCAAAGCCGCCAAGGGAGCCCTGACCTCCTCCGAGGCCGAGGATCCCGTACTGCTGCTGCTGCTGCTGCTGCTGGAGGCAAGATCCGGCCCTCGCCGCAGGGACGGGCACTCCGATAGGGACCCTCGACGATACGGCAAGAGACGCGGGGGTCGAAGGGAAGCGAGGGGACGAGGGGCTCGCGGCAGCCGCTGCCGATGCTGCTGCTGCTGCTGCGGCGGCGGCGGCGGCGGCGGCATTTGCTGCCGCCGCTTGTGTTGCCGCTCGTTGGTGAGCCGCAGCTGCCACCGCAGCCTGCTGCTGCTGCTCCTGCTCCTGCTGCTGCTGCTGCTGCTGCTGCTGCCACTGCTGCTGCTGCTGCTGCTGTTGGTGAACGACGTGCGCTGGAACGAACCTCGCCCCGGTGATGAAAGGGTGCGCCGCGGCCTGGGCCGGGGTCCACCTCGAGATCGGGTCCGGGTCGAGCACGCCGGCCAGGAAGTCGAGCAGCGCCTCCTTCCGCTCGGCGTCGCGCGGCGGGGCGGAGGAAGAGAGCGTTGGGGCAGAGCCCGAGGTAACCGGAGCGTGCGCGTCGGAGGAGGAGGACGAAGAAGCGGCGACGCCGACGACCTCCGCGAGTGTGGTGTGCGCGAAATACCGCTTGCCGAGCACGGGCGCGCGGCCGTGCGCGGCCTCGTACTCCGCCGGCGACAGGAGCTCCCAGCCCCCGCGCGGCCTCGCGTGCTGCTGCAGCTGCTGCTGCTGTTGCTGCCCCCGCTGATGCGGCTGATCCCTCTGCTGATGGTGGTTACTCCAGGGCCCGGGGGACACGGAGGAGGGCGAAGGAGGGGCCGGGGAGGCCAAGGCCGAGACGGAGCTCGAGCGAGGCGAGGAGCCCGCGCTGTGTGGAGCGCGCGTTTCTTCCTTCCTTTTGAAGTGCTTCCTGCCGCTCGCCCCCCTCTCCACCATCTCGTCCGGCAGCGGGCCCACCATTTCCACTATCCTCCTGAGCTGGTCGTACTCGCTCGCACCCGGGAACAGCGGCAAGCCCAGAAAGAGCTCCGCCGCCACGCACCCGAGGGACCAGACGTCGATCGGCGGCCCGTACCCGGCCCCGAGCAAGACCTCTGGCGCGCGGTAGAACCGGGACTGCACGTACGAGTACGGCGGGCGGGACGCGAGGCAGGCGCTGCCGAAATCGATCAGCTTGACGTCGCCCGAGTCGAGCGAGCGCAGAAGCACGTTCTCCGGCTTGACGTCGCAATGCACGACCCCGAGCGCGCCGCAGACGCGCAGCGCCGCGAGGACCTGCGCGGTCAGCACACGCAGCAGGTTGGCGCTGAGCCCGCGGAAGCGGTTGCGCCGCACAAGCTCGTAGAGGTTCAGCGACAGGAGCTCGAAGACGAGGCAGAGATGTCCCGCGTGGACGAAGGCGTCAAGGAGACGCACGACGGTGCGCGCGCCCGTGCGCCCCCCGCGTTCGTTGAGCATGCGCAGCACCGCGACCTCGATGCGCGCCTGCTGGCAGAAGGCGGGGGCGGACTTGACGACCTTGACCGCCAGTGGCTCTCCCATCGGGGGAAGAGGAGCTTGCTGCTGCTGCTGCTGCTGCTGCTGCTGCTGCTGCTGTACTTGCTGCCCTGCAGCGGCGACGGCCGAGGAGGGAGACGAAGGGTCTGTCGTCGCAGCGAAAGGGAGCGTCGAGGTGGAGGCGGAGCCCGAGGGCGACGGCGGCGGCGGGGGCTGCGGGAACGCGACCGCCGCCGCCAGGGCCGCCGCCGCGGCCGTGGGCGTCTCCGACCGAGGGGGGACGTCCCCTCCGGCGCCGCTTACTCCCCCACCCGCGGACGGATCGGCGGAGGCCGAGGGCGGACCGCGGGCGGAGGCGCCTGCTCCTCCTCCTCCGCCGCCGGCGCTGCCCCTGCTCCAGGGCACGGCCGTCGCCCGCACGACCTGGCCAAACGTCCCGCTGCCCAGCAGGTCCTCGACGACGTACGCCCGCCCGCTGCCCGCGGCGATGAGGGAGTCGCCGACGCGCATGATCAGGTCCGAGTGCTCGTTGTCGCGCCCGTTGTTCGAGGCCGGCTCCGGCGGCGTCGTCAGGCACTTGCCAAAGTTCGGGAGGAGCTGGCTCGCTGAGGCTGCTGGCCTCCTGCTGCTGCTGCTGCTGCCGGTGCCGGCGGTGGCGGCGGCGGTGCGGCCGCCGTCCCCGTCATTGGAGGAGGAGAGGCCGTGCGTGAGGAGCGAGGTCGGCTGTATTCGTTGTTTCTGAGGGGTTCGGGTATCTCGAGGGTGAGAGTTTTTTTTTCCTTTCCCTCCGGGGTGACGTCACCGACGCCGCCGGCGACGAATCGAGGGCGAAACGGATTGCTTCCCCTTTTTCATCTGTCTTCGCTCTCGCGGCATTCACCCTCGTCCCCACCCGGGGTTCTTCTCTCCTCCTGCGAGATGGAATCGACTTCTCCTTCTCACCTGTCTCGCTGTCGTAGGTGCGGACGAGGCCGCAGGAGGAGCGTGCGGCGCTCCCTGAGAAGACGAAGAAGATGAAGAAGGCATTATTCCACCTCCTAGGTTCTGCTCCCGGCTGCCTCCACCGCCGCTTCCACCACCGTCGTGGTCCATGTGCTCTAGAGAGGGAGAATGACCGGCGAGCGAACGCAGCAGGAAGAAAGCGAACGAGAGAGAGCCTCCCCCCTCTCGCTCTCCTTTGTTTTTTTCTCTGTGTCAAAAAACGTGAGTGAGAGGGGGCTTGCTCCGCCCTCGTGCTCTCTCAGAGACTGTCACTGTTCGTCTCGATCAGAGACGGTCTCTCTCTTTGAAGCCAGAATCGAAAAGATGCCGCCCCAACAGAGGCCTCCTCCCTCCAACGCAAGGGCGGTCGACGCCGAGGCATCGACAGGCCTCCGCATGCTCGCCCTGCAGTTCGAGGCGACCGGCAAGTGGGCGCAGGTGCGAAAAGCAAAAGAGCTTAAGATGTTTTCTCTCGACGCCCGACGTCGATTCCCCTCGGTGCTCGACCTCGTCGCTCTCACTAGTGTTGCTTTCCCTCCACTTTCACACCTCTTTCCCGGAAATCAAACGCAGGCCGTCAAGTGCTACGACGCCTGCCTCGCCATCGCCGCCGACGAGCCGCGCGTCGAGGCCTCCGTGAGGCTCGCCTGCGCGCGCTTGCTGCTCAGGCACACGGCCAACGCCGCGGACGCCAGGCAGCAGCTCGAGAGGGCCAGGTTGCTGCTCAACACGGTCCGCGACGGCGGCGGCGGCGGCGGAACGGCGACGACGCCCGCTGGAGGCGCCGCCGCTTGCTCCAGTTTCTCCGTCGCGGCCCTGCGCTGCGCCGTGTTTTCGGAGCTGGCTTCAGTGCACGCCTCACTAGGGTCCTCCAGGGCCGCGGCCGACGCGCTCGCGCGGGGCGCCGCTGCTGCTGCTGCCGCCGCCGCTGCCGCTGCTGCTGCTGCCGCAGCAGCAGGCTCCTTTTCTTCTTCCGCCGCCTCTGCCTCTGTCCTTGCCGCCGCTTGGCAGGCGCATTTCGCAACCCATGCGGCCGCCCTGGCGTCCCCCCTGCACGGGGGGATCTTTGCCTTCTCCTCCTCGTCTGCGAAGAACGACCCGCTCGAAAACTCCTCGGCGTGGCTCCCTAGCGCCCCGCCTCTTGCCGCCGCGGCCGTGGCCCTGGCGCGCGGCGCAGCCGCGGCCAACGAGCCCGGGCGGGCGCAGGGGGACGCGGTGGAGTTCGTCCAGAAGGCTCTGAGGCTTTTGGAAGAGGTCGAGCTCGAGGCGAAGCAGAAAAGGGACGAGGAGAGGGAGGGGAACGGAGGCGAAGGAGAAGAGGACGCCAAAGATGCCGCCGCCGCCCTCGGCGACGGCGGCGGGCCCAAGAGGAGGAAGAGCAGCGCCGGCGACGCCCTCCCCGTCGTCGCCGCCGCCGCCGCCGCTCCGTCGAAGAACTGGCCGTCTTCTTCTTTCCCGTCCTCCTCCTCCTTCTCCTCCTCTACATCCGTCTACCCCTCCCGAGCGGTTGAGCTGGCCCATGCGGCCCGACTCCGCGCGCACGCCGAGTCCCTGCGGGTCGCGCTCTCTCTCTCGGCCGGGGACCCCGTCGCGGACCTCGGCATCGCCGACAAGGGGCGCTGCATGCGGCTCGCGGACTCGCTGGCGGCCGCCGTGGGGGCGTCAGTGGCGGCGAGGGGCGTGCGGGAGGCGGAAGAGAGGGAAGTGGCCGCCGCCGTGGCCGCTATCGCCGCCGGAGGAGGAGGAGGAGGAGGAGGAGGAATGGGGGGCGGGGCAGCGAGCGCGAGGAGGCGGCGCGGCGATGAGATCGGCCCCCCTCCTCTTCCCTTCCCCGCCTCCCTCGCGGAAGACGCCGAGGCCGCGGCCAGCGCCGCTGGCGCCCTGGCCACCGCCGCGGGCGTCCTCAGGCCGCTCTGCAAGTTCGTCTACGCTGCGGTACACCTCGCCAGGGGCCTCGAGCTCTGCGACGAGGGGCTGGCACGGCTCGGCGTCGCAGAAGGGCGTTGCGGGCCCGAGAGTGCCGGCAGCGCCGGCGCCGGCGACAACGCCCCCGCTTCCTCGCCGCCGTTTCCGAGCCTGGAATCATCCCTCCCGCCGCACGTTGCCGCCGCCGCCGCCCCTCTGGTGCGGGCGAGGCTTGTCCTGCTCGACTCCAGGGCCCGCTGCTGGCTGTCGCAGTCCGATCTGGCCTCGGCGAGGACTGACGTCGCTGCCGCGCTGGCGCTCGCGGGCGGGTGGCCTCGAGCCGCGGCGCCCTTGCTCGCACCGCTGCTGCTTCCCCTGGCAGGTATCTACTGCCTGTGCTCAAGGGAGATGCATGCGGCTCGCGTCTTCTTGGGGGTAGCTGCTGCCGCCTCGGGGCCACGGGCCTACCAGATGCAGGCGCAGAGGCGGCAGCAGCAGCAGCAGCAGCAGAATGCGGGGACGCCGGGGGCGACGCCCGAGAACCGGAGCGGTGCCTCTCCCGCCGCCGTTCCTTCCTCTTCGTCGTCGGGCGTCCAGCCTCCCGCGGGACCTGCGGCCCCGGCGGCGAACGCGGCCCTGGCAGCGGCGCACGCGGCCTTCGCTGAGCTCGCCGACCCGTCCCCGGCCGGCGGCGGCCCCGCGGCGAGGGCGACCTCCGTGCTAAAGGCCGGTATCGCCTTCCCCGCCGCGCCGGCGCCGGGGCCGGACGTGCCTCGCACGCACCGCGCGACGGCACAGCTCGCTCTAGGATGCACTCTCGCGGCCTCGGCCGCGGCGTCGTCCGCCGCCGCCGCCGCCTGCGAAGCTCCCGCCGCAGCCTCCGCGGCGGCGGCGGCCCGCGCCCGCGCCCGGACATGCTTCGGCTCCGCGATGGCGGCGGCGCAGCGCAACCTCTCCAACCTGCAGCTCACTGCATTTGCGCTCGGGGCGATGGCACCGCTGCTCGCCCACGACGACGGGACGTCGGACGGCGGCGGGGGAGGCGCGGGAGCGGGAGCGGGCGAGGCGGCGGGTGGCGGCGAGGTGGCGGCGGCAGCTGGCGTCGAGGCCGGGCGCACCCTCTTCGTCGGGGCGATGGACGTGGCCAAGCAGATCGACTGCCCCGCGGCCGTGCTCGCCGCGACCTGCGGGTGGGTGCAGCAGGGGAGCGGCGGCGGAGGCGGCGGCGGAAGCGGCAGCGTGGGAGCGGGAGCGGGCGAGGCACGGGCGTCGTCCGAGGCGTACGTCGCGCGGTACGAGGCCAAGAGGGCCGCGAGGGTCGCCGAGGCGAAGGGGCTGGCCCCCATCCCCGAGGTTCAGGACACGGAGGAGGCGCTGGCGGGGGCGAGGGCGGAGCACGAGGCGATCGTGGGGTGGATGCCGGTGTGCCAGTAGGGAGGAAGATATGTCAACTTTTTAATTTTGTTTTTTTTTCTTTTCCTGAACTGCAATCTCTCGCACTTCTCTCTTTTTCTCGATCGACTCCTCGGTCGCTGTTCCATCATCTTCTCCCGTGTCTTCTTTTTTCGCGCCCAGCCACCATTACGCGACCGATGCCCTCCTCGCTCATCGCCGACGCTGCGGCTCTGGTCGACAACTTCTCTGCAGGCCGAGAGCAGCTGCGCGCATTCGCAGAGGCGCACCCGGTCGAGGCCATCTACGCGGAGCTCTCGTCGTCCTCGGCGGCGGCGACGATCGATGCCGCGGCCGTCGCGGTCGTCGGCCGCGCCCTGGCCAAGGTCTTTGCCGACCCGGAGCTCGCCTCCGGGTCTCTCCCGGAGACTTGTCCCTTTGCTGTCGCCGCCGTGCGCTCGAGGGAGTCCCCGGAGCAGCTCAGGGCCCTCGCTGCGGAGGCTCTCGGGCGATGCGTCGCCGCTGGCGTCGGAGGAACGGAAACCGAAGACGAGGCCTCGCCTGCCTCCACCCTCGTCGCCGCTCTCGGAGACCGCTCCGCCGCCGTCGGGGCCGCCGCCGAGCGCGGGGGCCGGCTCGCCGCGGCCACGGAGGTCGGAGCGAGGTCCCTGCTGCGCGCCGGGCTCGTCTCGAAGATGTGCCTGGAGCAGCACGAGATGACGGAAGGCGCCGGCCGAGGAGAAGCGACGACCGCCGCCGCGCTCGCCCGCGCCCGCGCGCTCTCCGTCGCCGCCGCCGCGCTCGCGGCCGGCTCCGGCCCCGCCGCGGCGCTGAAGGAAGCGGGCGCCTTCTCCGCAGTCTCCGAGCAGCTGAGCCTGGAGAGCTCGTCGAGGGACCCGCTCTCGGCCGCTGCGGCGCTGGCGACGATCTCGGACGCGGTTTCGAGCGTCTTGGAGCGAGGCGGCGGCGACACCGGCGGCGCCCGGGCCAAGGCCGTCGGCTCGCTGCTGGCGGCCGAGGTCGGGAGGCCGCTCGCGAGGCTCCTCGCCTCTTCTTTGTCCTCTGGCCCCAGTGTCATCTTCGCAGTGCGTATGCAAGCGATGCAGACGGCGGCGAAGCTCGTCGCGGCGGCGGTCGCAGGAGGAGGCGGAGAGAGCGGCGGCGGGCAAGGGAGCGGGGCGCCGAGCCACGGCGAGGGAAACGACGGCGACGACGACAGCACTGACGCCGCCGCGGTCGCCGCAGCTCCTGCTGCGGCCTCTCCCTCCTCCTCCACGATCCCTTCCCCCTCAAGCCCCGTTGGGGGGCTAGCAGCCGCCCTCCTGGCGTCGATCGAGCGCTCCCTCGACGAGGAGGCCGCTGTCGGCCGCGACGGCGAGATCGTCGACGACGATCAGGCTGCGACCTCATCCTCGGAAGAGGAGGCCTCTCTCCTCGCCCTGGCCGAGCTCGGCTCTACGTCTGGCGGGGCCTCGCTCGTCGCCACGGCCTCCCCGGACGCACTGAGCGACGCTGCGAGGATCGCTCTGGGCGGGAGGGGTGGCTCGGCCTGCAGGCTCGCGGCGCTGCACGCGCTGGCTTCAGTCGCCGGCGTCGAGCGGATGAAGAGGGAGAGGCCGAGGAGGGGGCGCAGCGCGGAAGCAGCAGCGCCGTTCTCTTCTTCCGAGGGTGCAGCTGGGGTGCTTCTCCCCGGTGCCGGGGAGTCTGTCCTGGCTTCCGCGCTCCACTCGGGGGCTCTGACGAGAGCGGCCGGCGGTTCTGCTGCCTCTTCTTCGCCGGCGAGCGCGCTGCTCTTGCTGATTTCGCGCCAGCCCCTCCTGGACGAGAAGGTCGCGGCGCTCAGGCTCACCCTCGCGCTCTGCGCCAGGCCCTGGGGCGCTGCCGAGGTCGCCATGCACCGAGGGTTGCTGGAGAGGCTCGTCGACGTCGCGGCCGACGCGGCGAGCGCGACAGCCGAGTGGAGGCATGCCGCCTGCGTCGCACTGGGAGAGACGGCGGCCAGGGCCCTCTCGGCCGCCGAAGGAGGGAGCCAGACTCTGGGCCCCACGCAGCTCTCGGCGCTGGCCGCCGCGAGGCCCACCGTCGAGTCCGCGGTGAGGTCCGGGCCGCACGGGATCGGAGGGCCCGCGCCGAGGTTTGTGGCGACGAGGGCGGCGAACTAGAGTTGGTGTTAAGAGGAAGGAGAGCGAGAGGAAGAGAGAGTTTGATTTTTTGTTCTTCTGTGAAACATACATTGTTTCTTCATTTGACTCGTCTCTCTCTCTCGCGTGCGCTTCCTCGTCGCCTCGTCTTCTCCTCCAATGGAGCCGCGAGATCTGTCCGCCCAAGGTGACGCCCCGCCAATGCAGCAGGAGGCGGCCGCGACTGTCTCGGTGGCGCTCGCCGTCGCGGCTGCGGCCCGCGATGCGGCGGCGAGGCTCGTCGGCGGCGGAGGTGCAAGCAGCAACAGCGCATTCGTGCTCGTGCTCGCCGCGCGGGCCCTGCTGGACGACGCCGTCTCTGCGGTCGTGGGAGGGAGGCTTTCCGACGTTGTCGACTCCAGGTAAATTGCAATTGGTCGAAGCAAAGAGATGGAGCGCGCGAGAGAGAAAGGCTGTGGAAGGGCATGCGACGTCGACGACGCCCGACAACGGCGAAACGCGCGCTTTGCTTTTTTTTTCTCACCCTAAACCTTTCGACCTCGCTTTCCACCCGCTTCTCCATTCAAAAACAAAACGAACACAAAAAACAGCAACATCTCTACGAGAATCCCGGTGCAAAGGCACGGCGGCAGTCACGCAGTGGCAGGGAATCCCGGAGCTCCTTCTTCTCCTCGAGGGGGAACGGGAGCGACGACAACCGCCTGCGAACACGACGGCAGCGACAACGACCCTGCTGTCACCTTTTCCCTCCGCGCCCGCGTCGCGCAGCTCGAGCGCGAGCTCCGCGAGTCGCGGGACTCCCTCGAGATGCGCTTGACATCGGCAGATGCGGAAAGGCTCCGGAGGAGGATCCAGGGCAGGACCGAGGAGCGGGAGGAGGAGCTGGCGGTGGTCGTGCCGCCGCCGCCGCCGCAGCGGCCGCAGCAGTCAAAGCGCGGGGCCTCCGCCCGCAGCCGGCCTCCGCCCGTCGAGATCCCGCAGCAGTGGGGCAACGAGGCGCTAGGAGAAGAAAAGGCGGAAGTCGCAGCCGCTGCAGCAGCAGCAGCGGCAGCGGCAGCAGAAGAAGAGGCCTCGCCAAAGGGCGGCGGCGGCGACGGCGACGCTGTCCGCGTCGGCTCGCCGCCGCCAAAGGCCTTTGGCGGCGGCGGCGGAGCCGAGGTCGACGGTCGGCAGCAGCAACATCAGCAGCCTCCCCCTCCGCCTCCGCCTCCACCTGCTCTGCTCCCGACGCAGGAGGCCCCACCGCCGCTCTCGGCGACTGCGCGGCAGAAGAGGCCGAGGACGGGAGGGGCGGACGCCGCCGCCGCCGCGGAGGCAGAGGCCGCCGTGTCGGCCCTCGGGCTCGGACCCGGAGGCTTCGCGGCCCCGGCGCCCTCCCTTGCTGCCGCTGCCGCTGATATGGCTGCCGGAGTCGACGCTCCTGCTCGCGCAGCGCAGTGCAGGCGCGGCGAATCGGGCGGCGGCAGAGCAGAGCAGAAGGAAGAAGCAGCTGAAGCAGAAGCAGAAGAAGAAAAAGAAGCGAGGACGACCCCCCTGCCTCCTCGGCACCCAGCCGTCGTCAGGGTCGCCGCGGGCGCGGCAGCAGCAGCTGCTGTCTGGAAGCACCAGCTTCCGCCGGACTCTGCCGGCGCGTCCGTCGACGATCCCGTCATCGTCGCGTGCACCCCTCCCTCCGAAGGCGCCGAGGAAGAGGCAACCCCGTTGGCGACGGTGGCGGATGCTGCTCCTGTCCCTGCTGCCGCCGAAGAAGGAAAAAAGAGGGGGGAGATGGAAGAAGAGGAGCGAAGGCAGAAAGCGCAGAAGCAGCATCAGCGGCAGGAAGTGATGAGGCAAGAGCAGCAGCGGCAGCAGCAGCAGCAGCGGCGGCGGCGACACCCCTCCCCGCCACCGCCGCAGAAGCCGCAGCGAGAGCGGGCTCCGGCTAATCCGGCGTCTGCTGCCGGCGCCGGAGGAGGAGGGGGGGGAGGGGGAGGGGGAACAGGCTGGAAGACGACCGTTCGCCGCAGCAGCGCCGCCTGGCCGCTCCCTCCGGTGGCGGCCGCCTCGAAGCGCGAGATCGACGACGAAAACGACCGCGTTCCCTTCGCGTGGAGGGCCGACGGCGGGGCGGGCGCGGCGGCAGCAGGATCGGCGCAGCCGCATTTCGCCCCGGGAGTCTTCTCCGCCGTCGAGCGGACGGCGACGGCGGCGACGCCAAAAGAGGCCGGCGCCGAGAACGAAGCCCCCGCGCCCCACGCCGCTCGCCGAGCCTCCTCCCCCCCGCCTCGCCCCGCCCCCGGCGCAGCATCCGCGTCAGGGGGGGCGAAGAAGCCCCGCGCCTCCTCCCCTCCCTGGAGGGCGACGCGGAGAGGCCCCAGCCCCTGCGGCATCGACGAGGCCCTCGCGCTGCTCGACTGCCCCGCGCTTGGCGCGGGCGCCGACCCGGCCGCCCCGCGCCGGCCCTCCGTCGTCGACAGGAGCGACGACAGGGAGGCGGGGGCGGGGGTGGGGGAGGGGCGCTCCGGCTCGCTCGCGGCGGCCGCGGCCGCCGCCTCGGCGGCGCGGCGGGCGAGGGCGGCGGGCGAGCGCGGCGAGCACCCGCACCTCGCCGTCGTGCGCGGCAGGGCCGAGCGCGAGGCGCTGAAGGGCGTGACCTGCGAGCAATGCGAGGCCTTCTACGCGGCGTGCGAGGCGTGGGGCAACTGCCTGCAGAGGCCGCGGTGCGTCCACGACGCCAACGGCGAAGACGGGAAGGCGGGGGCGGCCGATGCCGCTGCCGCCGCGCCTCCTCCTCCTCCTCCCCCGAAGCAGGCGGTGAACACCTTCCAGGCGGCGCGGCAGCGCCCGCCGCCGCGCGACCTCGTCCAGGACGCCTCGAGGCACCGCTTCGTCTTCGAGCCCAACCCGACCCCGCCCGGGTTCTGGGACATGGGCTTTGGCGATTCCCTCGACTCGCGCGTCGAGAAGAGGCGCGAGCGCGAGAGGAGCAGGGCCAACGCCGAGAGGCGGAGGCAGCTCGAGGAGGACCTGGCCGCGGAGCGGGAGCGGGAGCGGGAGCGGAGCAAGGGGTTCTCGCAGGGAGGGAAGGCCGGAGGCGCCAGCGGGATGAGGCAGCCCGGGATCTGAATCTTCTCCTTTTTATTTATTATACTTTGTTTGTAATCATACGTCTCGTCGCGCGCGCAAGGGGAGCGAGCGCGAAAAAAAAGAGGAGGCGAGCGAGGGGGGAAGAGAGGGGAGTCGAGGGAGAGAGAGAGGAAGGGAAGGTCGACAGGAGGCGACGTCGTCGTCGTTTGAAAACACTCACACTTTGTCTTCGACCAATCGATCCTGCTTTTGTCACGCCTGGCGATTCTTCCGCAGCACGCGAGCGTTATTATTTGTATACTCTGAAACATCAGCAACACGCGATAGAGCATTAGCAGGTGTTCAGCGCGGCCCTGAAAAGGAAGTAGGGTTTCCTCTTCCGCGTCTCGAAAAGAACAAAAAACGAGGAGGCGAGATGATGGCAACGCCGGCGATAGCCTCCGCGCCTCTGGCGTCTCGCCGCGGGCTTTTCTCGTCGATCCCAAGCGCCAGAAGCCCCAATTCGGTCTCTAGGCCAGCCCTGCATTCTGAGGAGATTCGTGTGAACCCTCTTGGAGCCGCATTCCGAGGCACCAGCCATCCCCGATGCGTCGAGGCCGCCGCCGCCGCCGCAACCGCCGCCGCTGCTGCCGCTGCTTCGACCTCGTCTCCCTCCCCTTCCCCGTCTCCCTCGACGGCCGCCGCCCCGACTGCTGCCCCTGCCGTCGTCCTCACCCGCGAGGCGGGCAAGAACGGCAAACTGGCCGCGGCCCTCGCCCAGCGGGGGCTCTTGACCCTGGAGCTTCCCCTCGTGCAGACGGCCGAGGGCCCCGACGCGGGCGCGCTCCCTGGGTACATCTCCGAGGCCGCCGCGGCGGAAGAAGCCGGAGTAGGCGTGAACACCGCCAAGGCCTACGAGTGGATCATCGTCACCTCCCCGGAGTCGGCCTCGGTCTTCGTTGGCGGGTGGAAGGCTGCGGGTTCCCCAAAAAAGGGCATCCGCGTCGCCGCCGTCGGCACGGGAACGGCCCGCGCCCTCTCCGCCGCCGGCTTCTCCCCTCGAGTTGAGTTCACGCCCTCGGTCGCCAACGCTGTCACGCTCGCCGCCGAGCTGCCCTTTGTCAGAAACGGCTGCCGGCGCGTGCTGTACCCCGCGTCGGCGAAGGCGGGCTCCGACCTGCAGGAAGGGCTAAGCGCGAGAGGCTTTGAGGTCGACAGGCTCAACACGTATACGACGCTCCCGGTCCCTCGCGGCGATCTCCCGGCGGTTTCCGTGGCCGCGGCGAGGAGGGCGGCGGTGGTGGCGCTGGCGAGCCCTTCTGCGGTCAAGGCGTGGCTCGAGGTCATCGCCGGGAGCGGCGATCCGAGCTCGAGCTCCGAAACCTCGACGTCGAGTTCTTCTGCTTCCTCTGATGCGGTTTGCGGCGGCGTCGCCGCGGCCTGCATCGGCAGCACCACCGCCGACGCCGCCCGCAAGGCCGGCTTCGAGCGCGTGTTCGCCCCCGAGGAGCCGGGGCTTGCTGGATTCGTGGAAGCTGTGGTGGAGGCGCTCGAGGAGATGAAGAAGGAATTTGAAGGAGCGGGCTCGTCGCAGTAGGAACAGGCGTGGAGCTTGAACTTGAAGAAAAAGAGGAGGGGGGGGGAAAACGAGGGGGACAATTTTTTCTTTTCTCTTGTTTTTTTCTTTAGTTTTGTTTATTTTCAAGGAGAAGAAAGTAAGAAGAAGAAGATAAATATTGCCCGTGCAGCGACGGAGAGAGAGCGAGAGAAAGACAGCGTGAGACAGCAGCGACAGAAAGAGAGCGGAAAGCGAGCGAACGAGATACATATATTTTCAAAATAGACGTGCAAAATTGTTTTTTTTTCTTTCATTTTTCAAAATAAAAAACGGGCATACGGAGAACTTGCATCCCAGGCTCACGAGCCACATAACTTGGTTGTGCTCGCTGCGGGAATCCTTCGACTGTGCTTGACGGGAATCGTCGAGGTTTTTGGTCAGAGTGTCTTTTCGGTCCACTCGCTGGCATGTATGTAATAAAACAATCAATATCAGATACCTTAAGTGTTTTACTGAGTACAGACTGGTACTCTCCAAGTTGTCCTGATGTCTTAAAGAGAGGAACGAGTTCTTCCTCCTGAAGGTTTTTTTCAGCTTAAGTCCTCGTAATATCTTTTCCAGCTAAAACCCAAATCGTCCAGAGCGTCTCTTCAACTACTGGTTTCGCTGCCTCGGATTCAATGGTAGGCCCTTTTCCTTCTGTCTCACCCTCCTTGGGGAAGGACATCTTTTCAGCAACAACCTCACCATCCAAGAGGGATGCCACAGTTTTTACCCGTTCATCTTGTTGATTGTCGAGGTCACGAAACTGACCCAGTAATTGATTGGACTGGACAAGTTCACCCTCACGAACAAATAATGCAGTATTTATTGGAATATGAATTCGTCTTTGTCTTTGCTGTTGACCATCCACCAGTAACAAGGTTATCGCCACTCGTTGTACAAGAAAACAGATTTGTCCATACGAAGTTCAACCAAACCACCCTGTCCTTTTTCGGGAATGTACTAAACGTTCACTGATAACAACCGCATCTTCAAAGTTATACCCATCCCAAGGAACATAGGCAATCATCAAATTATGCCCTAGCGCTAAGCCTCCTTGCATACTTGCTGCACAATCGGCGAGTAAATCTCCCCGGAGGACCCAATCACCCTCAGAAACACTAGGACTTTGGACCATCGCGGTTTCTTGGTTTGAGCGGTCATAGGCCTGTAAGGTATAACGCCGTTTTTCTTGCGCCCGGCTCTCCTTTATTTCGGGCCAAACGCGAGAAAAAGATACCTCTTTTCTTGCGCCTTCGGTTGCTTTCACCGGTAGTCGTGTAAAACCTGGGAAATGTGTTTTACCCTGTTTTAAGGGTAACAGAGCAGATCTTGGGAGAAACTGATTGCCGTTAATTCTTCGGACAACGTCAATATACATTCCACTCATAGAGGAAACAAGGCCAGCCTCCGCCGCGTGGACGACGTGTCCAGGTTCACCAACAACGAGCCCTTCCAGGCCAGTTGATACAATGAGACGTGCGGAACGCATTAAAGAGACTGTTTGACCTTGCAAGTTTGCTCCCATGAGCGCACGGTTTGCGTCATTATGTTCTAAAAATGGAATTAATGCAGTTGCAATAGATAGTTATTGTCCGACCTCGAGGTCCGACCTCGAGACCTCGATGCTCTGATGACAACGACTGAAAAAAAAAAACTATCCTCCTCCTCCTCCTCTCATCACCATCGTTCATCATCATCACAATCATCATCAACAGGCCCCACACAGTCAAGAACCTGATGTACCAGCTCCTTAAGGGCGTCGCCCACTGCCACCGCCACGTCGTGTTGCACCGCGACCTCAAGCAGCAGAACCTCCTCGTCGACGACGACGCCGAGGGCTCCAAGGAGGCCGACGGGACGCTCACTCTCAAGATCGCCGATTTAGGATTGGGCAGGGCCTTATCCGTGCCGATCAAGGCCTACACCCACGAGATCGTGACGCTGTGGTACCGCGCCCCCAAGGTCCTGCTCGGCTGAACACACTACGCGCCGGCTGTCGACGTCTGGAGCGTCTCGTGCATCTTCGGCGAGCTCGTCCGCAAGCAGGCGCTGCTCCCGGGGGACTCGGAGCTGCAGCAGCTGCTGCACATCTTCTAGCTGCTCGGCACGCCCGACGAGACCTCGTGGCCGGGCGTCACCAAGCTGCGCGACTGGCACGAGCTCCCGCGCTGGGCGCCGCAGGACCTGGCCAAGGTCTTCCCGGCGCTCGAGCCGGCCGGCGTCGACCTGATGCGGCGGATGTTTGAGTACGACCCCGCGAGGAGGATCTCCGCGCGGGAGGCGCTGGCGCACGAGTACTTTGACGACCTGGACAAGGACGCGGTGGACCTGCTGGAGAGCGAGAGCGTGCACGCGCTCGGGTTTTGAAGTTGATTTTGAAGAGGGAGAGAGGGAGGGTGGGTGGAAGGGCGGAGTGGGAGGAGGAGAAGGAGAAGAGGAGAA
>Ga0315289_10004240_pt1 | contig 21400 bp, 20 predicted proteins | sample YL17G11_40_MG_FD_203452 | JGI IMG/M metagenome (GOLD analysis project Ga0315289, IMG submission 203452) | Sediment microbial communities from Yellowstone Lake, YNP, Wyoming, USA - YL17G11_40 | ecosystem: Environmental > Aquatic > Freshwater > Lake > Sediment | place: USA: Wyoming | collected... | reverse complement strand
CTTTCAAGCTTGACAGATTTGATTTTGTCTAGGAATTCGTGAAGGCTTTTAGCGCTATGTCCAGTTGGCTTGCCCATAGTCTCGTAGAAATGAAACGCCTCTTCGTCGCTCAGAGCTCTCACAGTTCTGATGGCTTTGCTGTCAACCATTATGCCTTGGCTTCTTCCCTTTTTCTTGTTTTGCCTAGATTCTTTTGGCACAGTAAGTCATGGACTTCATAGCCTTGAAAACAAGATATTCTTTATGAATCTGGAATTCATTTTTTGTGTGTTTCGTTGATGCTTTGCCATACAGCCATGATTTTGCGTTTTGGCGAAGAAAACCCATATACCCCACACTAGGTTCATCCAAAACAATGTTGAAGGCGCCGGGGTGGGATTCGAACCCTATGGCCGGTGGCGATGTCTCCCCCACTCCCCTTTTTTCCTTCTAGATCATTCCAGACTGCGTGAATGGAGAAACCTTATAGCAGAACCTGACAGCTATTCAGTTCTAGGCGAGAGAATTGAGTGAAACTGATATCTATATCCTCATTTCTGCTGTGCTAGGCTTTCTAGTCGGTTTCTTTGCTGAGTTTCTTCTGGGCTTACTTCAAACACACTACAATGAATATCGAGATAGAGTGGTCCAGAAGAGAGTCTTGCGAGGGGATTTGAGAGCAAGATTGCGAAATTTCCGCAATTCATGGGAAGACCGAGACTGCATCATTCCAGCCACAGATATGAGGAAAGACCTTATCAGCGTAATGAAAGACATCAGGGAAAGTCTCAATGATGAGCTTTCTCAACTACATGAAGAAGAGAAGACTGCAATTCGAAAGGCGACAAATGATTTTCTGAAAGTCGCAGGCAAGTTTCCAAATGACGACGACGCTATATGGAGCGACAAAGTCAAAAACGAAATGGAAGAAATATGCAAGAATATCAAAGAGATTCTGGAGAAGTTGGCTTAGGTTGTCTTCTCGGCTTTCTTTATCTCAAAGCCTTTTAATCTAAGCTCTATTTGAGTGCTAACTGGAACTCCAGTCTTCTCTCGAATTGCTTCCATTCCTTTTACCACAGACTCTTCAATCCTGAAACATACTTGTCGTTTTCTTTCATCCGCCATTGCATTACACCTCATACCAGCTATTAGCGATGGCTTTATTTAAATGTATCGCAATACAGTGCATTACAAGCAGCACGTGCTTTCTGGATCGAATTAGCAACACGCGAGCTCAACTCTTGAGCCTACAGCTGTCTGACTTCATCCGATGCGATGAGAACCTGAACACCAAGCCTCTTCAGAGGGTATTCCACAGCTCTGACGTATCTCAAGTAACTCTCAGTTAGAGCTAGACCGAAATCTGTGGAGGAATCTGTCATATGTCTCATCAATTGCCATATGGCAGTACCCAAGTCTACGTCAAGCGCTGCGGTATCACCCTTGGCTTCTATGACGAGTCTTCTTCCAGATTTCTGGGCTACTATGTCAGGGCCTCTTTGCCTTCCAGGGTGAGTTTCGATGACCTTGTATCCTCTACTCTTGAGAAAAGCCATTATTTTCTGAAACATTTCCTCTTCTTTCATAGACAAACCTTCCTAATAGCGCGCGCTCCCAATCAGAACTCTTTCATAGGGTGCACAAACCCGCGAAAAAACCCAGCCCCGAAACCGTGACGCACGCTATGCGCTGTGTCGTAATCCAGTATTCATTGAATTCTGTTGAACAACTCGGTCATGTCATCGGTAAGAAGGTCCTTATGTTCCTGGTTTGCGAATCGGTAGATCGTCCTGTAAGTTTCCTTCAAGTTCTTCATTATCTCATCTGACGCAGCTGACATATTGTTCTCGTAGTCTTCTGCTCGTTCAAACAGCTTCTTTAGGATCCCAACTCTTTCCAAAAGACGAGAATTTCGCCACCTCCCTGCATTGATCCTCTGCGCTTCGTAGATCAATGGTTTGTAAAGCTCATCATTAAACTTAACATACTTTGACAGGTAATTATAAACAGGCCAGAGAACCTTTGTCTTGAGAATATTCTCATCCTTCCACAATTGCGCTGAAGCCATCCTTAGAGGGTACTGGAGGTCATAGGCATTGACTCTAATGTACTCGATAGTCTGTATGCTCTTTTCAAGAAAGCTGATCCTAGAATCAATACTACCGGTCCCCAGCCTCTGGCCAAGATCCGTTTTAAGCAAGATAAGGACTGTCATGAAATCGGGATGGCAAGAGATCGGTTTGTTTTGATAGCGAACTCTTCTAAACGCTTTCAAAGGTAATCTTGAATGCGTAACCAATCTGTAGAACAGCTTATCTGACTTGTAGTATTCGTCTGTTAGATCGTAAGTAATTGCAAGGTTTAACGCATCTACTCGATTGTTTATCTCGCTGTCCAGACGCATTCCGTTTAGAAATCCCAATGTTCTCTGGTAGACGCTATCGTTCTTTTTCCACTTGCCACTTTCTCCAACGACCTCTTCTATCGGTAGCAGTTTTCGTTCGTCTGTCAACTGCTTCAGGTTTTCTAGGCTAGTTTTTAGATGTGAGCTTCGCTTCATTCTGTCGCCGAGTGCAAGGATGTTTAGCAGTCCTCCCATATTATCGTAGTAGTCCTTTAGTTTCTCTTCATATACAGCCAAATTAGAAGGAGGCAATTGCAGAAACTTGTAGAAACGTTCAATGCGTCGGTTCTTCATCAAGTCACGGAACGATGCAAGCTGTCGAGTTTGGTGTGCAACCTTTTCTAGGTGGGTCAGCAACTCCCAAGCAGAGGGAGGCAGAAGGCAGTATTTGTCTTCTGGAAGTTTCGCTTTCAGCATATAGTTAATGTATCCAAGATTTTCAAGGTCTCTTGGCGATGCTTGCTCAGGATCCAAGTACACATAAAGGTCTGAGTAGTCGATGTTGAAGATATGTTTCACACTGTCTTTCTCTTCAAGCGAGTAGACGAGATTGCAGCGCAGAGCTCTTAGAAAATTTGTGGTCATTAACCTAAGCCTGTGACCTCTCCATAGAATCTTCCTTTTCCTCTCGATGCTTTTTACGATTTGCTGAACTTTCTTTATCGGAAGCCCAATTCTTTCTGAGATCTCTGCATCCTCAACATCCTCCAATCGCTTAAGCCTATAGACTTCAAGTTCAGTATCAGTAAGTAATGGTAGTTCCTCTTCCATCAAGTTCCCTCCTGCTCGCTTTCTGCGAGTTGGGCAGACAGAGTGCAGTGTTTCAGGTGTATCTTTCCATTGACCACTCCTTTCATCACAGCGTAGTGAGCAATCCAAAACAATCCGCAGTCTTTCATCTCTTGGCTGTCGCATTGGCCCAATGCGTAGTTGATGACGTCGTTCCAATTGCTCCTATTTCTCATTCTTCTGATACCACCCTCTAGCAAATTCATTGTCTGCTTTAGCGCTAGCGACCAAGGTATTTCACCTTCAAATTCCTCTTCTCTCCACGATCCACAAATCCACAAAGTAACTCTGTCTTGAAAATCGTCCGAATTGATCAAATCTATTAGACTGTTGGTTTCTAGCCAGTTTTCGGGGTCGATCATCAAGAAGATTCTTTCATAGACAGGCAATTATACCATCCACCTTGTCATCGCGCAAATCCCAAACAGGAGGGCAACGAAGCTCAGAGCAGCTGCAATCACCAAGAAAAGCAAAGTTGAGAGAATCATCCATAACCCAGCTGTAGTCATTATATACAAGATTGAGAACAGGCTGTTCGTGACGCAGAGGACGATAAGAACTACCGAAATCCAACCAACGAATGAATAGGCGATGCGTAGAGAGTCCACTTCATAATGGGTCTTCCGAAGACTCAATGATTGTCCTAAAACAAAAAGTAATATCCCACCCAAGGAGAAAGTTATTTTGGCAAGATCACTTGCCATGCCTTTTTTATCATTGATGCTCATGACCTCAAGATAACCATAGCAATTTGCCAGCACGATCAAAGGTATGAAGGTTGAAGCAAGACATAGACCGGCTCCGAGAAGAACGACATAGATCTTTCTCAAACGTTTCCCTCTCAAGGTACACTTCTTGGATCGTCTTGGATCGTCTATTGTGGGGAAATAGAATTTAAGCCTTATGTTATCGATGACAAGGCTCGAGACTTGGCGATAGCGACCGTTGTAGCGCGCCGTGCTAACTTCTCGTACCCAATATTTTGTTAAGTAGATGTCAACCGATTTTTGACAACATTAACCGACAGTTAACAGGACAACGATCCCTTTCGCGCGAACTGGAAGGAGTGTCAAAGAACGATCAAGACTTGTAAGACAGAGATGGTCTCCTTTGGCGGGAATATTAGAAATAATGAACTGTATATAGCGGGTCAACGCAATGCAGACTAATAAGTTCGAACCTATGGACCAGATGACCAGAAGAAGGAGTATCATAAGAGGCCTCACATTGAAGCGGTCTACAGCTTCCTGAAGACGCAGTACAGCATGGCCATCAACAAGGTCAGAGGCGTAAGAAACGTTGCTTCCTACGCGCTTTACAGCCTACTGTGCTTGGTTCTGAACAGAGAAGCGGCAGAAAACATCAGAAGACCAGACAAAGCAGTCTCACCAACATACTTCAACACATAATAAAGGGACAAGCCAGCGCGCTATACACACAAAAGATTTAAGATGGATGGACAAAAAGTGTCTATGTGGGTGATTCAAATTGAAAGAAAAATGTATATGCTCAGCAAAGTCTGAAATTCCGGGACCCCATCATTCCACTAAGTGTCCGCTATGGACGATCTCTGACACGGCACGAGGTACGATGGGATATGGGCCACTTGCCGATAAGTTAGGTCCAGATGCGGGTTGGAGAAGACCCTGATAGGTAGTCTTCTCGGAGCTTGTGCAGTCTCCATTTTCTCACTAATATCCGCAAAAGCCAAGGGGCCGACTGGCGCGATGATATGGGAAGTGTTTTACGTAGAGGGCGCTCAGGTCATGTTGTGAGCGTCTTTGTTTGTGGTTTGGACGTCCATAAGGAGCGCGCATGCATGTTCCGAAAATGGTTAAAAATGGTTTTAATTCGTCTTTTGTGATTTGGGGGCAATTTTAGGCCTCGCGTCGGCTTTCGGTCTTCTTGCAGTGTCCGCCTTTTTCGAACTGTGGAGGGTTAAGCTGAAGGTCGCGGTGTAGGGTTCCCCGATGATCAGGATCGGCTTGACGCCCGAATCACGATTTTCCATCCTCAGCACGGCCAAGACTTGACTACAAAATAAGCCCGTATCGGGCGTGAACAGGCAAAAGAAGAATAGCGTTGTCAAGGTGCAGTATTCATCATTGGCTGTATCCCTCCCACCCCGACCAACCTACGCATTTTCTGACGTAGATATAGTCTCAGATCAGAAGTCTTTTGGCTCTTCTGCGTGCGCCTGCCTTGTTCTTCTTGATACGTGTGTAAGGTAGCATATGTGTGGGGCGAATAGGCTGAGACCTGCGTTTAAATCCTTCGCATCCTCGCGTGATGTTAGAGCAACAGTTCATATCCGAACATCGACCAACTAAATGATTTGCTTTAGCTCGTCAAATTTCCTAATGACAAAGTCAGGTTTGGTTCTTGGATGTTCATAGCTCCTCCATGACGCTTCATGTGAATACTCAGGCGGAGGTATGTACAGGATCGTTGCCATCCCGATTTTCTTCCCAGGGAGCACATCTCTGATTGGATCATCACCGACATAAGCTGTTGTCTTCGGTTTCGCTTCCAAAGCTTCTAGTGCGTCATAGAAGACTTTTGCGTTAGGCTTTTCTACACCCACTCTCTCAGAGCTTAGAATCAAATCAAAGAAACCAATTATCCCATAGAATCTTAGAGCAATATCGAGAGCGAATTTTCTCTCATTACTCAAGATAGCTAACTTGAAGCCTCTATTCTTTAGAAACTCGAGTGTCTGACTGACTTCGATTCTTCTATGATCAGTAGTCAAGACTTTCTCAAAGCCTTGTCGGTATATTCCAAGGATTTCTCGAACGATGTTAGAAATGTCTTTCATGCATATTCCGACCTCTTTAAGCACCTGTTCTACTATAGTTTCTTCTTGATAGAAATGAGAGACGAAAGGCAAATCGATTTCATTGTTTGCCTCAATCCACGATTGAACAAATCGCTGCCATCCTACTCTGCATGCATTAGCTTCCAGCAATTGTCGGAAATCGTTCGATTTTATTCTGAGAATTTGAAGGAAAGGATCTAGAACCAGCGTGTTTCCGTAATCAAAGATCACGGTTTCTATTCGCGTCTTCAATGAAGGCCTCCTTGGAAATGTTAGATGAGGTCAATTATAAGCTATTATTTGGTCTTACGTTCTCACATTCTCTTCGCAGTGTACATTACGAGGAATATATAGACTAAGAAACCAGCAAAAGAAAAAGCCCCAAACAACGGATACAAGAATGTGAAAGCTGTAACCCCAAGTGGTATCAGGCCTACAACAAACAGACTATGCCCAATTGTGGCTCTCCTAACTGCCCTAGACAAAACGGCATCTTTGGCGAGAATACCGTGTTTCATTTGGAACAGACTCGCGGCTTGAAAGAAGAACAAAGCTGAAAATGTGTGTAATAATGCACCCAGAAATATAGCAGGAACCAATACTGCTAGAAACAGTTCACTTTTTTCAATGATCAATCCGAGCAAGAGATATTGGGCACTAGCCAGAAACGTAGCCACTGCAGACGTTGTTTGAAGTGCCCCCAAGAGCTCATTTGGTTCCGGAACACTACTTTGGCCCAAAGTATCCTTCATCCCACAGAGTATATCTCCAATCTCGAATAGTTTTCGGTAAATCAGTGTATTTTTCGTGTTTCTCAAGTTCAAAAGATTCCAGTCTGTTTCCTATAGTCCTACAGAGTCTTGATAGGCCTAGCGACAAACCTCTTACAGCATCCTCGTTTACGATGTTCAACATTTCATATTTGCAGCGTATTAATTCCTCTTCAAGCTGGTCTATCGTTTGAACCCTTGTAGAGGATTTTTCTATGATCTTCTCAAATTCGTCAGAGTATATCTTAAGCTCTTTCTTCTTGAGACGTGATAAATTCCCTAAACGCCCAGGTTTCCACTGTTCAAAAATCAGACCGATTCCTTCTTTGATGTTACGCAAGTTATCGTATTTTAGCGTACCACGAAACTCTGCATTGCCTCTAAAAAGATAAAACTGAAGGTTTTCTGTTTGTAAATCAATTTTAGGCGGGTCCTCATTAGCTTTCACATAGATTTCAAGCAAATTTCGAAACATTGTCAAGAGGTTTCCCAAAAGATGTGGACGAGTCTCTCCATCCATTCTCAAAACATAAATCGGGTCTCCTACAACTCCGACAGACTGGATAAATTCTTTCTTAGCAAGATTCTTATAGCTAGGCTCATGAACCATCCATCGTAACTCGTATTGAGTCCAAAATCGTAACTGATCTAGATCAGCAGAAAACACTTGAACTTTGATTCCCTTTTCACTAAGCTCTCGTGCCCTCTGCAGTAATTCATCTTCAGCCCTTATGACAAGTCTAGACATTTTTATCAAACGAGTACCGTCTGTTTTTGCGCGCTCAAGCATATTGTTTGTACTTTTCATTCCTTCAACCGGTTTCAAAGAGCAGCTTATCTTTCGAGTAAAATCACCAAAATCCAATTCCTTCTTAATATAGCTTGGTAGAGCTTTATCCAGAAGCTTTTCAAGCGAGTCATCCATCTTTTCACTTTCATATGTTGCAGCAGTCAGTCTACAAAAGGCAGTTTTGAACAATTCTATCGTTGGTTTTGCCTGAGTGAATATCTCGCACTTTGAAAACGTGTACGCCCGTCGAACGTTAGCCCTCAAGAATTCTTTGAACTTGTCCCATTTCTCTAATGTCACAAACTTTTCAATATCGCTAGAGGATGTCTCAAAACCGGCAACGAAATCGAAACCGCTGCCAACTGCAAAATCGAAACCTCTTCCTTGCAATGCAGCTTCATCTTCGAAAGACGGCGTGAAAAAATAGCTTGTCGGTCTTTTCATCTGCATATAGAAGAATATTAGCTCTGAAGCTTATAGGATTTACGAAAATGATTCAGTGATCTTGAAAACCCTTCAAAAACAGTTTCGATTAGGAGTTCTTGTTGTTAGCCTGTCATAAGTAGCGCCCACTTTCTAAATTCCGGTTGAATTGGTTCGACCTGTTTTGAAATCACGTAAAGATCCATTCTATGAATAAGATCGCATTAACTGGGATTTCGCCCAACAAAACGTTTCTCAGACTCCTAATTCATGTGAGCCGCATATACCTGATAGCGCAAGGTTTTTCACAGTTGGCTCGGCACTATGCAACTAGGACCTGAAGCATGAGAGAGAAAGACTTGAAAACATCTAAAGGAGCCTGTAGTAGAAAGCTAGGTGATTCACACACTACCTCTATTAAAAACCATTGGGTCACGTACTACAAGCACTTAGAACGATTCCTCGGGTTCGAAACTAAGGCTATTTTTCCACAAGGTCTCTCATCTGAAAAAGTTCAGATGGTTCAAACAAAAAACACCAGAAAAACGGACATAATGATCGAAAAAGGAATTAGGACTTACTGGAAGAAAAATAGTCAACATAATATGTTCGACGGTGATAGAGCAAGGTATGAAGGAATATGTTATGATGAGAAGAGACATGAGCTAGGAATATTCTATAGCCATGAGAAATACAAAACTTACTTCTATACCGCAAATATGAATCTTTCAAGGTCATATCAAGCAGAGCTGCTTAGCATAAATGGTGTGGTCATTACAAAGGACAATCTCATACCGATTGGCTTGAGAACAGCTCAAACGAATCATATGGGGATATGGCATATAGTCCCAGCCGGTTATATTGATATCGAACGTGCAGTTGATGATGCAGCAAGAAAAGAAAGACCAACCTTGCCAGAGGTATGGAGTAGCGAAACGCCGTATGCTGCCACTGAAAGAGAACTCCAAGAGGAACTAGCCATACCAAAAGAGTGCGTCGATGCGAGCAAGATGAAACTGATTGGCGTTGTATTCAATTATAATAGAGATTACGATACAACTGTTTGTGTCGCAGTACCTGTTGACTGCCATTCCAGCGAGATTGCACTAAGAGGAGAAGAGCACCAAACCATGCGTTTTCTGAAAACCTCGCTTAATGATTTGAAGGAAGAGCTGATTCAACTATCAAAGGATAGAAGCACTAGCTCGGGGCATCTCAGAGGCGACATTGCTTTGACAATAGCCCACCTATATGGATGTTCGCAATACGTCAAGACACTCGAAAGTGTTGCCAAGGAAGCCTCGAAATCGCGATAATGCTACAAAAAAACAAAATCACTTTGGCTCAAATGGATTCTATCTTTGTTTTTCCGCTGGAGATCGGAGCACGGAAAACCAGAAATTCAGCAGGAGATGATTGATAAACAACCCTGTGAGGCTTGTTAGGTGGAACAGCAAGAATTCGCATTGGCTTAACGTCGATAACCTCATCTTCCACCTTCACTCTTAACATACCCTGTAAAACAAAATAGTATTCTTCTATAGGAGGCGTATGCGAATGCTCGACTTCGTTCTGGAGCATATCCTCGTTTTCAATGCTCTTGTTATATCTGACTTGAAGCTGTTCAGAATAGAATGGCGAAGATTTTGGCACTTCGGCAGGTGTGCCGATGACCCAACGATTCCACTTCGTGGAGTCTGTAAGGTCTAAAACTGCGACTCTTACCATCTTCTCACCTAGCGACTACTTTTCGTGAGAATAATAATGCGGAAAACACATATAAAATATGCATATCGAAGGAGCAATCTGATATCACGTGAAGAGCTTAAACCTTGAAGCGAAGCCTGACCCTTTGGGCAGAATTTTGAGCGCACGCGGAACGAGAGCACAATAGGAATTTGGCCCCGCCCCCTTTTGCGTGTGGACCCCGTCGGACCCGCTATCCACGGTGCCGACTTGTGCGGGTGACATGACCACTTGTCTGGGGTTCAAACCCGGCCCTCGGCACTTTAGTGTCTTTTCGCATCTTCTCATAGTAGCCTTGCATGCTATAGCTCTTAAAATCTACGCCACTCTTAAATGACTGGAGAGCCAAATTCGTTATCCTGCGATTTCACTTCCAAATTAATATGTACCAGAGAATAATAGAATTACAAAGGTGATGTCGGTTTGAGCAAAGTTGCAGAAGCTGTTGAAATTTTCAATAAGAGGAGAAGGTTTTACAAAAGCGTAGATGTTAGAATAGCAGCAATTAAACAGGAAGATTCTTGGTATAACGTGCGCACCAGAATTTTGCTGTCTTGCGACAAAGCTACTGATGTCATTGAAAGAAAGATTGATGTCGGCAACTTTATGATTCTTTTCGAAAACATTAGCGCAGATAATTTTCCTACTCTATTGGAGACTATAGATCGAGACGCAGTGGAAGTTGATGGAACTGAGATTAAGTTCTTCGCCGATCAACAACACTGCCTATCACTTGAAGATTGGTATCGTAAAAATAGTGACCGGGCAATTGAGCGTTGGGGTATTGATTGGCCTTTGGATGTATTCAGGTGGGAAGTGAGTCACAAATTTCAGAATGAGATGTCGATGATCTTAGAGGGTGTGAGTGAAAGATTGAATTGTTATGACCCACCTTATGAGGACGTTTACAAAGTCGTCAGAGAATTCTTAGGATTGCATGAATATGTATTTCGAGAATATGAGGGGGGACGATCTTCGGTTTGCTACATATTATTGCCTTATTATCTGGCGATAAAGAATTGCCGACTCCAAGGAAACCAATTGGATTTCGAGATAAAGTTTCACCCATCAATAGACACAAGTGACTTACGCCTCAACTTAATAGCAGGAGGGAAAACGATCAAAAGGCGCCAGGAAACCTTCAACAGAAATCAAACACGGAAACATGGTGGCTTCAAATTAGCCAAAGCTTCGCTGAATTTAGAGGATACTGCGGACGTTCAATTATACACGTTTTTAAAAGGCAGAGAGAACGAAGGCCCATCAGACAAGCGATATGTTAGAAACCTTGAGATTACAATGAATTCACGATTTATGGCTAATGATATTTTTGAGGCAAGCGCCGAAAAACTAACAAGTTGGCTACATGGAGAAGGAAAGCAAAGTTCAGACGATTTTGAACATGCTGTGAGTATATTATTTCACCTTTGTGGCTTCAGTGCAGAATGGTTAGACCGAGGAAATCTCGCAAAGGATGCCCCAGACATTTTGATATTTTCCTCTGAACCACAAGCTCTGATTGTAGGAGAATGTAAGATTGATGTATTTGGATGGAAGGAAATGAGAAAACTGAAGGATAGAGCGAACAGGCTTTTCCAAGAAATCAAAATGGACACCTATCCCACGATGTTTACGTGCATTAAACAAGATGATATTGAAGCAGAAACAAAGGAAAAGGCTCGTAATGAAAACGTGACAATATTGACCTCTGAAGAAATAAACGAACTGCTCAAGATGGCCCTAAGAGGAAGTGAACCTTCGGATGTGCTTAATCGTTACTTCCAATATGGACTGAGATATCCTCTCAAGTGATTTCTTCTTCGGACATGCCCATTTCACGTAGCTGACCAACACGTAGAAACGTCTTCTCATATTCGTTTAGACTTCTCCTTCGTAATCGGCAATCGCAAAATACCCACTCAAGACATTGCTCTGCAGATTTAACACGATCGCCCACGAAGAGGAAACCACGATCCCACGAAGAGGCGTCACGATGATCCACGAACGGAAAGTCTATCGTAAGGATATCGTGTTTCTTCGTGGAAAGCCACGATCAAACCCTTCGTGGAAGCTGATCCAGCGAAAAAGTCTATTCTAACAACAAAAACAGCAAGCGCATGCGCTAGAATCTAGTGCATGCGGTCAGTAGCGGAGGCCTAAAACACGCTGGGGACCGTTCACGATCGCCCTGTGGGCCCAGGCGGCCTTAGCCTTGCTGGGCATGAAGAGAAAAAGGGATTCGTTCTTGTAGTATGGACAGCTTAGTTCCGGCCATTTCTTGGCTTCTGCAATCACGTAATCCCCACGGAGTCTAATAGAATACAATGAATGCTCTAGCCCTTCGCAGATTTGTAAGACGGAGAAACAGCCCTCTTTTGTGGAAATAAGCCTTAGAAACAGAGAATAGCCATCTAATTGTTTTCTATGCCGAATATCACGCATAACCGTTACATGCAGAAAGAACATTCCGTTTATCCGAGAGCGTGTTAGAGTCCATTAGCGCGCGCAGATTCTACATCATTCACTACAACAACGAAGACGTGGGCATGGATATTCGAGGCTTCCCGGAAAAAGACAGGCCAATAGACCTCAAAACAGGAATAGAAATCGCACCAAACCTAAAAATCAGATTCGCAAGCAAAGAAGACGCTGACCTACTCGCGCCATTCAACCCTCCAATGAACAGCATAATCCACTGCACCCTCAACCAATACGTACTAGAATGCACAATCGAAGTCGAAGACAGTTCCGAAACTTCAGCAAAAACCCAGCACCACATCACACGCACCATAGACAGCGCAGTTCAAGCCCTAAGGCTATTCAAAGCAGGATATATCGACGCAAACACGATTCTCTGGGCAAACGAAAGAAACGCAGACAAAAAGACCTCTCTTTCCGCTAAGACGCACAGTTCCGACTCCATGAGCGAATACTGCCTGATCACACGTGAGATAACGGAATTCCGCGAGCTCGCAGCTAGAACTCTGGAAATAGACCTTGAAAAGAGAAAATCACTGCGCATCGCACTAGACAGATTCAACAGAGCCCGTCCAATGCGCTGAGCGCGAGTTCACATTGATAGGAAAAGACTCACAGGTACATTGTATTTATCTCGGGCTGTGTAACATTGTGTCACAAATCTTATATGCAGTACACTCAGAGCAATATTCGGAAGAGGTATCTTGCAGATGTCAGCAATGATGCGCGGCAAACGGTTACACGGATATTCATCTGTCGCTCCTCTTCCAAACGAGATTAAGTGAAGAAGAGAGGAAGGAAAAATGCAGAAGAAAATAGTCAGGGAAAACGCGCTCGTTTTGATTCTTGCTCTCAGCATTCTCGTTTCTAGCATTAGTCCTGCTTTGGCTGTGGTTCAGAGAGTTGGTCAACCGCGGATTGACGATGCCTTCATGAAGGTCATCCAGGATCCTGATGCGGCTACCCTCGCTTTCCAGACTTGTGAGGTTGAGTTTCTGCCTGACATGATCAGGTGGGCCAACGTCCAGAAGCTGATTGGTGAGGGCAACCTCATGCTCGCGTCCGTAGGATACCACTACTGCTATATCGCCTTCAACTGCCGTGATTATGTGCCAGACGATGCGGGACAGCCTGATGCTGGTCGCCCGCTTGCACCTTTGAACTGGACTGACTTCAGACAGGCATTGGTGTGGTCTGGTTTGAGCCATGATGAGAAGACTTCTGCAATCGTGCAGATCTACGGTGGCCCAATCGTTACGGCCGTTGACTCGCCCGTGCCGCCATCGCTGGGTGTTTGGCACTGGGAGCCACCAGAGTATCCTGGCTGCAACTATACGAAGGCTTGGGAACTGCTTGAAGCTTCAGGCTTCTACATCTTTGAAGGTCTGCTGTATCAGCCGAACGGCGTTGTTGTAAGAAACGAGATTGAAGTGTTGTCTCCTGCTGGTACTCCGACTTCGAACGCTTTCACTCAGAAGTGGGTTGACAAGTGGAATGGCTTCTTCGGCACCTATTTGGCTGTGACGAACTGTGTGTTCGTGCACAGCATGGTTGACTTTGGTGGTGAGTTGGTTCCGAGGGCCTTCACCTACAGAAACTTTGATGCCTACTTCTTGTGCTGGGGTTTGGGCAGATTCCCAGACTACCTGTATGACTTCTTCCACAGCAGCCAAGACTTTCCAGACAGCAACAACGCCCCAGGACTGCGGGACCCAGTGCTTGACCACCTTCTTGAGATAGTCAAGTGGGGTACGGTTTATGAGGAGAAGATTGAAGCAGCCTACGAGGCTCAGAGATTGCTGGTCTTCGAGGACTGCCCGACAGTTGAGCTGTACTCTAGGACGTACTTCAACGCCTTCAAGGACTACACGTTCTACACGGGTGGTGCAGACACTAAGGCATTGGTGAACGCGGTCAACGCGCAGGGCTACGGTGCTGATAACCCATCCACTTGGGGTTTGATGCACTGGAGCAATGCTCCGACTGGTGGCACTGTAAAGTACGTGTTGGGCTCGGCCCCGGTGAACTTGCACCCAGGATGGGCTACTTCAGGTGTGGGTTTGAAGTCAGAACAGATTGAAGGCTTTTGGTGGGATCTGTTGAAAAAAATCGTGAAAGTGATCGTGGAGGAACTGATTGATAGAATATTCCCACCCGAAAAGCCAAAGGCAGCGTGCAACTGGAGTGTTGAGCCGTTCGTTTGGGAGCCACTCAACGTTTACGAGGGCCAGAAGGTCAGGTTCCAGCTGCGCGAAGGCTTGCTGTGGCATGACTTGACACCAGTGACAGTCAACGACATTCAGTTTGCGCTGTCGTTCCTGCCGAACTTTCCACAATATCAGCCAATTTGGGACTATTTGCTGTGGAGCCAGATCGTTGATCCATGCACTATTGACATCTACTTGAACACCACGTCTCAGTGGATACTGTATGACTTGGCCGGTGTTTCGTTGCTGTTCCCTGAGCACATGTACGGCCCAGACGGCTGGCTTGTGGCTCATGGCTACAACCCAGTGAATGCGGCTGTCGACACGATCACGTACACGGTCGGCGAGGCCAAGAAGGCTTTGATCGGCTGCGGTCCGTTCGTGTTCGACTACTACGACCCAGCAACAACCATCGCCCACGTCATAAAGTTCCAGCACTACTGGATTGACAGCCCAGTCAAGGTCAGCATAGTCCAGCCACAAAGAGTTGATCCATGCGAAACCTTCGAATACTACGTCGAGGTCGTCAACTATGGCAGTACAGATGCTGTGACCGGTGAACTAGTGCCATTCGTCATTGACCACATCGACCTCACCGAAGACGGTGTCGTGGTCGACTCCATTGTTGGGCCAATCCCGCTGGAGCCTTTCGACTGGATAAAGTTCGGTCCGTTCACGGCGCACTTCGACAAGGGACCACACTACCTTGACGCGCACGTCTACGAAGCCGATATAGTGGCTGGGCCTATCGACAGCTACAACTGTCCAATTTGGGCCACACTGAAAATGGACGTTAACTTGGACTTCTATGTGGGCATTGACGACATCTTCGCTGCGGCAAGCGCATTCGGCTCACAGCCACCACCATTCCCAGGATACGAACGCTGGGACGAACGCTGCGACATTAACGGCGACTACTACATAGGAATCGACGACATCTTCAGCATCGCAACCAAATTCGGTTGGGACGCATAAAAGAGCAAACAATCCCCATTTTTCTATTGTCGAGAAGAATGGGTGTTTCCGTGGTCGCTCTTAGGACACGAGAGGAGCAGACATAGGCTTGGGTATTTGCGCTAATATTTACTTCAACGTGGTCTCATGATATCCTCTTACCTCATCGTAGACAGTTCTGATAGAGTAACCGAAGAGCCTTAGCATGTTTGCAGCTGCGGAATAAAGAAGAAACAGATACTTCTTGAAGTCCGAGTTTGTGCCCTTTTCTATCAATTCCTCTGCGGAGACTCTTCGCTCATAGCGTTTATTCTCGGCACTGATGAAAAGGAACCTCACGTTTTTGCCAGCGGAAACCTCAACGCCTTCCTTCATGAGCTGTTTTGCAGCAATCACCTGGCTGACTCTCTGCTTGTACCGTTTCGGATCCTTAGACAAATGCTTGGTAACAATCAAATCCCAGACAGAAACCTCTCCAGCAAGAAGCCTTTCCCTGTAATCTCGGATCACCTTTAGCGCGTTAGGTATCTTTTCACGGAATTCCTGAGGGTTCTTGGCTTCTGCAAGCACTTCCAGCATCTTTGTCTGAGCTTCATATATGAAGTGGGGCGTGTCTCTTCTTCGGACTTCGAGGCCTCGCACTTTGATCTTGCCGCTCTCCATGACTCCATAGTAACGATTCAAAACCCCAACGTTGGGATGCATTTTGCTGGGAAGAAAAACAATCCACTTGTAGCGGCCTTCAAAACTGAGCGGAATCCTCGTCTTCTCGCCTATTTCTCTGCACAGCTCCTCATATTCCTCGACTGTTGCGCCTCTTTTCTTGAGCCATAACGAATCAACGATGCCATGAACAATCTTGAAACCTCTTTCTTCAGCAATCCTTGATGCTTCCAGGAAAGCGTCTCTGCCAAAAGCGCACACTCCAATGTGCCCATCAACCGTTCCAAACCTCGCGTTCCTATACCCCAGATAGCCAAAACAGGTCACGAGAATCCATTTCAAAGCTGTCAGCCTACGGTCATAAACTTCCTTCATCGCTTCATCTCGAGTTTCTGCCTTTAACCTCTTGTACGTGAGCCTCTTCACAACCACAGGTTTCAGAGCCTTAGGCACAATCCCAACACGTTTCTCACAGATATTGTAGCCCAGATCGGGGATTCGCAGCCTGGAGTCGGGACAGCATTTGCAGAGAACGGTCTCAGCAGAAATGTTGTTGTTAACCATCACCGTCGGATACATGGAAGCAAAATCAACTTCCCCAACATCATCGTGGATTCCAACTATAGGTTCATATATGAAGCCTCCGCGGTCTCCAACCAGCAGCTCGTAAGCGGATTTGAAAGCTTCAGGGATGCTCTTGCTTCTGGGAATCAGAACATTATTCTTCATGGCCTGATAGAATTGAATGCTCGCCATGCTTGAGCCTATTGACGAGCGCGCAGCCGTGTGCAAGGGGACCCTGCAGGTTCTAACCACTTCGACTAGCCCGTCAAGCCCTGCCTCGCTGAGAATGAAAGTGTTCTTTTCATCAATGTGAACCCTGCCGTACAATCGCCTCGTCGGAGCTCGATAGAACGTTCGGCCATAAGAAAAGTGGGTTTTCCCACGAATGTTCTTGGCAACAAGGGGAATGGGATCTCTGCTTAAGACCAGTTTCTCCAGAACACCGTTGATAATCGCTCTTCGAACGAGGTAGGGGAAGAGATGCGAATCCCCACCTCTGGTCACGATGATATCGGGGTCAAGCTCCTTGACAGCGTGCACGAGCTGCAGTAACTTGTCTTTCTCTTCTTCGACATCAATGACCACTTTGTTTTTGTCTTGGCTGACCATTATCTTAGCTATTGGGTCATAGACATTCGCAATCTTACCTTTCTTGGCAACGTCCACATCTATTCTCAGGATTCGCAGAGGCGGAACAGAATAGTCCACACTATCCGCAGAATCCAAGAGACTGTACTTCAAACCCGTTGCTTGAACCTCAATGTGGACAAGCCCTAAGGGAAAAATGTCTTTGGAATGAAGGTACATTTGCTCGTGTTTCAGGTCACAGTTGAAAACCTGATATTGCAGGTATCTCCCGGACTTCAGGATTCTTTGAGTCATAGAAGGAGCCATTCTGCAGTCTTTGAGCGTGATTTCCAGGACCTTGGACTCTTCAGTGTCAGTAGCCTTTGCGTATCTTCTGACGAAATCCCACGAGAGAACTGCATTGTCATACGGGAATTGGCTGGCTAATCTGTCGAGGCCATCTTCCTTTCCTGAGACGTAGATTTTGGGTTCAAACCTGTCTGTCAGCCGTATTCTCTGCCCGTCCTCGGTTATTACCCAGACTGCGAATTCTCCTGGAGCAGAAGGGTAGAGATCGAGGATCCAGCCCTTGACATGCTCAGGGTTGGACGGGCTGTTGCTTGATTGCATCGAGTTCCTTCTGTAGCCGGTTTAGCTGCTTCTGCTGTTCGAGCAAGATCGACATGACCATCGGCTCGAAAACCTCTGGCCGTGTCGCGTTGCTTCCTGCAGAAGCATGGTTTCTGCATGCGTCAGTCAGCTGTTCAAAGGCTTCTCGGTCGTCAGTGCGGAGGGCTATGGCGAATCCGCTCCACGATTTGATTTCCATGCCCAGAGCAATGCGATAGGATTCAACAGTCTTCCCCATCACTGAGCACCTCTCACGAAATCGTCCAATGTCAAGTTCTCAGACGGAAAATCAGCATGCCCCAACTTGAGTATCGGATGCTTTTCGAGAACGAACTGCTGAACAAAAGGGTACACTGATTTCTTGGTTATGGCTATCGTGACGTTGGATCTTGCGCATGCGACTGCATGGAAGAAAGCATTGCGTCTCGAATAGTAGTGCGGTAGGCAAGTTGCCAAAATGATTACGCGGCTTTCCTCAGCAAACTTTGAAAGGTATGTTGACACTTGGCTGAATATTTCCCTGCTTTCCCGTGGTTGAATGTCCTTGTCAAGATACAAGCCTGCCAAATCCGATATTATCACAAGCTTCGCATGATACCTGGCAACGGTCTCCTCGAGCTTTTCAAAGATTATTGAAGTCATCTGGTGAGCTGTGAAGGCTCGGGAAATATAGATTCGCTGCAAAACCTGCATTGGCAGCAGATGATGCAATCGGGCCATGCGTGACACCTTATAGAGCTTAAACGTGTTGCCACCATCAACGAACACGGAGCTTGATTCAAGACCGCCTAACTGATAGGGAAGCTGAGCTCTCACGGCAAGAAGCAACGACAAAGATAAGACCGATGGAAGGCCGTAGATCACTGCGAAGTCGCCCAGCGTGAATCCAGGGAACAAAGTGTCTATGTTTTGCATGTTGAATGATAGCAGGGTCTGAGATGGAATCGGCTTGACTATGGTGCTTTGAGCCAAAATCGTTCACTTCCTTGAAAGCTTGAGGAATAGAAAACGCGTTCTCAAGGCTTTTTAAGGTATTCGTGAAACTCCATTCTTGAGCAGCGGAGAGAGTAAGGTAAAAGTGATTCTTAGGGAAAGCTTTTCAGAGGTCACATACGTCAACGTAAACATCAATAATGAATTTCTGCAGTTTGTGTCTTCCGATGCCCAAGGCTGACGTGAGCAGCCTGAGAGCTCCCTCCCATTCATTGAATGATGTGGGTCCCTTCATTTCGATATCGTTCAGGAAGTAAACGTATATCAGATATGCAGGCAGGTTGTTTTTCCTCAACAAATAAAGATGAGCCAATCGATTCGTGTACTGATAAAAACATTGGGACCAATCGATCTTCGCGTTGGCGTCAAGGTATTCCCTGGTTTCTTCAAGACTCTTTTTTATCTCTTCTGTCGCTTCCTCGTCTTTAGCTTGCAATGAAGAAAGCAATTCCGGAATGTGCGATTTCGCCTCAACCAAAAGCAATTTTCCAGAAGTGCTTTTTCCCAACGCATCCCACTGAGGCCCACCTTTGGGCCAGAAATCTCCCAAAGGAACCTTCTTCAACTCTGCACCAAGCAAATCTATGAAAGCCTGATCACGATATTCTGCGTAATCGTCACTTTTCAGAGGTGAACACCATTCAATATGCTCTTCCTTTGAGAGATTCAACGCGCTCCAAATCCGCGAGTTCAGAATCTCAGGCTTATCATTCACCAGTTTCTGAAGCCATTTCTGGCTCCCTTTCTTTGCTTCGTGCTGAGGAAATCTCGCCATCTCTATTCCTCGTTCCTAATGAAATCGGAACTTCTATATTAGACGTTGGCACTCGCTATTTTTTCACGCAGTTTCGATCTTGAACCGGAAGACTTGTCCTAAGAAACGCAGCGAACTTGAGGCTCATGTTTGCCGTACCCGTGCGATCATGAACCCGAAAGCGTTATCTTCAAGAGGAATCGAAATGCTCTAAGGGGTATAGTCACTACTAATGTGTGGAAAGGGCCGAACTTGTATGTAGTTCGAAAGATCCAGACTGCTAATCCAGCCAAAGCAATTTTCGTCACATATCTGTTATGCTCAGTTCTCCTTTCCTTGTCAATTCTCGTTCGGCTTCTTTTCACGGTCGACACTGTCTTCAAGGTTTTCAACATTGCGATGTACTGGGGACTCTTTCTAATCATTCCAGTCTTTGCAATCATTTGGCTTCTTGATAAAACGTCGCGACGAAGATCATCTGTAGCCCAATTCTTGTTTCTTCTTTGTCTCTTTGGCTTGCTTATTCTGGTATTACTTGCGTTTTTAACGCCGTCTCTACCTGGATACCTGTTGCTCTGGTTTCCTGTGTCTTTGATGATCGTGTCATCTGCCAAGTGGAAGAGCCCTCCCAGTGGACTTTTCAGAAAGAGAGCTGCCGCGATTTTTGCTTCTGGTCTTGTGATTGCCATCCTGCTTCCTAACATTGCCGTGTTCGTTGGTGCCAACGGCTTGTTGGACCAGACAGCATTGATGAGCAACGAGAGGGAGAAAGCATCCTTCATTTCCCGGCGCGTCATCGAAACAACCGCTTTTAGATGGGTTCCGAGGGCAGGGCAAGACTACTGGATGTTCCTACTTTCTGGCGCCGGAATGTGTGGAGAAATGGCAATAGAGGGCACTAATCTCATGAGATCTGCGGGATTTACGGCCAGAAGAGTTGTCCTTCCCGGCGAGGATCATGCCTTTATTGAGGTCAAGGTGGATGGCGATTGGCTCGTTGCGGATCCAGGATACTACGGTGCTAATTTGACAACGAGAATCGAGAGAGCAGCAAGGAGGATCATAGAGGTCGGCTCGATATCTTACGTCGTAGCCTATACAGAGAATGCATTTATCGAGCTGACACAGCAATACGTCAGCACGGACACGATAAAGATCAGAATAACAGGAAACGGAGAACCGTTGGCAGACGCGGAGATCGTCTTGAAACACAGGTTTGGAGGATTAACAACGCAGTTGCCTTGTGACGACCGTACATTTCATACGGATGTCAATGGCACCGTCACGCTGCATATGGGGAAGCCTCACTACATCAACGAATTCAGAGGATCAGAGGAATATTACTGGATTTACGTCAATGGTCAGCCTACAGGTCGCAACGTGACCAGCACGGGAACCAGCCAGATTCAGTTTGTAGAGATTCCTCTGGGATAATTCCTATTTGCAGAAGTATTGACAAGTCATGCAAAGCAACCAAGGCACTCGCTTGCTGACCCTTCGCGTCCATATTGCGGCTCCAGGAAGGGGTGCATCCGTTGTCAAGACTCATCGAGGATGTCGATAGAAAACGGCTCGGGCGCACCCGCAGTGTTGATGGTAGCCTTGGGTTCTGCACATGCAAGTTTCCAAACCAAGATCCGACGCACGCCTTGGCATCTCCATCTTCGACTCCTGGAGTGAAATAAAATCTAGCACCCGCCTTCCGATCAAACTGAAGAATCGATGTCTTTCGAGCCTTCTGCGAGAAAATCAAATCGACGCCCCAGCGCTGCAATTGTTTAGTTTTTTCATCGAGAAAAGTGATCGTTGCTCGTTTAACGTGACCCTTCTTACTGTAAGGCTTCCTTTTGGATCCCATTGGAAAGATA
>Ga0315289_10004239_pt1 | contig 21400 bp, 27 predicted proteins | sample YL17G11_40_MG_FD_203452 | JGI IMG/M metagenome (GOLD analysis project Ga0315289, IMG submission 203452) | Sediment microbial communities from Yellowstone Lake, YNP, Wyoming, USA - YL17G11_40 | ecosystem: Environmental > Aquatic > Freshwater > Lake > Sediment | place: USA: Wyoming | collected... | reverse complement strand
AGCCATACTTCTTATAAGAATATCTAATGCTCATATCGAAGGCTTTAAGTCAATCAATTCTTTTATATTGCGAAAGAGTCAGATTTGGTCTGGTTATTGTGTTTATTAATGTTACTTGTTTTCCCTTTGCAGGTCAAGCAAAAATGCCTGGAAATTGGGGATTTACCCGCTGAAGGCGGATTTGTTCGTTGGTCATCGAAAAACTCCAAGCTATGAACGATGAACTCGTAAGGTCTCAAAAGTAGGACGAACATAACATTTTTATAAGACAGGACTTACAATGAGCAAATTTTTAGCAAAATGGGTTGCCTTCCTATGGCTTTGGGTGAATGGTGTCAAAAAAAGTATCAATCTGACATTTCCCATATCGCTGGGATGGCTGGCGCCATTAAACGCTCGGCTACACAACCAAGCCTTCCGATTCCACGATAATGCCAAAATTTTTATCGTTTAGCCTTTTGAACAAGTGAATGAAGCCAGAATATGAACGAACGTCTGTTGATAGACCGTGCGGTCTATATCAAGAGTATGTTCAAAGCCAAATGAAGAAAATTCTTCTCCCTGAGGAGATTCTTGTAACTGTTCTTATTGATTGGTATGGTCAACCAACATTTATTAAGTAAAAACGGAGGAGGAGGGATTCGAACCCCCGGTGCGTTTCCGCACAGCGGTTTTCAAGACCGCCGCCTTAAGCCGCTCGGCCACTCCTCCAAGTACTTATTTTATAGGAAGTTATAGCTTATAAATAATTTTGAATAATTAGCAACTACAACCTTGACTACAACCAAAACAAAGTTTACTATAACTTTGACGTTAGTTCCTTGAAACAACTGATTGTAATTAAGGGCTTTATCCATGTTACAAAACGACATTAAAAAACGCAAAACACGGTCGGATAAATTTCCCCTAACTTTACACCCAACAGGCCAATTTTGCAAGAAGGTTCGGGGTAAACTATATTACTTTGGGAGCGACAAAAAACCTGCTCTACAAAGATATCTTGAACAGGCGGCATATTTACATTCAGGCAAAGCAGTACCGCCTGATAAGGACACAGAGGATTTATCCATAAGATACCTCTGTAATTTATACCTTGAACATCAGCAAACCAGAGCTTTAGTCGGCCAGATAAAGACGAGACACCTGTATGACCAGACAGTTCTTCTCCGGGATTTTGTAAGATTTGTCGGACCTAATAGAGCAATCTCTGATATTTCCACAATGGAATTGCAAAATTATGTTAGAAAGCAGATAAGGGACAAGAAATCTGCCAATACTATTAACAACAGGATTGCTGCAATAAAGGCAATGTATAACTGGGCGTTAAATAATGAAATAATCAGTGATTGTCCAAATCTCAAGGCTGTAAAGAAGATAACAAAAATCAAACAGGATAAGTTTACATTCAGCATGCCGCAAATTCAAAAACTTCTTGATGTTGCTGATGTTCAAATAAAGGCGATGATTCTGCTTGGTTTAAATTGTGGTTTTGGTTGTACCGATTGTGCTGAATTAAAATGGGACAATCTTGATTTAGCAAAGTCAAGAGTAATTTTCCCAAGAGGAAAAACCGGCATATCCAGAAATTTGACTTTATGGCCTGAAACAGTTCAAGCATTAAAGGGCTCTCCTAAAAAGGGAGAACTTGTATTTTATACAGCCAAAGGCAACCCCTGGGTTTGGGCAACGCAGACAGTTGATAGATTTGGTAATGAAAGATTTACAAAAGAAGACGCGTTAAGCAGAAAATTTTCCAAACTTCTTAAGAAAGCGGGTATAAAAACAGAAAAAGGTGTTGGATTTTACACGCTTCGCAGAACAGCGGCAACATTGGCAGCGAGGTCAGGCGATCCGTTTGCAGTTCAACGGCTTTTAGGTCATGCAGATTTGAAAATGGCTTCTGTCTATGTACAGGATGTTTCAGAGCAGACTGACAGGGTTGTTAATAATATGCGTAAGCTTATAATCCAAGATGATTCTTCACCTGATATAAACGCCGCGACTGATGTGAAGAAGTAAATTTATCCGGCAGAGGATTTACTTTTCTTTGATTCAGATAGTTATCGAGGGATTTGCGTTGAATTCTATAATGGCCTTTTTGCGGGAATTTGTCAGTATTTGGAGTAACATTTATAGCCTCTATTTCCCTATTCCTGATAAGTCTATAAACAATACTTTTGGATACTTTAAGTTCTTTTGCAACATCATCGACGGTAAGCCAGTCATTATTATTTCTTCCGGTATTACTGAGCATATCAAAAAATTGATGCAAGTTAGCCAGCAGGTCTTTGCAGATCTGGCAGTTGTTATTTTTCAGGTTGTTTAGATTGCTTTGAATCACTTTTTCTTTTTGGGATTATTTTTATAGATTTGATGATTGCATAAGCAGCATTTTCTGCATTTAGGTTTTCTTTTTTTAGCCGTACAGACAACGCCATCAAAATATCCTTTTTTATCCACCACAGAATGCCACTGGTTGCAGTTGATATTGATTGGTATAAATATGGCTTTATCATCAGCTCTTTTTATTTTGAAATACATTCTGCTCACTTACATTATTATTTTCAGAAACTTTGACTCTTAAAAATTTATAAACCTCCATGGCCACTACCGAGACTTTGGGAAGGTCTTCAACATTAAAGGTGTTTGTGTTTTTCCACTCATCGCCGTCTTTGTAAGATTTGTCGATTTTTATTGAGTGAAAATCTACCATAGTATCATCAATAATCTTTGAGTCGCACCAGACGGCAGCCTTGATAGGGCCACAGCTGAGTACTTTTATGGGTTTCTTTGTAACTGCATTTTCCATTTTTGAGACTTGCTTCAAGCCGACATTGAGATACATTACTCCATGAAATCTGTAAAAAAATCCCTGTATCGTAATCGTTTGTCACATCCACCTACACCACATAGTTCAGGATTGGCAATAAAGCTTAACAGCACCAGAACATGTTCGAATTTGCCTCCAAATAGGTACTGTGCCACAGAAGGACACGCGCGGCGCCAGCCTGGCATGAAGGTACACCTTTGCAAGAAATAAGAACAAACCTTGGATTCACTCTTCAGTTGCACATCGGTACGTACGAGCACAACAATTTTTTTCTGAAGATCAAATTTAACGATTACATCCGTATACTTTTTGTTAAATTGATCCCCAAGTTTCATGTGCTTGATCATGAACCAAAGACCACCGGGGTCGCCATCTACACACAACCCAAAGTTTTTTCCATCAAATAAAAACCTGCTGACAAGACCTAGTATGTTAGAAAAAGTTCCAGCTGAGTAGCCCATCGATTCAAAAAAATTGTCGCTCATTATTTCACCTCCTTCTCTTTCACCGTTCTTTCAGAGCAATATTCTCTTAGCAATTGATTATCTCCTATCATTCTTTTTATTTATCTTTCATTGCGTCCGTTTTGCTTTTCGGGATAAGCGCTTTTAATTATTGCCCAAACGCTCATTCCGATGATTATCAGCAAAATTTGCATAGGTAACACTTCTTTGACACTTTTTAATACTACCTCACATATGCTGCGCTGGGGCTCGTTAAGCAACTGTTCCATAGCCGACACTAACGGAACACCCGCAACGAAAACAAATGCCACACAGGCGGCTATAATCATGGCTGCAGGCATTTCAAACAGCTTCAGATCTCTGATAACCTCAAGGAGCATGAAAAAAACCAGCAAGAAAAGAGCCGTATTTAGCATGGCCGTCAGGTACCCGACTAGTAAAGGAATACTACCTATCATTTGATCACCTCATCTATCCAACTATGTTTAGAATCCTAAATTGCTCAATATTTTCAGCAGAAGGCAGACTAAGCCCACAACTACAAAAATAAAGAGGACTATTTTTCCTACAGGGCTGATGGGATTGACCTGACCGGCAAGATCACAAAAGTGGCTGACCATTAAATATAGCATCCACAGGAATCCTAAAACTAACAGCCCGACAATCCACCGAAATATTTTACGCCAGTTTGATCGCCTGGTAACTTTAGGGTGCTGCTTCGTACTGTCAATTAGGCCGCTTTCGAAAAGAGCGTCTTCAAAAATGCCTCGGTCAAATATTATCTTGTCTTCTTTTTTCATATGTCTTTGTACTTCCTGGTAGATTAAACACCTATGTAAGGTCCTTATTACTATTCATTAAGACTGCTTCTGTTTTGTCCCTTTAGCTTTGCATAAAAACAGATATCTTTGCAGCAGTATTTTTTGAACACTTCATCATCGCAACCAGCAAATCCTGGATGCTCACAGGCCGACCTTATCGCTCTTTCAATACTGCCCGGATCGCGGATTGGATTTTTATTGTCAATAATTTGAATAAGTTCAAAGATCTCATCAGGATGCATATTTATCCAACTATAAAAACGAGCTAATGAAAGATATGCATGATGTCGTATGCCGTCAGGAAAAATAGCTTCCTGTATGTTTTTCACGCATGGTGGTCTTCGCCAACCTTTCTTAAATTTCGTGCTTGTATTTTTATCGGAGGAATGATGATTTGAAATTCCCTTTTGAACACGTTCAATTGCATCATGATTCCAACTCACAGCACTTTTGCACATTACTGGGAAGGCATAGCTATCTTCAGGTCTTGGATTTTCTGCAAGTTTTAGAATCCCGTTAATGTCCATGTCTCTCAATTCCTCATAAGGAAGTGGTATCTTATACAAACCGCTTTTGCTGTTTTTGGAATTTGGATATCGGAAAAGTCTTCGGGATGTATAAATTCCCTTGTCTATAAACCTGGCACCTGCCTCCTCGGCTTTTTCTGCCATTTTCCTGTTAAGTAGAAGGGCATAAGGTGTGCTAAAGGCCCCAAAAACAACCGTCGGAACAATGACATGGAAGCCTTTGTTACCACTAAAATAAATCTCAATACAATTAGGCGGTACTCCGATTTTGCTCATTATCATCTCACACAAAATCAAGGCACTTTCGCGGGTTACTGGCAGGTTTTCTGCGCAATCGATATCAAAAAATTTCGGGCAGAGAAAATCAACTGAATTAGCAGGTGAACTATAGATACAGATAGAATAAAAGATATCTGTATTGTTGAATCGGCATCTCCATTTGTTTATTGCCTCAGAGTCATCTATGCGAGCAAACTCATTGCGTACCATTTTCCCATCTGACAAAAGGGCTGCCTGTTCAATCCACTTATATTGATTTTGTGTAACAACCTCAGACATTTCTTTTCCTGACAGATTTATAAAAGTTAACCATATGAGGCGGAAAAACATTTTCTGCGGGAAAACATTTTTTCTTCTATTATTGTTTTCCCTTCACAACCAATAAGGCCGCACAAACAAGGATTGGAAAGTAATCCGGTCAGGCACGTTATGAACTCAAATAACTCATCCCCAACATCCTGAATCATATACGGGCAAACAGCTCGCCAACCTTTAATGTACCTGGATTTCTGCAACAGATAGGGGCAGACATTACTATTGACATCTAATGTGAGTTTTTCCGGCACAAGGATTACAGGGTTATTGTTATTCTGTGAGAATTTTACCATAACCTGTGCCTTTGACCTGTTAAAAGGCCTGCCGAGCTTGACATCCTCAATTAAAAACCACAAGGCTTCATGATCGCCATCGATATTTATTTTCTTTGCGTGCGCTGCGGTAAGTAATTGAACCAGTGCTTTATTTGTTATAGCAGGTTTTGTGTCCATGTTTATTTCTCCTTCTGATTCTTTAAGTTCGTCAGTCAGCATATTGACCGGAATACTTATTCCTTTATCGCCGGCACCAAGTAACCCTGCCGGACTGCATGTAAAACAGTTGGGGTTGTTCTCAAAATTAAAGCCAAAGGCCTGTGCTTTTAAAAAGTCGTAGAACACGTAGCGATGAACAGGTTTAAAACCAGTTACAAAAGACATGAACTCCGTGACAGCAAGGTTGGCAATAACCCCATTTAACGATGCTACTGCAGGAGCATGGAAGTCTGCTCCGGCAATATAACCACGCTGGATGGCAATCTGCCGTTCCGGCTCCGGGAGCATTTCCTGCTGGGCAACACTCAGGTTAATTCCGCTAATGCAGCTAAGACATCCCATCCCAGGGATGATAATCCGAACCTGTCCTCCGGCATCTTGTATTTGCTTTGCTGGATCCGCATGTATGCCTGTCGCGCAATCAACGTATGGGATAAGGTATCTTATCGACAGATTATTCAGTGCAACGCGGCTGTGCTGGTTATCTGTGCAGCCAAATATGACATCACAAGACTTCAACTCGTTCTCAGCCCTTTCATCAAGTATGCTCGCCTGAATGGGCGTTACTTCAATATATGGAGTAATTTGGGAAGCATATTTGGCCAAAACTCTGACCTTGGGTCTGGCTTTTTTTGCATCTTTCAAAGTGCTTCCAGCTAAGCGATTGAGATTACTATGCTCGACTATGTCAGGGTCTACGATAACTATTTTGCGAATCCCGAGACGTACAAGCTTGACAAATACCTCAGAACCAATTCCCCCAACGCCTGCGATAGCAACTTTTTGTCTTTGCAAGGCCTTTTGCCCTTGTTCGCCAAACACCAGTATCTGCCTGTCGTGGATTTCTCTGAGGATTTTATTACCTTCAGTCAAGTTAGATTCTCCATTTTCATAATTGGCAGGAATGATAGTGGTGACTTTTTGGCCAAGTATCTTGATATTCTTTATTGGCTCTGTAGATTTGGTCTTGGGGTTATACCAGCGTGCTGCTATACTGTTACGGCCAAAAACTAAACTTGCATGTGGATCTTTTCCTAAAAACTCAATGACTTTTGGAAAACTTTCAGCCTCGCTTCTATCGTCTATACCTGAAAAAGCTACGCCGGTATCAGAAAACGGGTGGGTATGGATATCTATGAGGCCGCTATTACTTTGTCTTGCCAGCTGCCATATATAACTGGTAAATGCGGGATTAGGCTTTACGCTCGAGCCGGATTGGTTTATTAAACATGATCTGTCGGCAGGTATAAACATCCGCATCAAAATATCGCAGCCGCGAGAATGATAATTAAAACCAGAAACTGCAAAGCCAAAATGTTCGTTAGTGTCAGCCTGCGGGAGCAGTGTCTGACGCATGTCTTTAAAACAATTTTCTGGTATAATCAGTTGCACTTCCATATTTCACCTTTAATCACTATCGAGTGCATCGTATACTGCCTGAGCAGTGGTAAGCAGATTGTCTCCACTTACAATACTAAGGACACCCGGCCTCCAATCTTCTATATGCAGGCAATACCATGCGTAACCCTCTTTGCAGTATTTTTTGTCTGGGTATTCGTGTTCATAATAATGGCCTGGTTTTCTGCCATTTTTGAGAAGTCCGCGGCTGAGATAAAAATTCTTAGGTGGATAAATGGGATACTCAGGTCCAAGTTCTATCACGAGCCTGGAATACCTCCTGTTAAAACATCGCGGCAGGTCAAAATACAACACCGTTATAACGGTTAGATCAAGGTAGTCGCACCTGACTGCTCCAAAATGTGCTGAAAGCAACTCTATCTCGCCGAGTGTTCTGCTTGGATATTTATTTGCACTTGCCATTTGTTTCTCCTTGAAAATACTGGTCAAGGCCGGCATCCTTTCCGACCTTAACCTCGCCGATTCAACCTTTGCCGTAACTGGGAATATCATTGAGCCAGATGTCACTTTCTCCAAAGTTGCTGTCTGACAAAAAGGACTGAATCTTTTCAAACAATGATTTGGCTTGGCCTTTATCCAGACTTTGGTTAGAACCTCCAGACTCCTGGATAACCTGAACATCGATCGGCCGGTCGGCCACTGTTCCTCTAAGCTTATTTATTCGCATAATTAGACTCCTGTAACCGGGAACTTGTTAATATCGTTAAATCCAACATCCCCAAACAGTGCATTCTCCCGGTGTCCCGGTTCCACCAGGTTCTGAACTGTTGAAGGTCTAAAAACAATCTGTCAAACATAATCGATTTATTCCTTATGTCCGGCTAAGCTTTTCACTTACCATGATTCGTACCTTACTAATATTCCGATTAAGGACTTTCCTGGGTGTCAACGTAGTCTGAAATAGTTTTTATATCTACTTTGGACAACGTATATCCACTCTGGTCTTTTGACTTTAATATTTCTCGAACAGCAGCTGCAAACTTTGCATCCCTCGCAATAAAGATCAGCATATTATCTTTCACGACGTCGATTTTGGCTATTTCAATAAGATTTATTGCTTCTCTATCAGGGTCACTTACGCCAACTTGAAAATACTTAATATCTCCCGTGTGGCGATTCTTAGACTCCAAATCCAGTCGTTTTCCAAAAAGGTCGATTTCCCTTCTTACCACATTCCCCTGCGTGGTCTCACTTTCCTCTACCAAATCCAGGCCCAATTGATGATCGAAACCGCCGCTTTTTGGTTCACGGCATTTGAAACCTTTAGATTCGATAATTTTTTTGCCGGGCTCAAGAACTTCCGGAAAACTGGTTCGACCAAAACCTTTGCTTCTGGTAGCAGCTTTTCGCTCAAGACTGTCCAATATTTGTTTACCGCGCCTACGGCTAAAACCTAATTGCTTATAAATCTGCGTCATTGTTAAGCGTTTCCCAGTTTCAGCCAGTACAAGAAATTTAAGCTCATCAGAATTAACCTCGGGTAAGCTAGACCCGCCGGCTGAACGGGCACGTGAGTCAACAGCAGCAGCCGGAAGTCCACGCTCGATGTATTTTATCGCCTTTACAGTTTCTAAAAATGGGCCAACAATATCCTGCCTCTCACTTTCTGTAAGTTTTCTCGGAGGTGCAATATATGGGTATCGGGCATATACTGTACGGGCATGAAAGGCAGGCATCACCGTAAGGAGTCCACCAGGTCTTATGGCTTGTCCAACCTTTGCCTGTTGTTCCGAACAACGGAGTAAATCCTGTATTACTCGTGTCGGCTCAGAAATACCGAAAATGACCATTGACTCCAAATTACCCAAAAGCTTTTTGCTAAAAGATGTTGATATGTTATGCCCCACAAAAATGAACCCCTGATTGTATATCCTTGAAATAAAACTCATATGTACCAACGGAGATGTCATTCCAAAAAGTTCAGACTCGTCCGTTAGAATACTCGAGTCTTCAATTATATAAAATATGGCTTTTGGGATACCGCCGCTTTCAAAAATCAGCCTGCTTTTATTCTGAAAATGCCGAACAATAAAGGTTATATAGGCGGTAGATGCCGCTATTGGGGCATCTACTGTTATAGTGCAAAGACCCGACCAGTTGTAAAGCTTGTCAAGCATGTCGCTTTGGTAATAGTCAAAAATATCGCCAAAGCAGTTTATCCAATCCTTGCATGAATAAATCATGCTTTCACGGTAGCGGCTTTCAACAGAGCCTGGACCGGGTCTAAACTTTTCAAGCTCTTCTACAAAAAGACTCCAGGGCAAATAAAATCCTTTGGGTAGCCGTCTCGACCGCTTTTCTTCTATATCTTCCCCAAGTCTTTGAGCGTAGAGTCTATTGTAAGAACGACTAAAATCATCAAAAAACGTGTGGACATGATGCCTGCGAGGCTCGCCATCGGCTGGTTTAAACACCGATATTTTGGAATCACCGCTTCTAAGGGGCAGAACTCTACCTCTTAATTGAGGGTAGGTTGCCCAATTGGAATGTTCTTCTTTTTGCTGGAAGACTAATACTAGGGTGTTGTCTTTATCTATTGTCATTAATTGGCCCTTTAATTAAAAGTTGCATTATTAACAGATAAAGCCATGAAGTTTTACCGGAACCAGGCCTGCCAAAAACGCCCATATTGCAGAATAATCTATCGGGGTTTAAAATTACCGGGTCGCCCGTTGGCATAAGACCACAAATTATTGCATCAGGCGTAACTTGAACGCTCCCTGCAACGGGGTAATTTTCGCGAAAACTATCATCGCATATTACCATCTTCGCCACTTCCTCGTTCACTGTATGTGTGAACAGGTCATTTAAATACTCGTCGGGTGTCATCGCCAATTGGTAGGCAAGATTAAGGGTGCCTGCATTGTCGGACAAACGGAGTTTGTCATTTTTTACAAGCTCTAATACCTCAATAGCTGTCCAATTACGTTTGCCCGTAGATTCAACTTTTTTACTGTTGAAACTGCTCGGATTTGTTTGTGAAAATTTCAATTGTTGAAGTTACGCATAAACATTATTCCACCCCAAGTAAGTTCTTTAATGTATACATAAGCGGATGGGCACACTTCTGACAAATCCGTACCGGCATATCTTCCGGATTCGGACCTTTGATTAAATCCGTACACTTTACACAAATTTTTGAACCACAAGGGCAGATTACCCAATCGAGAACAAGCTTATGGCACAATTCACACTCACGGATTTCTTGACGATTTTCCTCTGTCAAAATCGCTCCATCATCCAAACTCGCCAAATCAGTATTGTCAAAGGTTATCCAGCGTCCCTGCTCATCCTGAACTGTTACGATTAACTGTTTTTGCTCCAGTACCTGACCCGAAGGAGCCCTATACCGAACGGTTTTGATAATGAGCCTGCCGGGGCCGAATGGCGTGTCAACAGGAATCGACGAATTATCAAAGGCATTAACCATTTTTGTAATCAACCTTATTTTACTTTTCATTCTTGCATCTCTTAAAAACACCTTCAACGGCGAAAAAGGTATTTCTTTGGTACAAATGGGTGTAAATGGGCAAAAGGTGGAAGATGCCTACGCAAGATTTGGTCTTCAGCATTTGTCATCATTGCCACCTTCCCAATCATCTTGACGCCATATTTCATACCAGTTTCCTACACCAATAATGACCACTGTTTGGCCCTGTCGGATATCCAAGTCTTTGTTGAATTTTGTCTTGATGGAAACTCTAATGTGGCGGCGAACTGGTATGGAGTCACCTGTGCATATAAATTTTCGATAAGACTTACCGGCTTCAATGCCGGCAGGAAAAAGTTTTTTTACATGCTCGACGTAAATGTCGCGATATTTGTCAGGACATAAAATCAGCCGCCGTCCGCTGGGGTCGGGAAAAAGCAATATTTCCGCGACTTTATGCTCTTCAACCGTGCCGACCATGGCCGCTGGCAGCCAGAACCGTGGACCATGGTCTATGGTTACTTCGAAGTTGCCCTTACAAAATCCCTTTTTAAAAATATTGTCATCAAGCGGCAAAAGCATTTTAATGCTATTCCTTATAAATATTTGGCTTTCAGCATAAACCGATTAATCTTTCTGAATCCTTTCCAATACATCGGGCCGATACTTTGCAAAAAACTCTCGCTGTTCCGGTCTTAAATGCTTGAGCTCAATTTCTTCCGGCGAAATCGCCAGCCGTATGCGGATTTTGGTATAGCCAGTTTTCTCATCTACCGTTTCAACTACAGGATTTTCATCTGGATGAACGAAACAAACTCTTTTGTCGTCTTCATAAATGCAATATCTATAGACCTCATAATCATCAACAGGCGAAATTCTCAGACTTTTCGCCGTAGGCATCATGATCCCCGCCGCTCGTAACAAATAATATTGTTGCTCAGTAAGATTTGCTCTATCGGGCGAGAATATTCTTTGTATGGGTTCTGTGGTTAGTGCCCCATGCAACCATTCAGCCTCCTGCCGGATTCTAAGCAATCCTTCCTTGAGATGCTGCAATGACAGTTTGGTATCTCGCCCATCTTGAAGTTCCTGCTTCAGTGTTGCCAGGTCTTCGAAAACAAGTTCGCAGTTCTGCCGGTGGTTTTGTAAATGTTCCGGCCAATCTTTCACACTTTTAATTTGCTTTTTCATTGTTTTTTCCCTTTCAATTTAATGTTTAATTTTCTTATTTTGCTTATTCATATTTGCATAGCTATGTTCAATTTGCAAAAACAGAGTTCGTTTTGATAAGCATCAAGTTCCGTCCCATTACCAAATTGCCTCACAGTGGCCTCCCTAACTGTTATGGAAATCATTTTTCCTTTAGACCTTTTGGTTATTAGTACTTTTGAACCATCGCCACTTATCCTGAGTCTTCGCAACAAATCTGCCTGTTGATTCTATTTTTAATTATATATACTTTGCTCACTCCGAACTCCACGCCACCTAAAGCTGATTTGTCATCAAGCCCCTTAATCTCAAAAAAAGCTCGTTTTTCCAGCAATATCGCATATTACTGAAGTCCTGCATATCATGAATCATATCGCATTTGGCAAAAAACCAGCGTCTACCAGCGGCTCGCAGATGCGTTGTGTCGTATCTAAAAGAAGTACAAACGTGATTTACTAATTTTAGCAATTGCTCTTTTGAATGATAAAACAGTAGCTAAAGATGTTTTGCATGATGCTTACAATATGGCCTGAACAAAGAAAACATTCGTTTCCGAAGTGTAATGTTAAGTTTAGTTATCTGAAGGACAAGTCAGGATAAAATCACTCTCGGTCCTGACTCTTTGCCCATTTTATGGAAGGAGCAGCTAATTTTTCTGATGTGGAAAATCCATCGCATTTAATAGGCATCAAGGGATAATAAAAATATTTGGCCATATTCAGAAGCTATCTTGCAGGGAAGCTTGCTGTCGAAAGATTTATAAACCTCAATTTCCTATTATTACCACTAAATAGTTACAAAAACAAAATGATGCCTAATAAAACCTACGAACTGAGAAATTTATATTTTCAACAGAGTCAGTACTCTGTCGAGCCAGTGGAACCTGATAAACCATTATTTCTTCAGTGGCCTTCAAAGGGTTATTTTGAAAGACTACAGCCAGATGCAGATTTATTACAAAAGGCTCTTAATCCTGAAACTGATTGTAAAAACAAGACTGTTTCTGAACAAATATTCGGAAACGAAATAAAGCAGCAGTACATTGGCCTCAAACACATGGCAAATTTGTTTTATGAGCGTTGTAGACTCCATAATCAACATATTGAGGATATTGACCACAGGCACCTTGAAATCCAGGAAAAAAAATTCGGTGCTGAAATTAACCCCACTCCTGAAAACTTTAAGCGTCTTACCAACCTGGAAGGCCAGTTGTTACAGCTGGAGCAATCAAGAAGGGATGAAGAACTTGCATTCTGGAAGGATACTGTGGAGCTAAGAGAAAAACTATTCGAGAATTCAGTTGATTACAGGGCAGCTAAACATAGGGAAAGTATCTTTTCTGATGTGGAGGCTGACTATGGCAGATAGCACAGACTCTGTAAATATACGGCAGCTTTGCCTGAGATTAAAACCCATTCTTGGTTCCAAGATGGATAAAGTCTATGCAGCGTATATGGCAGAAGATGAGACAGGTAAAGACCAGATTGAGAATTATCTTCAGCAATTAACAGCTAAATATTTACCAACAAAACTGAGCGAAAGCAGTACCGCATTACTTCCACCATCAAAGGAGCAAGCTGCCGGAGAGTATTTTCTCGGCAAAGTCCAATATGCAGGAAAAGATTTATGTGATTTTGGTCTGAGGGAGGATGAATGGATCCAGCATATGGCTATCCTGGGCAGAAGCGGTGCTGGTAAGACCAACATTGGTTTTCTGGTACTGAAAGGGCTTAAACAAAAAAATAAGCCATTTCTTGTCTTTGATTGGAAAAGAAACTATCGTGACTTAGTTTCACTGCCTGAATTTAAGGATGTTGAAGTTTATACTGTCGGCAGAAACATTGCCCCGTTTACATTCAATCCTTTAATACCACCGGCTGGTACCAACCCAAAAACTTGGTTAAAAAAGCTGAATGAAGTTATCGCCCATGCGTACTGCCTTGGGAATGGTGTATTGTTTTTGCTCCAGCAGGCTGTTGATGCTGTTTATGAAGAAGCAGGAGTATATGATGGCACTGTTGAAAAATGGCCCACATTTAAGGATGTTTTAATTAAAGCAAGGGGCATGGATGCTCGGGGAAGAGAAGCAGGTTGGTTGTCTTCTACATTGAGGGCTCTGGCAACGCTATGTTTTGGTGACATGGACACATTACTTAATACCAATAACAATAACAGTATCGACCATATTCTTGATAAGAACGTTATTTTAGAACTGGATGCCCTTACGCAGTCGGATAAAACCTTTTTTGTACAGGCCTGTATGCTATATTTGCATCATAAGCGTATGGCTGAAGAAAGAAGAGAGGATTTTAAACATGCAATTATTATTGAGGAAGCCCATCATGTATTAAGCGATGAGCGAAGGTCCCTTGTAGGAGGCCAATCTGTGATGGATATTATATTCCGTGAGATACGTGAATTCGGTGTGAGCCTTATATTACTGGACCAGCATCCAAGCAAAATATCTCTTTATGCACTTGGAAATACATATTGTACGATCTGCATGAATCTTAAAACCCGAACAGATATAAATGCCGTGGCGCAATGTCTCTTGCTCGATAAGGAAAAAGACATCTTGGGTTCCCTCGAAGTTGGCCAGGCAGTTGTAAAACTTCAAGGCAGGATTGCACACCCCTTTCAAGTTTCAATACCTGAATTTATCATTGAAAAAGGCAGGGTATCAGACTCTTTTGTCAAAGAATATATGAAGGAAATTGCTCCGGCAGAGCATGAAGAGGATTTTCGTTTGCCCGCCAAGGCAGATGAAAACAATATATCGAGCAATAAAGCCCACATGGCTGAGAACCTGGAAAAGGCTTTTTTGCGAGATGTTAAAGAATATCCTGATAGCGGCATAGCTGCCAGGTACAAACGGCTTGGTTTATCTGTCCGACAGGGGCAGAAAATAAAAGAAAAGCTTATTCATAAGGGTCTCATTAATGAAAAAGTCGAAACCACCAGGACCGGCAAAATCAGGAAATTGTATCTTATAGACAAATCCAACCTATCCCACTTCGATAAGACTATATCTTGAACTTCCAAGCCCTATTTTTTCTGCATGTTCGATCTGATAATAAGGGCTTAAATTTTTTTTGCCTATAAGATTGCCAATGTTTTTATCAGCAACCTGCTCTATCATATCCATAGCGGCTTTATCTACCGCCACTGGGTCTTCAGATGCCATAATCCCAATATCTTTTACTATCTTTGACATATTCTTTTTACCAAAGCAATCGCAGTCGGCAGTGACTGACAGCAGAAAATTAAAGAAAGCCATTCTGCCTTCCTTGCCTTTTACAGCTCCAAGGGCATGTTCGGCAATACTCTTTTGAAGGGCTATACTGTCCACACCCCAGTCGATATCTACTGCCTTGTACCTGCATATCGCCAGACACTCACCGCAGCCGACACACTTGTTCTGATTAATATGCGTTTTTTTATTAACAATCCTGATTGCTCTCTGCATGCAGTGCTTCATACACTCACCGCAGCTGGTACAGGCACTCGTTTTTATCTTCGGCTTTAAAGTTGAATGCTGTCTCATTTTACCCTTTCTACTCGCCAGCCCCATACCCAAAGTCTTTAAAGTTGCTCCCATACACACAGCAACATGGCCTGTTAAATGGGATATTGAAAGCAATGACTGACACCTGAGAATATCCGATGCAATAAAGACCTCCTTGTGCAACGGGCAGTCTATCCTAACAACTGTCTCTGATGTCCCGAAAAGCCCATCAGGTGCGATAAACGGTATCCCAAGACCTGCAACATCAAAGCCATGCTCATTTGCCAAAATAGCATGTTCTACGGCATTATATCTTCTGCCGGCATAAAGGGTGCTTGTGTCAGTCAAAAAAGGCTTGGTTTTTAATAAAAGCAGCTCTTTGACAAGTCCCTTAAGATAATCAGACTTTATGTATGTATTGTTCGGCGGCTCTCCCACATGAACCTTAACAGCGGTAAAATCACCTTTCTTAAAGCATTTCGAAAACCGCCCTTTCTTAAACAATCTACAGGCTTTTTCAGAAATTACCTTTGCACCATCATTAATACCGGCTTTTATAAAGTATACTTTTGAACGCATCATGACAGCTCCAAAAATAATCCTGCTGAAACTTACATTTTAATCTACCAATACAAGGCCATAATAGTTTGGGCATTGACAATATGTCTTAACAACCTCTATAGGAAAACCAAACTTTTTCACAGTGAAAAAAACATCAATACTACAGGCCTCCATTGAAGGACGAGCCTTTTCAGGATGGCGACAGTGACCAGACTTTAAAATACAGCTTTTGCAAAAATAACAAGGCCCGGAACCTAATCCAAAGGCCTTCCATGCTCCCTTAAGAAATATCTCTCTTTCCAAATCAGCTACAATTGTTTTTACCTGCGCCTCCGGTGAAAAATGTATCAATAACACACGTCTATAACCATTTAGCACCTTTCGCATCTGCTCTGAGGTTGGAGTATATGGCGGACAGACAAGACAGCCATTAAAACCACTGCATCCAAACTGGCATTTCAATCTTACCCAATCAGCAGTTTCTACTTTGGCAGGTGAAATTATAATAGCATTTTTTACAGTCTTATGCTTTTTGGCCAGCTGAATAAGTTGATCATCTGACAAATAACAGCTTTTAGTCTTTTTTGCCATAGTGAACTGTAACTTTATCAGAATACAAGAAAATCACAAGCATATATCCTGCCAGTATACACAGACTGTAGAGTTTATGCGTCAAGTCGATCGTTTAAGGCTATTGTTTTGTTTATTGTTTTTGGTCTAACATACCGCTGGCTATATCAATCGTTCCCGCGTTATCCCGGCTATTCAGAAAACAGGCTGCTTTATAAATTTTTCCCACCACTTGAAAGTAAAAACAAAAAAATAAAAATAATAAATTCAGATTTATTTTTATCGACGCATAAACTGAACACTCTGTCTGGCAACTATGATTATACTGAAAACCAAATTGTCAGCAAAAACGTGATTTTATCAACCTGATATTCCCTTGTGTATCAGTTTCTGCTGGATTTTGTAACTGTTGGCCATTTATTCTATCTCTTAAGGAGTCAATAAGCTGAGAAGCCTGACTCCTGGTAAGTCCGCTTTGCGGGACTTTACCACCAAGAGTTTCCAAGTAGCCAATTTGTTTTTCAGTTGCTGGCAATTCACCTGTAGAACTGAAACCTCTGCCACGCCTGATTTCCTCAGCCCGGGCATCTTTTCGAAGTTCCTGAAGAACAGTCATCGCTATAACAGGATCGTCAAATTCTTCTCTGATAGCTTCAATTAACTCATGGTATTCACCAATCTTTGTTTGTACGTCTATTATCATTTTTTCATTCACCTCCTTTCAATTATTAAAATATGCATCCAGGGACTTGTACAAATCCCCACCTTTAATATCAGCCTTATTATCCTGATGATTAAAATATAAATTCTTTGACTTGCCAAAAGAACTGCCATAGCTATTGCTGCCAGATGGCTTTCGACTTATTCCATACCCCTTTAATGCACTTGGCACTTTCAAAAGATTTTCCTGCGTCTGCCTGAAATACTGCAAACCTTTAATCAACTGATTGCTATTATAATCAGAAGAATTGCTATTGCCCTTTGCCCTATAATTACCCTGCAATAACCTTGAATAATCCTTCAGGACATCTTTGCCTCGCAACATAACACCATAATCCTTGCAAACTCTGCCGGATTTAGTATGCCAGCCAAAATCTTTATCCCATATATTTTGAATTTCCCTTTTCCCCAAAGCCTGGCCAAAAACCTCATCAGATATCACCTGCTTCTTTTCATCACCGTTCACCACAGTCCCACAATCAGCAAATATCTCATTCAGTAATTCAATAAAATTGTTCGTCAAATCTATGATATTCTGCAGCATTTCCTGGCTAATCAGAATAAGCCTCTGCTCTCTGCTCAGCGTTTTTCCGGCATTTTTGCTTAACAAAATTCCATGCTGCTCAAATCTTACCGCCTGCTCATCCAAAGCTTTATTATCAAGTTTCATTTTAATTCAAATTGCTCAGCAACCTCCTGCATAAATCCAGCCATATTCTCAGCCTGCTCTTTCCTCGATATCGGCTCGCTCTTATCCGCAGGTAAAGGCTCACCAATTGCCCCCTTTTTTTCGATACACTGCACTTCAACCTCTGGGCATATACCCCAGTTTTCTTTCGGCACTTTCCAGACACGATTGCCAAGCAGCTTTAATTCTGTTTCTGAAATATTGCCAAATTCAGCATATTCAGGACATGCTGATAATCTTGCATAACCAAATAAAATCTGATCGTCCTTGTAAACTCTGCCGTTTATTACACTGTCCTGCTTATACAGCTTTTCAGTAATAAACCAGTAGCTGCCGTCAAAACTTTCATAAACCTCAATAACAGGCTCACCCTTGATTGTTACAATTTTATCTTTTTCCATTTTTATTCATCCCCATCCTCGATTTTTTCAATAATCAGCTCGTCGAGAAATTTCTTAATATCTTTTAATTCCTCAACAGGCAATTCAGCCAGCATATCATAAATTGAATAACTCATTTTTTTATCTCCTTGTATATATGTATAGATATACACCTATATAAACCTTTCTATACCGCAACATATATATCACACTACAGATATGTTTATAAACCCTGCTTGCTTTACAATTATTAAAAATGCCAACAATACAAATTTATTTAAATCAGGAACTTTTTGATTTTGTCAAAAAAGATAAATCCAAAATAATCCAGAAAGCTCTGAACGAACTTAAAGAAAAAAATAACCCGCTAAAGAAAACTCAAACCCCCACGTAATAGTTTTATAACATTATTGATTTCCCTGACTATAGCCAGGCGTTCAGCAGGGAAAGCGATTTTATGAGCGGCTGCTGAACCCAGAGTAGATACGTTCCGTCTTTCTATGTAGAATTATATCTCGAAGCCCGAGCCCAAAGGGCGAAAGCCTTAAAAGGTTAGCTGAGCCTTAATCACCAGCGAAGCGCCTTTTATGGCTTTCAGGGCTGAGTGATATTAGATGAATAGTATGGTTCCATCCGAGGAAATAGGGGTCATATTGGTAGGGGGGGGCGAGAGGCGTTCGTCCGTAAAGTGCCTGTGGCAGCTACTCTGTAAGATTCTGTGGGAGGCGATAGCGATAGTACCACTCTAATCAACTGGAACTAAATTCACACCACTTTTTCAATTAGCATCTTCAGCAAGTGCCTATGACAACACTGATTATCTTCTTTCTCGAAGCAAAGCAACGTTACAGTCTTTATGTTCGCTCTATTTGCCAGTTCCTTAATCTTCTCCTCCTGAGAAGACATCTCTTCAAGGTATCGCTTCTCATACTCCTGCCAGGAAATATCTCCTTTTTTCCAATCCTTTAAGAGCTTTACGCTCGGCCCTAATTCTCGTACCCACTCTGTCAATTGCAAATCCTTCCTTGAACGCCCACGCGGCCAAAACCGCGCAACCAGGATTCTATCCCCATCTGATTCTTCTATCAGACCGTATACTGATTTTGTTTTAACCATAGCATTATCTGCCTTAAATCATACACACACAGCCTGCCTTTACAAACGCACTCTTATTTCCTGTAAGTCTGCCTGTTATAAAAGCTATCCAACCGTCCTTTCAATACACCTTCAATCTGACCCATTATACGCCCTGGCCAATCACCCTTAAAACAAGCCTCTGTCAAAAATAAACCTTCAATACCAGTCTGTTTATAAACCTTCATCTTATGCCTGGCCTGCTCATCATAATTCTGCTTACCATTTATCCCAAAATACTCGACGATACATCCATAATCTCTTAGCCAAAAATCGGGATACCAAATCTTCGTCTTTCCACGATCAATCACCGCTACAGGTTGTTCATAATCATACGAAATACCTTTCCGCTCAAACAGCCTCGCTAGTTGCTCTTCGCCCCGACTCTTATACCGCTTATCCTTGCTTGCATTTAAATAGCTATATTCCCGCTCCATTAAAAACAGAAATCATTACCCTTTTTATATCTTACGCTTCTGCTTCTCCTGCCATAAACTCTTCCAATTCTAACATAACACCACACTACAACTAATCCTCATCAATTAATCCTATCTATCAATCACGTTACATCTTCACTTCTCTATACTCTTGGGCGGTAACATGATTAACAACTCAAGTCATAAGTGCTTAAAATAATGATAGTTACGCTAATTTTATGGGTGTAACATGATTCAGGGACAAAAAACACCTATCCGCGAGGGCAAGTCTGTCATTCAAACCGCATTTTACAGATGGTATCCAGTATAGCAGGGTCGAAGGTCAGTTGAATTCTGTTGGTATATGTCCTGTCGACCTTTGTGGAAATCAGTAAAATAAGTCCCAGACTTTGAAGATATGACAGGTTCGAATAAAAGTGCATATAGCTGAACGGATCTTCATTGTATTGCAGACTTATCTTTTTGTAGACATGGTAAATCTCTTTTACATAGCCTGACATCTGGGATTGAGCCGCCTTCAAAATCAGCAGGTTTTTATCATTCAAATCCTTTACTACATCGAACATAATGTCCCTTCGGGCCTTTTCAAAATGCTCTGTCAAGCCGACTTCCGGCTCAAGTGCCCAAAGGTACAATGTTTTAATCGCAACCCTAACATCGGAATTGGTGTTTTTGCCGGTCATAGCTGATATTTGTTTTATCTGAGAATCAGGGATGCTTTTTAACCCTGTCTTTGCCCGGTCTATTAAAATACTTTCAATCTCCATGGCATCATAGCTGGAAAAATGAATAATCTCAGGCTGAAGACTGCTCATAATCGATTGGTCCAGCGAGTTTGCGAACTTGGGATTATTGGATAGTAAAATAGTCATATAGTTATTAGTCGACCGGCTGAGCAGATACAATATATCCTTGTGCTTGTCTTTTTCGCTTAAGAGGTCTATCTCATCGAGGATTACAACAGTCCTGTTCTTGTGTATAAGGCTGAATCTTGACCATAGTTCATCGAGACTGCAACCTCTGGGGGTACAATCCAGTAGATGTGCTAATATTTTATAACTGGTATTGTGCTGCCTGCAGTTGGCATAGACGAAAGATAATTGTTTATTCATTAATTTCATCAGATATCTTGCCAGCAGGCTTTTTCCTGAACCTTTTGAGCCTAAGATAAGAACATTATTTGCTATGCCGCTCTGCTGATATCGCAGCAGGGCATCTATTACAGGTTTTACCTCGTTCCTCATCAATGGTTTGTCGGGAATGTAGTTGAAATCAAATACATGATAATCTGTAATCCTCTGACCGCTTTTTTCAAGATTGGTCTGTTTCTGCTGAAGGTATGATTCAATGTCCATTTTTTACACACAAAAGCCCCACACGTAAACCGCGCCGAACGTATAAAGTGGGGAGGGTTTATAAATCTGCCGGTTCTGCTATAAACTGTGCTGGACGCATAAACCGCGGGATGGGCCGCAAAAACCTTCAAATAAGCAACAGTTGTAATTATTCGTTTCAACGAATAACGTATAGATTAAAAAAAAGGAAATTGCCGGCAATAGTTGTAATTATGGTGATTAAAACGCCCATCTGGTCTATTAGTCTGTCCGATTAGTCAGG
>Ga0315289_10004238_pt1 | contig 21409 bp, 14 predicted proteins | sample YL17G11_40_MG_FD_203452 | JGI IMG/M metagenome (GOLD analysis project Ga0315289, IMG submission 203452) | Sediment microbial communities from Yellowstone Lake, YNP, Wyoming, USA - YL17G11_40 | ecosystem: Environmental > Aquatic > Freshwater > Lake > Sediment | place: USA: Wyoming | collected... | reverse complement strand
AATCACCGACTTTCAAGCGACCGCCTCCAAGAACTCTGTTGGAAAATTTACCCCTGTCAGCGGAGCGCCGGGTTGGTATAAACTCGTCCTGGGTGCGGCCAACTACACTTCCATCAACCTGACCGGCACCACCCAGTTCCGCCTGCGCTTCGCGACCGACGACAACAACGACAACATCGCTGATTACGTGAGGTTCTTGAGCGGTAATTACCCCACTGCCAGTGCCAGGCCGGCGCTCATTATTGAGTACTACGTTCCGTAGTAACGTGTCCTTTAGGATTACGTGCCGAAAAACGAGCCCTCAGCGCTGGAAAAGTTGTTCAACCCAAACTGCCAAAACCGTCGCGACAGGAGAAAATCCTTGAAACGGTCGCTCCCCTCTTGGTTGGATTTGTTGATCGTCGCCCTAGGTTGTTTCTTGATTGCGGGCGGCCTACCTTTTTCGAAGTGGTCACAACAAAACGCCGTTCTTCAGGCAGCCCTGAGCAAAACCTATTACGTGCGCACGGATGGCAGTTCCCCGCAAAACTGCACCGGGCTGGTGGACGCGCCATACCCCGGCAGCGGCGCGAATCAACCCTGCGCCTGGGATCATCCCTTCCGCGCCCTGCCGCCGGGAGGCACGCCGCGCATCGCCGGGGGCGATACCCTCTTGATCCGCGCCGGTTCCTACCGCATGGGCTACGGCGCGCCCGGCTCCGGCAACTGTGACGCAGGTAGCGCCTTCGATTGCATTATGCCTCCCATCCCAAGTGGATCTGACGCCGCGCATGCCACTCGCATTTTGGGCGCGGGTTGGAATTCCGGTTGCACGAATCCACCTCAGTTGTGGGGAGCGGAACGTCCCTGGTTCATCCTCAACCTGACAGATTCCAGTAACGTCGAGTTGGCGTGCATGGAGATCACCGATCACTCCGGCTGCGTTGAAGATCATACCGGAGATATTGCCTGCGAGCGCGATAACCCGCCTTACGGGGATTGGGCTTCATTCGGCCTTTATGCTGAAGACTCAACCAGCGTATATCTCCATGATTTGAATATTCACGGGCTGGCTGCTGGGGGAGTCCACGCAGGGCGCATCGCTGACTGGACCGTGGAACGGGTGCGCGTTGTCGGAAATGGTTCCGTCGGCTGGGACGGCGACCTGTGGGATGATTACGGCGATTCAAACTCCGGCACTATGATATTCCGCCACTGGACCGTGGAATGGAACGGCTGCGGAGAGACCTATCCCGGAATACAGCCCACCGGTTGTTGGGCGCAATCGGCTGGAGGGTACGGGGACGGTTTCGCCACCGGCACGAGTGGCGGGCATTGGATCGTCGAGGACTCATCCATTCGCTACAATACTTCGGACGGCCTGGATTTTCTCTATATTTCCGAACCCGGTTCATCCGTTGAGATTCGCCGGACGATCGCCGAAGGAAATGCCGGTAATCAGATCAAGAATTATCGCGGCCCATTTACCCTCGAAGACTCGATCATAGTTGGCAATTGCGGCTTTTTCGATGGGAAATCGTTCACCTATAACGTTGACAATTGCCGCGCCCTCGGGACCGCCCTTGCCATCGGCCTGACACGGGGAGGTCAGGCGAAGGTAACCAACAACACCTTTACCAGCGAAGGCGATTGTCTGGTCACCGCGGAATGTAGCAACGGTAATTGCGATGGGTCTGAAACTGTGCTCTTGCGAAACAACATCTTTCAGGGACAGGTGGATTTCCTGCAACCCTTCGAAAAAACCTGCCTCGTCTATCAGGAAACCTTCCCATCCGCCCCCTTTGATATAGGTTTTTCTCTGATCAACAATGTAAAAGATGACCTTTGTCCGGGTGTAAACGATCTTTGCGGAATTTCCCCCGGACTGGTCAGCCTCACCATTGATGGTTTCAATGCTGATTTATTGCACAACAGCCCGGCCATTGATGCCGGGAACAATGCCGCCTGCACTGCAACTGACTACCGCGGCGTTCCACGTCCGCAGGATGGCGATGGAAATGGAAGCCCGATATGCGACATAGGCGCGATGGAATACGAACCAACGGCTGTACTCCCTGTCCCATCGCCTGTCGCACCTCCTTTCGTTAATACCTTTAGATCCTCAGGCTCGTATGATGGCTATGTTTTAGAATCCACCGAGACCAGCAATGCAGGCGGCATGCTGAATTCCACCGTCACCTACATCGTCCTCGGCGATAACGCCCAGAATAAACAATACCGTGGCATCCTTTCCTTCAATACAGACAGCCTGCCCGATACCGCTGTCATCACCAAAGCCACACTCAAGATCAAGAAATCCAGCGTAGTCGGCACAGACCCGTTCACCACACATGGCAGCTTGGTCGCAGACATCCGTAATGGTTACTTCGGCACCTCTGCCCTCGAAATCACCGACTTTCAGGCGACCGCCTCCAAGAACTCTGTTGGAAAATTTACCCCTGTCGGCGGAGCGCCGGGCTGGTATCAACTCGTGCTGGGTGCGGCCAACTACATTTACATCAACCTGTCTGGCACCACCCAGTTCCGCCTGCGCTTCGCGACCGACGACAACAACGACAACATCGCTGATTACGTGAGATTCTTGAGCGGTAATTACCCCACTGCCAGTGCCAGGCCGGCGCTCATTATTGAGTACTACGTTCCGTAGTAACGTGTCCTTTAGGATTACGTGCCGTAATAGTTGGAAATGATGCGGGGCTTTCCAAAAAGCACACCATCACTCTGACTGCCCTGGCGGGCTAGGCCAGGGAGCGAAGCGAAGGGTCTCCCCCCTGCGGGCGGATATTCTTCGCCCCTTCGGCATTCACGGAAGGACCCCCGGGTGCGGAAAACCTGGTTGAGGCTGCGACTTTGCAATCCCCGGTCCCGTTGAATTTGAACGATACGGGCAATCCCTCGCTCCGCGAAATCTGGGTGGATCCCATCCACGGCAGCGACACTAACGATGGAACCACACCGCGCCCATCTTCGCGCCGACCGGGATGTGATTGGGTTATAATTACCTGCAGGAGTTGCGCCTGTACCTAAAGGGTGAACCCTTGGAACATCGTGCCGCGTTTTCCTGTCCATAATCCACCTGTCCGCCGGTGCGGGCAGTTTTTTTATGCCATTCCGTAGGAGAAGAAAAAATGTCCAAACTCAAAATCGGCTACCGTATTTTGATCTGGACGGTCAGCATACTGGTCATCCTGGCACTCTTGTTGACCGGCTTCGGTTTTACCTGGGTGAAGGTCACCGCGCCCAAATCCTTCCCACAGGTAGACGGCGAAATCCATCTCGCAGGTCTCGACGGTCCGGTGAATGTCTACCGCGACGGCATGGGCATCCCTAACATCTATTCCACCAGCGCGCACGATCTGTTCATGGCGCAGGGCTATGTCCATGCCCAGGATCGCTTCTGGCAGATGGACTGCTGGCGGCACATCGGCTCGGGACGGCTGGTCGAGATGTTCGGCAAATCCCAACTCGAGACGGATGCCTTCCTGCGCACGCTTGGATGGGCGCAGATTGCCCAGGAGGAGGCAGCTACCTCCAGCCCCGAGGCGGTAGCGATCATGAATGCCTACGCCGAAGGTGTTAATGCTTATCTTGCTGACCATGCCGGTATGCAACTCAGCCTGGAATATGGCATCCTGAAGCTGCTCAATCCCGACTATAAGCCCGAACCTTGGGCGCCGCTCGACTCCCTGACCTGGGCCAAGGCCATGGCCTGGGACCTGCGCGGCAACATGGACGAGGAGATCGAGCGTGCCATACTGCTCAAGAGCTTCACTCCTGAACAGGTGGGCGAGCTGTACCCGCCGTATCCATCTGACCATCCGGTCGTCGTGTCGCAAATTGGCGGGAGCGTCACTACTGGATCTGAGTCGTTGACCGCAGATTACCAGTCACTGATCATTGCGAATTCGCTGCTGGAGTCCGTTTCGGAAAAATTCACAGCCCTAGATTCCCTCCTCGGCTCGGCCGGAGCAGGCATTGGGTCCAATAACTGGGCCGTTTCCGGCAAGCTGACTGCGACGGGTACGCCGCTGCTAGCGAACGATCCTCACCTGAGCATCCAGATGCCCTCGATCTGGTATCAGATTGGCATGCATTGCCGCCCAAAATCCGATGCCTGTCCCTATGAGATAGCTGGTTTCTCATTTCCCGGAAACCCGGGAGTGATCATCGGCCACAATGACCGTATCGCCTGGGCTGTCACCAACGTCGGCCCAGATGTGATGGACCTGTACATCGAGAAGGTCAACCCGGATAATCCTAACCAGTACGAGGTGAACGGCCAGTGGGTGGACATGACCGTGCGCATCGAAACCCTGAAGGTGGGCGGGGGCGATCCTGTGACGATCACCATCCGCAGCACGCGGCACGGCCCGATCATAACAGATACCTATGGGTTGGATAAGTTCCACGAGCAGGCTGGCGTGGAGGTGCCAGAGAACTACGCCATTGCCCTGCGCTGGACGGCGCTGGAGCCGACTCACATCTTCGAAGCTATCTGGGGCTTCAATAAGGCCCAGAATTGGGAAGAATTCCGCCAGGCGGCGCGCTATTGGGCGGTTCCCTCTCAAAATCTGCTCTACGCCGACGTAGATGGCAACATCGGCTACCAGACGCCCGGCAACATTCCCTTCCGCAAGAATGGCGATGGCCGCCTGCCCGTCCCTGGCTGGACAGACGATTATGAGTGGACTGGCTACATCCCCTTTGAAGAGCTGCCATACACCTTCAACCCAACCGAGGGTTATATCGTCACGGCTAACAATCAGGTCAACCCGCGCGATTATCCATACCTGATCGCCACCGATTGGGACTATGGCTTCCGCGCCCAGCGCATCGTAGACATGATCACCAATGCACCCGGCAAGATTGACATCGCCTACATCCAACAGATGCAGGGTGACGATTACGATTCCAATGCTACGACGCTCGTCCCGCTGCTGATACAAGTCAAGTTCGACGACCCACACCTGGTCGAAATCTGTGACATGCTCAAAGAATGGGACTACCAGGCGCGCATGGACTCGGCTCCGGCAGCCCTGTTCGAGGTTTTCTGGAAACGTCTGCTGGCCAGCACTTTCCAGGACGATCTGCCAGAGGATTACTGGCCGGAGGGCAGCAGCCGTTGGTTCGAGGTGATGCGAAGCCTGGTGTTGCAACCGGAAAGCCCCTGGTGGGATGACAAGTACACCAGCGACCGGGTCGAGAAGCGTGACGATATCTTTGCTTCAGCCTTTGCCGAAGCCGTGGCGGAGATTGAAAAACTGCAGGGCAAAGATCCCGCCAAATGGAACTGGGGCGACCTGCACACAGCCACTTTCAATAACCAGACGTTGGGCAAATCAGGCATCGCCCTCATCGAGAACCTGTTCAACCGCGGTCCATTCCGCACGGCGGGCGGCGCTTCCATTGTAAATGCAACCGGGTGGAACGCGACGAGAGGCTTCGAAGTCACATCCATCCCATCCATGCGCATGATTGTGGACCTGGGCGACATGCGCAACTCGCTCACAGTCCATACAACCGGTGAATCGGGTCATGCTTATCACCCACATTACATTGACATGGCCGACCTATGGCGAAATATCCAGTATTACCCCATGCTGTGGAACGAGCAGGCGATTGTCAGCAACGCGGAGGCTTATTTGGTACTGGTTCCGTAGTCGCAGAGATGAGCATCTTTTTCCGGATTCGCGCGTTGACAATAGTCACAGTTTAGATGTTCGTGACACCTTGCACGAAAATATGGGATATAAGTCTCTTGTGCGAAATTCTGATATCTAGGAAAATAAAGGTTGAAGCTCTCCTCACCATGGGAGTTCCACAGACCCAAGAAACATCTCAGAGAAAGGGAGAAGATAATATGGCCAGAAAATTCGAACCAACACCGTTGAAGCTCCGCACGCCTGTGCCTTCAGATATTGATATTGCCCAGGAAGCCACACTGAAGCCGATCGCGCAAGTGGCTGAAGAAGTAGGCCTCTTGCCCGATGAGCTTGAGTTCTACGGCCCATTTAAGGCGAAAGTCAAGTTGGAGGTACTCGAACGTCTTAAGGATGTGCCGAATGGCAAGTACATTGACGTGACTGCCATCACGCCAACGCCTCTTGGGGAAGGCAAAAGCACCACAATGGTAGGGTTGAGCCAGGCATTGGGGGCACACCTACGCAAGCGTGTCTTCACCTGCATCCGCCAGCCCTCACAAGGCCCGACCTTCGGAATCAAAGGCGGCGCGGCTGGCGGCGGGTACTCGCAGGTTGTCCCGATGGAAGATTTCAACCTGCACCTGACCGGCGACATTCACGCCATCACCGCCGCCAATAACTTGCTGGCTGCAGCCATTGACGCCCGCATATTCCACGAGGCCAAACAGGACGACGTGAAACTCTTCAACGCTCTCTGTCCGACCGATAAACAGGGCAAGCGCAGTTTCTCGCCTTCCATGTTGCGCCGCCTCAAGAAAATGGGGATCAGCAAAACCGATCCCGAGGCATTGACCGCCGAGGAACGCTCCCGCTTTTCCCGCCTGGATATTGACCCGGCCTCGATCACCTGGCGGCGTGTGGAGGATACTAACGACCGCTTCATCCGCGAGATCGAGATCGGCCTCGGTCCGGAAGAGCAAATGCCCCGTCATACCGGTTATGACATTACCGTAGCCAGCGAGATCATGGCCATCCTGGCGCTGACCACCGATCTGTCTGACATGCGCGAGCGCATGGGGCGCATCGTCATTGGCACCAACAAGAAGGGCGAGGCCGTCACCGCCGAAGATTTGGGTGTGGCCGGCGCGATGACCGTCCTAATGAAGGATGCCATCAAGCCGAACCTGATGCAGACCCTCGAAGGCACGCCGGTCTTCGTACACGCCGGGCCGTTTGCCAATATCGCGCACGGCAACAGTTCCATCGTCGCTGACAAGATTGCCCTCAAGTTGGCCGACTATATCGTGACCGAGTCGGGTTTTGGCGCAGACTGCGGCATGGAGAAGTTCTTCGACATCAAGTGCCGCTACTCTGGCCTGATCCCGCAAGTGGTCGTAATTGTGGCGACGGTGCGCGCCCTCAAAATGCACGGCGGTGGGCCAAAGGTAGTTGCGGGAAAGCCGCTGGCGGCTGAATACACCGACGAGAACCTCGACCTGCTGCGTAAGGGTTTAGGCAACATGGAAGTGCACATCAAGAACGCCTTGAAGTTCGGCGTCAGTGTGGTCGTGGCAGTCAACTCATTCGCTACCGATACGCCCGCCGAGGTGGAATTGATCCGCAAAGCAGCTGTGAAGGCGGGTGCGGAGGATGCCATCGTGTGTCGGCACTGGATGGAGGGTGGCAAGGGCGCGCTGGCGCTGGCCGAAGCGGTGGTCAAGGCTGCTGAAAAGCCGACCAATTTCAAGTTCCTGTACCCGCTCGAACTTTCCATCAAAGAGAAGATCGAGCTTATCTGCAAGGAAATTTACGGTGCAGATGGGGTCGACTACCTGCCCGAAGCTGAGGCTAAGATTGCACTGTATACCAGACTCGGTTTCGACAAACTGCCAATGAACATGGCCAAGACCCATCTCAGCCTGAGCCACGACCCAGCGCTGAAGGGCGTGCCGAAAGGTTACCGCATCCCGATCCGCGATATACGCGCCTCGGTAGGTGCGGGCTTCCTGTACCCGCTGCTGGGCGAGATGCGCACCATGCCCGGCCTGCCGACTCGCCCCGTGTTTTACGATGTAGACCTCGACCTGGAAACTGGCCGCGTGCTCGGCTTGTTCTAAAATGGTTGAAAGTTGGACATTGGAAGGTTGAAGGTTTCTTCAACCTTCCAACTTTTTTACCTTAATCTTTCAGCCTTTGACTTTCAACCCAATTATGGATCTATCCTTTTTGACCATTACTGAAGCTTTGACGCTCCAAGCTCGACAGGAGATTTCCGCGGCTGACTTGACCGAGGCCTGCTTCCGTCAAATCGAGCGGCTCGACCCGAGGCTGAACGCGTTCATCACATTGGCCAGTGCCGTCGCGAGGATCGAAGCGACGACACTTGCACCTGCTGCACACTTGCCCCGGGCGCAAGTGCCGGGGAGTGCAGGTGAGCAATCTCGCAATTTGCAGAAGGATTTACCGCTTTTCGGTATTCCCATCGCTCTCAAGGATCTCTACGAAACCGCTGGCATCCGCACCACCGCTGGCTCTAAATTCTTTGCCGATACTATTCCCGCCGAAGATGCCTTCGTCGTCAAAAAGTTGAAGGTGGCCGGCGCGGTGCTTCTTGGAAAAACCAATATGCACGAAATTGCGCTGGGCGTGACGGGTGTCAATCCGCACTATGGTACCTGCCGCAATCCCTGGGACACGACTCGCATCACCGGCGGCTCATCAAGCGGCAATGCGGCCGCGCTGGCAGCCGGGATGTGCCTCGGGGCGCTGGGCACGGATACGGGCGGCTCGATACGCATCCCGGCATCGTTGTGCGGTGTGGTCGGTTTGAAGCCTACCTACGGGCGCGTCAGCCTGCGCGGCATCATCCCGCTCTCGTGGAACCTCGACCATGCCGGGCCGATGGCGCGCACCGTGCGGGATGTGGCGTTGCTTCTACAAGTCATTGCCGGTTACGATCCGCTTGATCCCACTTCGGTGGATGTGCCTGTAGATGACTATCTTGCCCATCTCGGCGACGGCGTTAAAGGCTGGCGGATTGCGCTGGCTTGTGGTGAATATTTCAGCGATAATAATGCCGAGGTTGGTGAGGCGGTTCAATTGGCTGCCAGGCTCTTCGCATCGCTTGGCGCGCACGTGGAGGAAGCCGAGCTCTCCTGGGCGCGTAACGCTGCGCTTGCCAATGGCCTGATGATCCAGGCGGACGCGGCAGCCTATTACCGCGAACGACTCGCGGCCCGCCCCGAAGATTTCGGCGCGGATGTGCACCAGCGCCTGCAAAATGGTGCAGCCTGCACTTCGACCGAGTATGCCCTGGCGAGGCGTACACAATCCGAATTGCGCCGGAAATTCGAGGACCTCTTTTCGGATAACGACATATTGTTTACACCGACCACCCCCGTCCCCGCGCCGCTCATCGAAGGTACAGACGCAATTGAGCAGGCGCGCTGTCTGACGCGCTTCACCGCCCCCTTCAACCTGACCGGCTTGCCAGCCCTATCCCTGCCTTGCGGATTCACATCCAGAGGGCTGCCAGTCGGTTTGCAGATTGTTTCGAAACCCTGGGGAGAGGCGAAGATTTTACAGGCGGGCTACGCATACGAACAGGCGACGACGTGGCACGAGGCTGGTCCAGGTTTATGTGTTACGGGTTGAATATCCAGCCTTTCCTTCAACTCGCAGCCTAAAAAACAAACAGGATAAATCTTTTCGTCCCCTTCATGTATTCAGCATATTCGTTTCCAAACTTTATCAGACATTCGTTCTCGTCGGCGCGGGCGGTGGCGTAGAGAAACGCCGTAGCGACGGTAGAAATGCAGCCATCCAGCAGGGAGGAGGATTTGAAAAAGATCCCCCAAGCCAGGTAGAGAAGGGAGGCGTAAAGCGGGTGGCGGATGTAGCGATATATCCCCTCGGTGACGAGCCGCGTGGTCGCTTCGAAGGAGCCTTCTGGTTTCCCTGCCGATCGCAGCAGGATAAATCCGTAGATGGCAGGAACGATAGAACCAATGAGCAATATCCATGAAATAAGCTGATACCATGCGAATGGATGCGCGAACCAGCCGCGCAGGTTGAGCAGGAACAAGCCCAGGATGGCTTCGAAGGCGAAGAAGTGGTAGAAGCCGTGCGAGCGCGTCTGGCGCAGGGAGGGCCAGGAATACCAGACGATAAATATCGTACCCAAAACAAAAGTGATCCATCCGTACATGTTCTTGCCTTTCTCCCGCTGCTATTTTTGCAGACAGGCTAACAGATCTGCTGTAACGCCCTGTTCTTCAGAGGGGATAATTGCAAGCACCGGAACCGTGGCTGCCATATACACCTCCTGCACATTCTCAGCCTTCCAGCTTCGTGGCAGGATGCCGATCGCATTCACGTCGTCGACGATGGCTTGGTACATCTCGTCCGGGTTGGTGGCAAGCTGGGCCAGCGAGGTGACTGTTCCTCCTTGCATCACGGCTGCCTCGAAAATCTGCTGAATATCTTCTCCCGATGCGTATATCCATACTCGCACATACGAGTCTGGGCCTCCAAGCTGGGTCCAATTGCGGATCCATCCAGTGAATAGTTCGCGAATTTCCGTTACGCCAATATCCTTGACGAGATTCTGTGGGTGAACGATAGCGACGATCTCTTCAATGCCGATGTCGAACGCAGGCGTTCTCAACTGTTCAGGTTCGCCGAGGCGAATGGCGATGTCCGCGGAGGGATCGAAATACTGCACAGCGCGTTGTTCAGCGAAAATGGGAGTCTTTCCCGCACAGTCATACACGGCAGATAACCAGTGCTGGGCGGCCGCGCTGTATTGGATCGAAATAGATTCAGGTACAGCAATTGGTGGGGTGGGGGAGCAGGAGACGAGAAGGAAAAAAGCAAGAAGTAATAAGCTAAGAATTAAGAAGGGGAAAGAAGATTTCATTGTGCTTACCACTCGCGCAATATGGCGGTCAAGAGCAGGGTGCGTTCCGGCAGGCTGTCCGTCAGGATGTACTCTCGCTCAGAGTGGTAGCCCTCACCGAACGCGCCCAGGCCATCCAAAACGGGGATGCCCAGGGGGGCGACGAAGTTCGCGTCCGATGCTCCGCCGGAGCCGCCCGCCTGGAGTGATATGCCTCTCTTCCCGGCAATCTCCTTCGCCCGCTCGAAGGTGGCTTTCATCCTTTCGTCGAACGGCATCGGCGGGCGGTTGAGTTCGCCGGTCACTTCGAGGGAAGTGCCTTCTAGGACAGGTTTCAGCGCGTGCAGGCGCGCCAGGATGCGCTTGGCCTCACCAGGTTGCATCACGCGCAAGTCCACTTCGGCCATGGCCTCAGCCGGAACGACATTCGTCGCAAACCCACCGCGGATCACACCGACATTGAGCGTGGTGCCTTTTTCGTAGTCGGTCAACTTCTGGATGACGAGCACTTGATGGGCAAGCTCTTCGATGGCGTTCCGACCTTTTTCATGGTCGCCCCCCGCGTGGGCAGCCCATCCCTTCACCTTGATAGTGAAATCACCCACTCCTTTGCGCCATGTCTTGACGGCCCCGTTCAGCAGACCGGATTCGAGTACCAACACCAGGGCGGACCCCTTCGCCAGCCCCTCGATCAGCGCCCGAGATGTGCGGCTGCCAATTTCTTCGTCGGAGGTGAATAAGGCGGAGATGGGATACGGCGGCAGGTTGCCGGTCTCTCGCAGCGCGGCGAGGGCGGTCAGGACGATAATGATGCCGCCTTTCATGTCGAGGACGCCGGGACCGAAGATCTTATCCCCCTTTTCGCAGAATGGCATTTTCTCCAACGTGCCGAGCGGGAAGACGGTGTCCATGTGGGACAGGAGCAGTATGCCGACCTCTCCCCCTGCTCCTCTCCTGGATGGAGAGGGAGGATTGAAACGGGCAAGGACGTGATCGCCGGCTACGGCTTGCGGGTGGACCTCGATCTGCGCACCCAGGCGCCGGCATTCCTCCGCCACGAGCGCGCCGACCCTATCTACGGCGGCCTTTTCGTGCGAGGGGGATTCGATCTCGACCAGCCGCTTGAGGAGGGAGATCATGCCAGGTTTTTGTGCAATAAAGTTGTTCATAGCAACCGACTTAGTGCCAGACAAATGGCTCCGACAACTGTGCAATAAGCTACAAATGGGTAAAGCGAGTGTCTGGTCAAGTAGCCGAGCAGCCACTTAACCACGAACCATCCGATCACTGCCGCAGTGAAAAATCCAATGGCCATGGGGAGTAATAAACTGGTCAGGTCGGGCATTCTCAGCACATCGAGCAGTTCGTAACCGCCCGCTGCCAGCATGACAGGCACAGCCATCAGGAAGGCGAAGCGTGCCGCCGATCTTCGATGGAAGCCGCGCAGCATTCCGCCGCTGATAGTGGTTCCACTGCGCGATGCGCCAGGGAAGACTGCAAGGATCTGGAATAGGCCGATGACGAGAGCATCCAGCCAGGTTATGGACCTCAACCTGCGATTGCGTTTGCTGACCCATTCCGCCATTATCATCAGAAATGCTACTGCAAAGAGACGGATGGCTGCTTCAAGCAGCGGTTGACGGAATAGCACCTTCACTTCGTCTTTGAGCAAATAGCCTGCTAAAAGGGCAGGGATAGTAGCGATGAGGATACACCATCCAAGTTTCGCATTCGCGGTTGAGCGTTTTCTATTCTTATACGTTTCAGTATCTTCTTTTTCGGTGTTATGCGACCTGCTGTAACCGGCACTCGAAAACATGGCGCGGATGATCTCCCAGAAATCTTTCCAGAAGTAGAGGATCAACGAAACCATTGTTCCCAGTTGGATGAGTATGAGGAACGAAAAAGTCGCGTCATTCGAGGGGATGCCGAGTAATGCCTGTCCTATAAGCAGATGGGCGGTGGAGGAGACGGGGATGAACTCGGTCAGTCCCTGGACGATTCCGAGCAAGAGAGAGGTAAGCAGATTCAATTGATTTTTCTCCAAAAGGGATTCTAATTCAATCTCTCGGCATTACCTCGCCATTGTGTTTGCCACTCAGGCACACGGGACTCGAACGTGCCGTCAATGATCGTGAAGCGGATTTCGCTCATCAATCGAATTAGCGCGTGCAGGTTATGGATGGATAACAGCGTGCCGGCTAATAATTCCTTTGCCGCGATGAGATGCCGTAAATAGGCGCGCGTAAATGTCTGGCAAGTATAGCATGTGCAGCTTCCATCAATCGGACGAGGGTCGCGGGCGAATGTGGAATTCATCAAATTCAGGCGTCCCTGAGGCGAGAAGACTGCGTGATGGCGAGCCAGACGGGTTGGGAGGACGCAATCGAAGATGTCCACGCCACGGCGGACGCCTTCGATCAGGTCTTCGGGCGTGCCGACGCCCATCAAGTAGCGCGGCTTGTCTTCGAGTAGGATGCCATTGACCAGGTCGAGCATGGCATAAGTCTCGGCTTTGGTCTCGCCGACCGAAAGTCCACCGATAGCGAGGCCAGGAAAAGGTAAAGAGGAGATGAATCTCGCGGAAGCAGCTCGCAGTTCTGGGTTGACGCCACCCTGGAGGATGCCGAAGAGGGCCTGATCGGCACGCCTTTTCGCGTCAAGACAACGTTCCGCCCAGCGGTGCGTCCGTTCCATTGCCTTTGGGATGTAAGTGTGATCGTTTGGATCAGCGCACTCATCGAAAGCCATGATGATGTCCGCGCCCAGGTTCTCCTGGATGGCGATGGATTTTTCAGGCGTCATGCGATGCGTATAGCCGTCCACATGGGATTTAAAGGTGACGCCATCCTTGTCTACTTTGCGGGTCTGAGTTAGCGAAAAGACCTGATAGCCGCCAGAATCGGTCAAAAGCGGGTGCGGCCAGTGCATGAAGTCATGCAGGCCGCCCATCTCAGCCACGAGTTCATCACCGGGACGCAGGTAGAGATGATAAGTGTTGGCGAGTATCAGCGAGGCACCTAAGTCGGTCAATTGAGCCGGAGTGAGCGTTTTGACGACCGCCTGAGTGCCAACCGGCGCGAAGACGGGCGTAAGCAGGTCACCGTGCGGGGTGTGGAAGTATCCAGCGCGGGCACACCCTTGCCTAGCGATAATATCGAATTCGAACATTTGGGAGATTATACCCGACCGGTGTGGGTGCATACATGAATTCTTCGAGCCGATGACACAGATTTAACGCAGCCTGGCTGGGTAGGTGATAAAATAACTATGAACGATGCCTGACTCATTTGTAAATCGTCATTCATATATAAAAACCGTAAAATTCCAATGCTTCCTGATTTCCGTGTCCGACAGCGTGACTACCTGCTCGAAATTGCGCGTGCCATCACCCAGGAACTCGACCTTGATAAACTCCTGGCACGCATCCTGCGCATTTCAATCGAGATGCTCGCAGGACAAGCCGGCATCATTGCGCTAAAAGAGAGCACCGGTTGGCGCGTGGCCGCCGCGCACGGCATCCCGCCAGCTTTTCTACGTTATCTCGAGCCGCTTCTCGCCGAAGAGAAAGTGCGGGAACTGAATGTCTCAGAACTCAACCGCATGTTGAAGGAACTGGCCTACACCGCCAGTATGGGCCTGCTCAACGGCGTCGGCCTACCCCTGGTCACGCACGGCCAGGTTATAGGGGTGACTTTCATCTTTCGCAGCTATCCAGATCTCTTTTCCGCCAATGACAAATTGCTTCTGCAAAGTTTTGCCGACCAGGCCGCCATCGCGGTTTTCAACGCCCAACTCTACACCCAGGTTAGTTACGAAAAACAACGCCTGGACGCCTTGCTAGATTCAGCTGCGGATGGGATCCTCATCCTGACGGCAGATCGTCGTATCGAGCGCGTCAACACCGCCTCAGAGCGTATTTTGGCCTCGCCCCGCAACAAGCTCCTGGGCCGGTCGCATGACGAGGTTTTCCGCTGGGCGCATCGTCCAGAAGGATTGACACTAGAAGAGGCCGAATCCGGAGGCTGGCCGCTAACCCCCAACGCATACCTTTACGTCGAGGGCGACTTACAGCGATCTGAACCGCCCTCTCTGCCGGTTGGTATCACCTACGCCCCCCTACTGACGCCGGATGGTGTTTTACGTAATATCATTGTCACCGTGCGCGACATCACTAAGTTCCGCAACGCAGAGGAAATCAAGAACACTTTTGTTTCGATCATCAGCCACGAACTCAAGACGCCCGTTGCCCTAATCAAGGGCTACGTCAGCACGCTGCGCCGCGAAGATGCTTCCTGGGATCGAGCAGTGGTGCAAGATAGCCTGAAAGTCATCGAAGAAGAAGCCGACCGACTGACAACGATGATCGAAGACTTGCTGGATGCTTCGCGCCTGCAGGCTGGCGGCTTGAACCCTAGCCTGGCCGATATTTCCCTGCCCAACCTGGCTGAACGCCTGGCCGAGCGCTTCCGCACCCAGACCAGCCGCCATACCTTCATAGTTGATTTCCCCAAGAAATTCCCGATCATCCTGGCGGACGAGAAGCGCATCGAGCAAGTGCTTGCCAACCTACTGTCCAACGCCATCAAATACGCTCCTGATGGTGAGATCCGCATCAGCGGCCAGGTACGGCCAGAGCAGGTGATCGTCACCGTGAGCGATGAGGGGGCAGGCATTGACCCAACTGACATTCCATACATCTTTGATCGTTTCTACCGCGCTGAAAAAGACGTCAAGAAGACTAAGGGCGCTGGCTTGGGTCTCTACCTGGCGCGAGCCGTAGTCGAGGCGCATGGCGGACGCATCTGGGTGGACCCGAAGCTGAATACCGGCGCCCGCATCTGCTTCTCATTGCCGAGGAAGTAAGGAGAAATGAGTAACGAGCAATGAGTCTGTTGGTCGCAACTCGTTTCTTATCAACTAATTCCTCGGTACTCGCAAATGAAGTACAATTGGCCGGTTGTCCAACCAATCGGAAATCCAAAATCATAAATCGGAAATCACCATGCCCCCTCAAAGAACCCAAATCTCCTGTCCACGCTGCCGGCAGCCGATCCTGGCGCAAGTCGAGCAGCTTTTTGACATTACCGCCGACCCTGGCGCGAAGCAGCGACTCCTGGGCGGATTCTCCAATTTCGCAAACTGCCCGCATTGCGGCTATGCCGGAGCGCTGGCCACGCCAATTGTCTATCACGATGCCGATAAAGAACTTCTACTGACCTACTTCCCTGGAGAACTGAACGTTCCGGTCAACGAGCAAGAGAAGCTCATCGGCGCACTGATCAACCAGGCTGTCAACCGGCTGTCGCCCGAAAAGCGTAAGGCCTACCTGCTGCGCCCCCAGAGCTTTCTCACCTACCAGAGCCTGATCGAGCGCATCCTGGGCGCGGATGGGGTGACGCAGGAAATGATCCAAGCGCAGCAGCAGCGCGTGAACCTGATCGAGCGTTTGTTAGCCACATCCACCGCAGAGGCGCGCACACAGCTCATCCAGCAAGAGGCCAAGTTGTTGGATGCGGAGTTCTTCGGCCTGTTAAGTCGTTTGATGGAAGGTGCTGCGGCCAGTGGTCAGGAACAGGTCACTCAACAGATGAACGCCCTACAGCAACAGCTCATGAATGAGAGCGAGTACGGTCGGCAATTGAAGAGCCAAGTCAACGAGATCCAGGAAGCCGTCAAGACCTTGCAAGAAGCCGGGAAAGAACTCACCCGGGAGAAATTGTTGGAGATCCTTATCCAAGCTCCCAACGAAGGCCGGCTGGGTGCGTTGGCCAGCCTGACCCGTCCTGGCCTGGATTATCTCTTCTTCCAATCGCTCTCCGAGCGCATCGAAACCAAGTCCGGCGACGAGCGCAAGAAGCTCGAATCCCTGCGCGAGAAGTTGCTCGACATAACCCGGCAGATTGACCAGCGCGTGGAGGAAGAATACAAACGAGCGGGAGAACTCCTCAGCGCGCTGCTCGCCGCGCCAGACATCCAAAAGGCCACTTTGGAGCGATTGAACGAGATAAGCGAGATCTTCGTTCAGGTGCTCAACCGCGCATTACAGGAAGCTACCCAAAAGAAGGATGAAACCCAATTAAAGAAATTCGAACAAATCGTCGCGGTGCTGCAAAAGGTATCTAAACCGCCCAAAGAATACGAGCTGCTGGAGAAATTGCTCGATGCACCCGACGAGATATCTCTGAATAATATGCTGGAAGAACACAAGGACGAAATCACCCCAGAGTTTAGCAGTTTCGTCGTTAGTGTCTTAGCCCAAAGCGAGGAGCGAGTGAACAAGAAAGCCAAAGGCGAGGACGCTCTGGTGGTCGAGCGGCTAGAAAAGATATATCGCGCTGCGCTGAAGTTCTCGATGAAGAAGAATTTGCGGTAAACCAAACAACCCGTTTTCTGCTAGAAAACGGGTCGCTTGACTCAGATATAAATCCGATCAATCACACCCCGCCGGCTTCATCCAATGATCGGTGACCGCGGCCTCCACAATGGGTGGTGTGCAAGATAGCCAAGGCTGTTTGGTCAGGTTGGCCGCGCGCAGGTGGATCGAACAGCTATCCTCCACTTCTTCAAGGGTCAGCGCGCCATTATCCAGGCGGTAGATATAGTGACCAATCACGTTGGGACAATTGGGGTCATTGAATAGAAAAAGATGATTCTCTGATATGGTATAGGAACCCAGGCTTCGCCAGCCGTTAACCGCATAAAGAATACGAAAGATGCCGCGATCCAGGCTCAACTTCCAAATGCCTCCCTCGACGGCGTAGTCAGGACAGCGCCGGCATGGAAATGGAGTGGCCGGATTCGGGTCGAGCTTGATGTAGGTAGCATCCAGGATTGTAGGCTCGAACGGCGGCAGCGGCGTCGTCCAGGGTACAGGTGTGTGCTGAAACAGTTCGAACCAGCGATTGGTCAGCGTTGGTGCGGAAGGCGTCATAGAGGCGAATGGGGTTGCAGGAGGCGAGCAGCTCACAAGCAGGAGGCAAAATAGAATAAGACTATACAGATACCTCTTTAAGACCAAACCCTGTCTCATTCCACGGATGGATTATCCAGCCGCAAGCCATGTCCGCGCACGGTGATAATGTAATGATGTTCTGGGTCTATGCTTGCCAGCCGGTCGCGCAGACGGCGGATGAGCGCATCCAGTGCCTGATCCGAAACCCCAACTGCCTGTTCGTCACCCCAAGCTGCCCCGATCAAACCCTGGCGGTCCACAACCTGGCCCTGGTTTTCGAATAACACGTGCAAGACATGAAATTGCAGCGCGGAAAGGGACGGATCCACCTGCTGCTGGTTAACCCACACCCGCCGGGAGCGTAGATCGAGGCGCAAGCGGCCGGGGTGGTCAACGGACTCGGCCAGAGGTATGGTCGCATCCGAAGTCAGGAAGATGAATTGTCCAACCAACGCAATCTGCACATTGTCCCCATCCTGTAAAGTCATTGGGCTGGTAACGGGATTGCCATTGCAATGTGTGCCATTCTTGCTGCCCATGTCTTCCAGGATCACCCCCTCGGGAGTCGGTGTGAGGCGGGCGTGGAAACGAGACACCTGGCGGTCAGGGATGACTACCTCGCAGGTTGCTTCGCGCCCAATCACCAGCGGCTTGTTTAGAACCCAACGCTGCCCCTTGAGCACGCCGGTCTGTCCAATTAGAAGTGGATATTCTTCTAGGTTGTCAGCCATAGTCCCTTCACTGTGAACCATTATACAACAGGAAGCCAAAAGACGCTTATAATATAGCAAGAAATTACAATTTGTGCAACCGTAGCATCCCAACGCCGAAACAAAGCCATCTGCACATTTCGATATTTCACCATAAGTTCGATACTTGGAGCCGGTCATGCCCGTTCCACTTAGAACCGGCGAGGTATTACGCGGACGTTACAGCATCCGTGAGCGCATTGGACAGGGAGGCATGGGCAGCATCTACCTGGCCAACGACCTGCGTCTCGAAGGTCGTCGCTGTGCGCTCAAGGAAGTCGAACACGACCGCACGGTACCCGCAAAGATCCTGAAAGAGGCGCGCCAGCAATTCTTGCGCGAGGCCACTTTCTTGGCGCGCCTGGATCACCCCAACTTACCCAAAGTTTCAGATTACTTCTCGATTGAGGCGCGCGATTACCTGGTCATGGATTACGTGCCCGGAAAAGACCTGCGCACATGGATGATGGAAGCCCGCCAGCAGGATACCTTTCTCTCGGAGGAGTGTGTTCTTGGCTGGGCAAACCAACTGGCCGACGCCCTGGCTTACCTGCACAAACAAGATCCTCCGCTGGTGCACCGCGATATCAAGCCCTCCAATTTGAAGATAACCCCCGACGGTTTGCTCAAGCTGGTGGACTTCGGCCTCGTCAAGGCTCTTGCCCCCGACGAAATGACCGTCACTATCATCCAGGGGCGCGGCACTGCCCTGTACACGCCGTTAGAACAATACGGCGGAGACGGGCTGCATACAGACGTGCGCACCGACATCTACGCATTTGGCGCGACCCTCTACCATTTGCTGACCAACCAGCCGCCGACGGATGCCCGTCAGCGATTCCTGCATCCAGAAAGTCTGGCGCATCCACGTACGATCAACGCGGCGATCAGCCAGCGCACCGAACGTGCCATCCTTTGGGCGATGGAACTCCATCCCGATGAACGCCCCGCTGCGGTGGAAATGTTCCGCGACTTTCTATTTGGGAATCGGGAGATACCGACGCGACCTCAAAACCTGACTCAATCCCAAGACACCATCCTGCGCTTGATCGCTAAAGCACCCGAGCGAATCCTTCTCTGGATCTCAGCCAGCTTGCTGCTTGTCAGTCTGATCGCTTCACTGGTGCGCTGACCACTTTCGCCCACAGCCAACCGCCCGCGAAACCGAGCGCGGTTCCCAAGATCACAACCCCCATTATCCCTGCCAAACCAGATGCTTTGATCCAGACGGCGCTTCCGGGCAGGCCGAGAGCGAGGTAGTTATACGCAAGTAGACCGCCCAGGATAGCGCAGAATGCCCAACGCAGCCCCCAGCGCGTAGAGAACAATCTACCACCCAGCCAAAGCGCCAGATACGCCACCCCTCCCAGGAGTATCACCATCGTGACCCAGCCGCTGAAACCGGGATATCCCTCGGAGATTGGCGATAGGCTCGTTTCTTCAGGCGTCGGTGTGATTTCAGGCGTAGGCGTAGCTGGCTCGACCGTGGAGGTCGGCGCGACGACTGTCACACTGACGCCTTCGCTGGTAATATCTAGTTGCAGTACCACGGAAGTCGTAGCCAGATCACTCGCGGCGTGAATTTCGAGAAGGCCGGCTCTTTCGATGCTGAACGACGCCCCCGCCACGCCGCCCACGGTGGCTGCGTCCATTTGCTGGACAACACCGCCCTCGCCGCTTTGGATCAAAGAGAAACGCACGCCGGTGTTGTCCGGGACCGGATGCTGATTATGATCCAGGATTATGCCCGTCCGCACCGTCACTTTATCGCCCACGCGGAAATAAGGCGTGGCTGTCGGTTCGGGCGTGCCGGTGGGCGTCGCTTTGGAGGCTGGTACAGGAGGCAGGTCCAGGTAGAGCTGGATCACCTGCTCCGGGTCTGGAGCAGTGGCGGAGAGCAAGTCGTAGCCGATGCCTGGCACTGAGACTGGAAGCGCGCCGGCCGGCGTCAGTTCCTGGAAAAGGAGAAGGGCTGCCACTTCCACAAACGGGGCCGACTTACTGTAAAGTCCGTAATAGGCCGTCACTTTCGAGATATCCGTCGCATCCAGGTAATAGGGAGCATTAAAGGCAAATACGACGACGTACTTGTTCCGCAACAGGTCCTGGCGTTCGGAAAGGAAGCGGCGCAAAGCAACGGTCTTGGGCTGGGTGGGATCTGCGTCTAACATACTGATGACGACCCAATTTGCCCGAAGTAAAACGCTTACAAGAGAAGCGTTACCGCTGCCCCCCTCCAAAATGGACGCCATGTCATCGAATGTATACGAGGTCAAGTGCGTGCGGATGACCTGTCCACCTGCCTGGGGGCCATACAGGCGCAGGATGACGTTTTGAAGAGCATCTACCGCCATCATCGGTTCTTCAGGACAAGTGCTGCACTGCCGACCCAGGCGAGTATCTGTAAGGAAAAGGATGTAATCCTGAATATCTGGAGGCGCAGGAAGAACGGTGCTCAAATCCTGTAAATCCGGGTTGATCAATGTAGCCGATTGGCGGGCGATTTCGAACGAAACCGCCTGAGAGGCGGCCAGGGCATCCAGCCCTTCTGCCGGAGGCGTGACCGTTGCAGGCTCGAAATTGCCGTAGACCCGGTACTTCGCCACAAGGATGCGCATGACAGCATCGTCCACTCTTTGGGCAAAGGCTGCATCTTCGCGATATTTCTGCGTGAAGAACTCCAGGATTCTTAGCACGGTTGAATAATTATCCTGGGTATCGCTGGAAACAATATTCCCTAAATACAGCAAATCATTCCCGGCCAAAAGCGCATCGCGAGCCACCAGCCTCGCTGAGAAGGATTGCCCTCCAGGGTCGTAGAACCGCTGGACAGCTTGGCTGCCCAGATCGTCGCTTACCATTAAACCTTCGCTCGCGCGCCATGTAGCGAATTCGGGGAGTAAAAGGATCTGCGAAAGCGCTTGCGAGTCGAAGCTGACCGGGCGTGTAGTGGCGCGAATATTACCCTGGAAACCCTGGTAGCGGATGTGCGAAACCAGCAGACCATCGGCAGTGCTTTGGGGGTCGAGGGCGTTCCCAGTCACGACAAAGAACGGAGCTAGCTCGATCTGCTTCAATTGTTCGAGCGACTTGCGGATCGTAGCCACTTCCTGGCTGGCGGGGCGGTCCGAGCTGCCGCGGCCGGGGAAGTGTTTGGCAATGACCA
>Ga0315289_10004237_pt1 | contig 21409 bp, 15 predicted proteins | sample YL17G11_40_MG_FD_203452 | JGI IMG/M metagenome (GOLD analysis project Ga0315289, IMG submission 203452) | Sediment microbial communities from Yellowstone Lake, YNP, Wyoming, USA - YL17G11_40 | ecosystem: Environmental > Aquatic > Freshwater > Lake > Sediment | place: USA: Wyoming | collected... | reverse complement strand
TTGACGGATTTTTAACCTCTCTGGTTCATAAAAGGGTTAAACAGAGTTTGCTTTTCAGGTTGGGTGCTTTTCTTTTAAAAATCTCCATCCGGGATTTAAGAAAGGTTTTAGATTATGCTGAATATGGTGGGTCTCCTCTTTTAGGATTGAACGGTGTGTGTATTATCTGTCATGGCAAGTCTTCTCCCAAAGCGATAAAGAATGCCATAAAGGTTGGCATAGATATGGTCAAGGAGAAAGTAAATGAGCTAATTCAGGAGAAACTTTCTAATAATAATTTAATCAAGGGATAAAGATGTTAGAAAAAAAAATTACAGGACAAAATAAATATAATGCAGTTATTACTGGAACAGGTTCTTCTGTCCCCGAAAGGATTTTAACAAATGCAGATTTAGAGAAGATAGTGGAGACCTCAGATGAATGGATAACTACCCGCACCGGGATTAAAGAAAGGAGGATTGCAGATAAAGATACGGCCGCCTCTGATTTATCTTTACGAGCATCAAGGCGAGCAATGGAAGAGGCTAAGGTAAAATCAGAGGAGATCGATTTAATCATTATTGGAACCGTTACTCCGGATTTCCTTTTACCTTCAACCGCCTGTATCATTCAAGATAAATTGAAAGCAAAAAATGCTGCAGTTATGGATATAGTTGCGGCCTGCAGTGGGTTTATCTACGGGCTTTCGATTGCTCAGGCTTTTATCAATTCTGGAAAATATAAAACGATTTTGGTTATAGGAGTAGAAATTTTAACAAGGATAACAAACTGGACTGACAGGAATACCTGTGTCCTTTTCGGAGATGGAGCTGGTGCGGCTATTGTTCAGAGTTCTGATGAAAAGGATAAGGGGCTTTTAGCCACCTATATATCTGGAGATGGCTCCTTAGCTAATCTTTTACATATTCCGGTTGGCGGCACCAGGACCCCTTTGACTAAAGAAAATATCGATAGAGGGGACCAATATATCAAGATGGCAGGAAGTGAGGTGTTCAAATCTGCAGTCAGGTCGATGGAGGATGCAGCTATGCGGGTCCTGAATGAGGCGGGAGTCTCATCAGACCAGGTCGATCTTTTGATACCACATCAAGCTAATATCCGGATAATTGAGGCAACCGCTAAAAGACTTAAAATGCCTATGGAAAAGGTTTTCGTGAATATAGATAAATATGGGAATACCTCATCCGCTTCTGTCCCAATTGCTTTAGATGAGGCAAGAAAATCAGGTTTAACAAAACCAGGGGATATTACTCTTCTGGTAACCTTTGGTGGGGGATTTACCTGGGGTTCAGCGTTGATCAGATGGTAAAAAAAATAAGTAGCAGGCAGCTAGTAGCAAGGAGCTTGAAGAAAGAAGATAAAAACTAATTACGGGTAAAAAATGAGCGATAAAAAATTTGCGTTTCTTTTTCCAGGTCAGGGGTCTCAATATGTGGGGATGGCTAAGGATTTATATGAATCTTCTCCACAGGTAAAAGAGCTTTACGATAAAGCTTCAAAAATCTTAGAATACGATTTAGCTAAAGTATGTTTCGAAGGTCCAGAGGAAGTATTAGTCCAGACTAAATATACCCAGCCGGCTATCTTTGTGCACAGCATTTCACTTTATCATTTTTTAGGAAAGGAAGGAATCAAACCTTCTTATGTGGCAGGACACAGTTTAGGTGAATATTCAGCGGCGGTTAGCGCTGGGATTTTCTCATTTGAGGATGGACTTTTTGCGGTGAAGAATCGGAGCAGTTTGATGCAAAAAGCCTGTGATAAGGAAAAAGGGACTATGGCGGCAATCATTGGTTTGTCCAGAGATAAAATTTTAGAGATCTGTAAACGAGCCTCAGAGTTCGGTATAATCCAGCCAGCTAATTTCAATTCCTCAGATCAGGTAGCTATAACCGGAGATCTTAAGGGAGTGGAAAAGGGAGCGGAGTTGGCTAAGGAGGCTGGAGCTAAAAGGGTGATGATGCTTGCAGTCGGGGGAGCTTATCATTCTCCTTTAATGAACTCAGCCAAAGATGGAATGGCTGAAGTTCTGAATAGAGTAAAGATAAATCAGGGGAAGGTGCCATTGATTGCTAATCTTACTGCAGAACCTGTGGATGACCCTATTGAGATAAAAGATCTTTTAGTGGAGCAGATAACCAGTCCGGTTCTCTGGCATCAGTCGATGGAATATCTTTACGGACAAGGGATAAGAGATTTTGTTGAAATAGGACCTGGAAAAGTTTTGCAAGGACTGTTGAAAAGATCCTTTAAAGAGATTAATTTATACGGGATAGATAAACTTTCTGAACTTGAAAAGTTTATAGAAGATTATAAAACGGTGAAGGTTTGAAGATGGAATTAAAAGGGAAAGTAGCTTTAATTACCGGTGCGGCTCAGGGAATAGGAAAAGCTATTTCTGAAAAGTTAGCTTCCTTAGGTTCAGATCTTGTGCTCTGGGATATAAATCTCGAGCTGACAGAGAAAGTAGCTCAGGAATTGCACAAGGTAAAGAGTGTCTCAGCCTTAGCTTTTAAAGTAGATGTATCTGATTATACATCTGTGGAGGAGAGCTTAAAAGAAGTTCTTGAAAAATTTCCCCAGATCGATATTTTAGTGAATAATGCCGGGATTACCAGAGATGGTCTTTTGATCCGGATGAGCGAGGAGGATTGGGATAAGGTTATGGCTGTGAATCTAAAAGGGACATTTAATGTATGTAAGGCAGTCTCCAAGATTATGTTGAAACAGAAATTTGGAAGGATCGTAAATATAAGCTCAGATGTGGGGATAATGGGGAATATCGGACAGGTGAACTATTCAGCTTCCAAGGCTGGGATTATCGGTTTGACAAAATCTTTAGCTAAAGAGTTAGCCTCCAGAGGTATAACAGTAAATGCTATTGCTCCCGGGTATATCAAGACCGAGATGACTGAAAAGATTTCAGAAGAAGCTAAAAAGGCTTTTCTTTCGTTGATCCCATTAAAAAGAGAAGGGTTGCCAGAAGATGTGGCAAATACAGTTGCTTTTTTGGTCTCAGATGAAGCCAGCTATATTACCGGACAGGTTATACAAGTAGATGGGGGACTGTTAATGTAAAAGATGGTTTAAAGGTTCAAAGTTTAAGGGTTCAAGAAATAAAGAGAAAAAGTGATAAATAGATAAAAAACAATCCGTGAGACGCGGATAAAAGAGGAGGAGGTGAAAAGATGGCGTCAATTGAAGAAAAAATAAAAGAGATCATCGTGGAGCAGTTGGGGGTGGATCCAGCTCAGGTTACTCCAGAGGCTTCTTTTGTGAATGATTTAGGTGCTGATTCCTTGGACACGGTAGAGTTAGTTATGGCTTTAGAGGAGGAGTTTAATCTGGAAATACCGGATGAGGAAGCAGAGAAAATTGCCACAGTTGGACAGGCAATCGAATATATAAAGGCAAATAGTGCTAAGGAGGCGTAGAATTCTAAAAAATCTTTCAAGTATGAGAAAGATTAACAAATTCAGGGGAGTTAAATGAAGAAGAGAGTAGTTATCACCGGGTTAGGGGTTGTCTCTCCTGTGGGTAACAATATTGAAGAATTCTGGGAAGCTTTGATTAGCGGGAAATCTGGAGTAGGCAAAATTTCTCGATTTGATACTTCTAATTACACTACCAGAATAGCAGCAGAGGTAAAGGGTTTTGATCCTTTGAATTATATAGATAAGAAAGAAGCCCGCAGGATGGATTTAAGCGAACAATATTCTTTAGCTGCCGCCTTTCAGGTTATGCAGGATGCTGAACTGGATTCTAATTCTTATGACCCGGAAAAAGCCGGTACGATTATAGGAAGTGGGATTGGAGGTGTGGATACCTTAGAAAAGCAACATTCTGTCCTTTTAAAAGATGGACCTGGTAGGGTAAGTCCTTTCTTCGTTCCGATGATGATTATCGATATGTCTGCTGGTTTGGTTTCGATAAAGTATAATCTAAAAGGACCTAACTATGCTACAGTTTCTGCCTGTGCTTCCGGTGCAAATGCGATTGGAGATGCTTTTAAGATTATCCAGAGAGGGGATGCAGAGGTTATGATAGCTGGAGGTAGCGAAGCTTCAATTACTCCACTGTCCTTAGCAGGTTTCTGTTCTGCCAGGGCTCTTTCGACCAGGAATGAAGAGCCAGAAAAAGCCTCAAGGCCTTTTGACAAATTAAGGGATGGTTTTGTGATGGGTGAAGGTTCCGGGATGATTGTCTTGGAGAGTTTAGAACACGCTCAAAGAAGAGATGCTAAAATCTATGCGGAGATAATTGGAGTGGGGATGAGCTCGGATGCTTATCACATCACTGCTCCAGCTCCAGGCGGAGAGGGGGCAGCCCGAGCAATGAAACTTGCTCTTCAAGATGCTGAGCTTGAGCCGGAAGACGTAGATTATATCAATACCCATGGGACTTCAACTGATTTAGGAGATATTAGCGAGACTCAGGCCATAAAAAATGTTTTCGGAGAAAGGGCTTATAAAATACCCGCTAATTCAACCAAATCGATGATTGGTCATCTCTTAGGGGCTGCAGGTGCAGTTGAGCTGATCGCGGTTTTAAAATCGATGGAAAAGGGGGTTTTACATCCCACCATAAACCAAGAGGTTCCTGATCCTGAGTGTGACTTAGATTATGTAGCAAATCTGTCCCGAGAAGCATGGATAAGGGTAGCTTTAAGTAATTCCTTTGGCTTCGGAGGGCACAATATCACCCTGATCGTAAAAAGATTCGAAGATTAGGAATTCTTCATACTTCTATGGTCTTATGAAATTCGGAGTTGGCAGGTTCATTAAATACTTACTTTCCAGACCAAAGATACAAGTGATAGAGGGCCTGGAATTAAGGTTAGGGTATAAGTTTAAAAATAAAGATCTTTTGATTGAATCCCTGACTCATCGTTCCTCCTTAAAAGAACAAGGTAAGCAGAGGGAGGCTTCTTATGAAAGGCTGGAGTTTTTAGGTGATGCGGTCTTAGGACTTTCAGTCAGTCGTTTTTTATTTGAGAATTTTCCTGATAAAGATGAAGGGGAACTAACCAAGCTCAAAGCTACCTTAGTGAGTGAAGCTAATCTTGCTCGAAAAGCCAAGCTTATCTCTTTAGGGAAACATCTCCTTTTAAGTCCGGAGGAGGAAAAATCTGGTGGCAGGTTAAGAACTTCTATCCTTTCAGATTCATATGAAGCGCTTTTAGGTGCAATTTTCTTAGATGGTGGACTGGAGGGAGCTGAAAAATTTATTCAAGCTCAGATTTTAAGAAACTTAAAAGAGACGACACTGGATAGGTCTTTCCAGAATTATAAGGGTGAGCTTTTAGAATATCTGCAAGCCGAAGGAGAAGGTATTCCTAAATACGAAGTGTTAGAAGAACGTGGACCTGATCATCAAAAAATGTTTACCATCGGGGTTTATTCAAAAGGAAGACGTCTGGGAATAGGGAAGGGTGCAAGTAAAAAAGAAGCCGAACAGAATGCTGCCAAGATGGCCTTAGAGGAGCTCGAGAAGAATTTAAATTAAATATGGAATTCTGGTTTAGTAAAGAACAAAAGGAGCTTAAAGTTCTTAGCAGAAAAATAGCTCAGGAAAAAATTCTACCTAAAAGGGAGTATTATGATGAAACTGAGGATTTCCCCTGGGAGTTAGTAAAGGATTTATCTTCAGCCGGACTTTTTGAGGTTTATATTCCTGAGGATTATGGTGGTAAAGGTGGAGGGGTAACTGAGCTTTGTATAGTTACTGAAGAGCTTTCCAGAATCTGCGGTGGAATTGCTTTAGCCTATGCTGGAACAGCATTAGGTTCCTATCCTATCTTGCTTTTTGGAAATGAAGAGCAGAAGATAAAATATTTGCCCAGTATAGCTAAAGGGGAGAAATTAGCTGCTTTCGGTTTGACCGAAGCTAATGCCGGAAGCGATGTTTCAGCTATTCAAACTCAGGCAAAACCTATAGAAGGCGGTTATATCCTGAATGGAACCAAGCAGTGGATTACCAATGGAGGGGAGGCTGAGATTTATACCATAATTGCAGTTACTGATAAGACAAAAGGTGCCAGGGGTGCCAGCGCTTTTATAATAGAAAAAGGGTTTAAAGGTTTTTCCTTTGGGAAAAAAGAGAAGAAAATGGGAATAAGAGCCTCAGCTACAAGGGAACTGGTTTTCAATGATTGCTTTGTTCCAGAGGAAAATCTTTTAAGTAGAGAGGGGTACGGGTTTATTGTAGCGATGAAAACTTTTAATAAGACCAGACCTGGAGTGGCAGCTCAAGCTCTGGGGATTGCTCAGGGTGCCTTAGATGAGGCTTTAATTTATTCTAAAAAAAGGGAACAGTTTAGCAAAAGCATCTCCTCTTTTCAAGATATCCAATTTAAGTTGGCAGAGATGGCTACCCTGATAGAGGCGGCAGGAGCTTTAATCTATTCAGTTGCAAGACTTATTGACTCTGGAGCAGAGAGGGTTTCAAAAGAATCTTCTATGGCAAAAGTTTTTTCCTCAGATGTAGCAGTTAAAGTAACCAGTATGGCTGTACAGATTTTCGGTGGTTATGGTTATCTTAGAAACTATCCAGTAGAAAAGATGATGCGAGATGCTAAAATAACTCAGATTTATGAAGGGACGAATGAGATCCAGAGGAATATAATCGCTTTGAACTTGATTAAGGAGATCGCCAAACGAAAATAGAAAAAAGAAAAAAGAAAAAAGAATATCCGATGTCGAATATCGAAAGACGAAAGATTTTGTAGGGGCAGACCTGCGTGTCTGCCCTGATGATTTTTATAAAAACATTGAAAGGGCAATTTATTGATTGCCCCTTCAATTTAATTATTATGAAAGAACGGAATTGGAGATTTATTTATACCGGGGTAAATGGTCCTTATTTTAATATGGCAGTGGATGAGGCGCTTCTGCACTCAGTACAAAAAGGGGATCCACCAGTTTTACGTCTTTATGAATGGAATCCAGCTACTATTTCAATTGGCTATTTTCAGGAAGTAGAAAAGGCTGTGGATTTAGATAAATGCAATAGATCAGGAGTAAAACTTGTCCGTAGGATAACCGGGGGCAGAGCAGTTCTGCATAACAAAGAGTTGACCTATAGTTTTTGCGGTTACTCCAAAACTTTTCCAGAGTTAGGTAAAAATGTTGCAGAGACCTATCAGACAATTTCTACAGCCCTATTAGTTTCTCTAAAAGCTTTAGGGATTGAAGCTCAATGGGTTAAACCTTCAAGGGAAGAGAGAAATATAAAAAACTCATTCGCTGTAAAGGGAGATAAATTATCTGAAAAAAATATTTTCGACCTGCCCTGTTTTTCCAGTTTTTCCAGATATGAGATCAGCTTTCAGGGTAAAAAGCTTATAGGGAGTGCCCAGAGAAGATTTGGTGATTTCTTTCTTCAGCATGGCTCGATTTTATTAAGGAAAGGAGAGTTGAAATTAACTTATTTTCTGCCTAAGGATAATTCCTTTAAGAAAATATATGTAGAGGAGAACTCTACCAACCTCGGAGAGATAAGAGGTGGAGAGGTTTCATATCTCGAAATCATTCGATCATTAAAACAAGGGTTTGGTAGATTTTTTCAAAAAGATTTTGATGAAAGTTTATTGGCCCCGGAGGAACTCAAAAATACTCAAAGATTTATAGAAGAGAAATATTCCAAGGATGAGTGGAACTTAAAATTTTAAAATTTAGCGCAATTTAAATCTAAAATAGCGTAATATTCTGCGTTTAGTTAAGTCTCTATAACACAAAAAGTTAAGTATTCTTAATCAGCGTTTTAAAAAGATTTATCTTTGCCTTTTGCGAAAGGAGATTTGAATTAAAGAAAATAATATTAATTCTCCGGGCTCAGTTGATTTAAGTTATTGTTAAATAAGAACTTAAAAATGATGGGTTGAGAGCCTGAAATTTATAATATAGGCATATTTTTTGTATATTTAATTATGTGGTATTTCCTCCTTCTTTCATATTAAAACCTCCTAGGACCCCTGCTTACCAAGAAGGTAAGCAGGGGTGAAAAATGAAAGAGAGGAAATATTTGAAAAAAAGATTTTTTGGGAGATTTGCGGTGAATTCCAGTGGAAAAAGAAATTGTAGATTAAATAAGATGGAATAAAAAAAATTCTTGACATTTTTAAGCTGTTCCTATAATTTGAGTTATTTAGATTATGGATTGATTTAAGAAATTAAGAAAAATGAGAACCTTAACTTTAAAGGAGGAAAGAGATGAAAGTTTTGAATTGTTTTAAGGTATTTTTATTTGTCTTTTCTCTGGTCTTATCCCTGATATTTTCTACCTCAGCTTATGCCGGAATAACAGGGAAGATCGCTGGCAAAGTATCAGATGATGTCACCGGTGAAGGATTGTTCGGAGCTACGGTATTAATCGAAGGGACAAGTATGGGAAATAAAGCCGGTCCTGATGGTTCTTATTACGTTATTAATGTCTCTCCGGGAACCTATACGGTAGTCGCTTCAATGATTGGTTATACTTCCATAAAAGTTGAAAAAGTCAAAGTCATTGCAGACCAGACAACTGAAGTCAGTTTTAAATTGAAGACTCAAGCTGTAACTTTACAAAAAAGCATTACAGTTACAGCTGAACGACCCATTATCGAAAAAGGGGTAACGGGTAACTTAAGAACCATCTCCACAGAGGAAGTTCAATATATGCCGGTCAAGGCAGTCTCTGATGTTTTGAGAACTCAGGTGGGTTTTGTGGTCCGGGGTGGGGAGATACATGTCAGAGGAGGAAGAGCTGGGGAAGTCAATTATATAGTAGATGGGGTTGAGACTAAGAGTCTTTTAGGGGGCTTGGGTTTAGTTACCCCTGGTATGAATGTGTCTACCGAAGATGTGGAGGAGATGAATATTTTGAAAGGTGGGTTTAGTGCTGAATATGGTAATGTTCAGTCCGCGGCAATAAACATAATTACCAAAGAGGGTAGCAGCAAGAAGACTAATGTGAGGTTAGATTTCCTAACCGATGATTTCGGCTCAAAAGATCTTAACAAATATTCATTCGATACTGATAGACTGGAGTTTAGCATCGGAGGTCCAGAGAAACTTTTTTCTAAGTATCTATTCCCCTCTTTCCTTACCCGAGATTTTTTGCCTTCGTTGGGGATTGATCTGACCGGTGGAAATCTAACCTACCGGCTGAGCGGGAGTGTTTACAAAAGCAATACCTTTATGGACGTTAATAAATTTGCAACTCCTCTCACCCAGAAAAAATTCAGGATTGATAATTTCTTGGGGTTTGAGGTCCCGGAGAAAATGACTAACTTTTATACCACTCAGCTTAAGCTCTCTTATAAGATAAGCCCGACCAAGAAGCTTATCTTCTCTTATAACGGCAACTGGGAAAGATACACCCTTTATTTTGATCCATCTTCAGAGGGCAGAGGGGATAATAGAGTCTGGTGGTATAGATACACTCCTTCAACCCTTCCTCAGTTCGAAAGCAGCACCAAGAGCTTTAGCTTCCTTTTTACCCACAATGTCAGCCGGAGCTCTTTCTATGAAGTAACCTTGAGCAATCTAAATTCTGACTTTTTGCAGATTCCTGGTGACCCGAATAAGCCAGGAGGTGGCGTTGATCCGGGTGGGTTTCTCTTTTATGACCAATGGGAATCTTACACCGATCTGAATAAGAATGGCAAATGGGATCCAGCGGAATCGTTCATCGATGTGAATGGAGATGGATTTAAGACTGAGCCTTGGAGAGATGATAATAGAAATGGCAGATGGGATCCGGGTGAGCGATTCACTGATTTGAATGGGAATGAGGTTTGGGATAATGAGAATGAGCCTTTTGAGGACTTAAATGGAAATGGCAGATGGGACCAGGCTGAGCCTCTTACGGATACTCCCGACAGTGATGACCCGAATGATAAGGGGAATGGTAAATATGATCCTGAGAAGGCAGACATGCAGTTAGTCGATGACCCTGAACCTTACACGGATGGAGACATACTCTTAGGAGAACCTTTTACAGATATAAACAAGAACGGAGTTTATGATGAAGGGATAGATATCTTTAATCCCCTTACTGATGATTTAAACGGTAGCGGTATTTATGATGGTCCAAATTCTGACCCCTGTGCAGGTTTACAGCATTGTTCTACTGCGATACCTTATGTTGACCTCAATCATAACGGGGAGTATGATGAGTCCAATGGTCATTGGGATCCAGGAGAAGCCTATGCGGATCTGAACGGGAATGGTAAATATGATGGGAGTGATGGCTTTTACGATCGGGGATATGAGAGGAGATGTTATTATCAGCACCGGACTGAGGGTCGCTGGACTCTGGATTTCAAATTCACCAGCCAGGTAACTAAACAGCATCAGATAAAGACCGGATTCAAAGTTCAGAGACAGAAGCTATTTATGGGGGACATACGGTATCCTTATTATCATTATAATGGTATACCGGATGGAGGACCTTGGCCCGCTAAAGGAATTTTCAGAGATTTCTATACTCGTAAACCGGTTATGGGTGCCTTCTTTCTTGAAGATAACATCGAGTATGGTGAGATGATAGCCAAATTAGGAGCCCGCTTCGACTTCTTTATTCAGCCAGATGATATTGTGTTTATGGGTGAGGAGGAGCTGACAATGTTAAGCACGGATTTAAAAAAGCCTCTTACCATCCAAAGGTACAAGAATAAAGTCTCTCCCAGAATAGGGGTTTCTTATCCTATCTTAGAAAAAGCCAAAGTTTACTTCAACTATGGTCATTTTTATGACCTGCCGGAACTGCGCTTTATGTATGAACGTCCTACCCAAGCTTCTTCAGGGCTTCAGTTTTATGGAAATCCGAATTTGAGTTTCACCAAGAGCATAGCCTATGAATTTGGGATCCAATATGCCATCTCGAATAATTATAAGATCGACCTGTCTGGTTTCTATAAAGATTATTTTGGTCTAATTAACTCCACAGAGTACAAGAGAGGTCCAGCCACCTGGGAGTACTATGAAAATACTGACTATGGTAGAACCCGAGGAATAGAAGTTGAGTTAGAGAAGATGGCTGGTGGTTACGTGGGAGGGCGCCTTAATTATCAATATGCCTTTGCTTTTGGAAAAAGTTCGGCTGAGGCGTCCAATTACTATGCCCGCGCTGATGCCGGGGAGATTCCCATTCATGAATACCCCTTAGACTGGGATATCAGACATCAGCTCACTTTAAACCTGGATCTGAGGATTCCCAAGGATGACCATCCTAAGATATTTGGACTCAAAACGCCGGATAACTGGGGTGTTAATGTTATCTGGCAGTATGGTACCGGTTTCCCCTATACCCCGGATGCAACTTATCCTGGACTAAGTAGGACTTTACGCCGGGATGAGAGTCCTCTTCCCAACTCAAATAGGATGCCAGCTTCCAGCACGGTGGATTTAAGGTTTAACAAAGATTTCGATTTCTGGAAGTTCAGCTACTCCTTTACCGTCTGGGTTAGTAACCTTTTTGACCAGAAAAATATTTACTCAGTTTCCAGTAAAACTGGCAGGCCGGATACAGATTTAAACGGCTATAGTGATTACTTTGGTGATTATATCACCTTACCAGGTTCTGAGATAGATAAGAATCCCTATAATCTAGGCCCGGGAAGAAATCTGAAATTAGGATTGACAGTCAATTTCTAAACCAAGTTTTTGTTTTGAGGGAAGATCGAACGCTGATTTTTAATTTTTAAGAAACGGAGGTTTTTATGCATGAAAGGAAAAGTTCTGTTTTTATTCTCTCAGGGTTTATACTCTTCTTTATTCTCTTCCTTTCTTTGTCTTTTGCTTTAGCCCGTACCAAAGCCACTGGGACAAATACGGAACCATCTTTTTCTCTACTCAAGCCTTTGGCTGCTGTACCTTGCAGCCAGCAGAGGACTCACCGGGTAGCTAAATACTGTCTTACCTTAACCAACTGGGGATTTTTCGGAAGTGGATCCAGGGAAGAGGCTGAGTCTGAAGGAGGTTGTTTTAATCCTAAATTTCCGCTTCAGTACCCTAAGGCCCCTTCTTTTGATTTCCCCTGCGGATCAGACTTAGAGTATCTTTTTCAGGGAGCGTTATGGGTGGGTGCGGTAGTGGAGGGGGAGACCCTGGTAAGCGTAGGAGCGGATGGCTGGGAGCGTATTAATGAGATGTACCCAGCTACAGAGGGCCAAGGTGGCTGTATAAAAGAGAAAAGCAGACGCGTAAGTACTCCCAACTGTAATCCGCCTGACACAGCTGGAGCTATTTCAGAACAGGATATCATTGCTATTTATTCAGACACTGGAACTGTAAATGCTCCGATGGATCCGAATGATAACCGGCCTCATCGACCCATAGGCATTCAGATCGAGCAGAGGAGTTATAGCTGGAGTTATGATTATGCTGAGGATTTTGCCTTGATCGATTTCACCATAAAAAATATCGGGAAGAAAGATATCAAGGGGATCTGGATAGGTCTTTATATTGATGCAGATGTGGCCACTGTTAAATTAGGGGCAGCAGGTTCCCAAGATGACATAGCTGGTTTTCGGAAGACATATCCTTCTCCTTTATGTATGCCTCCATTATGTCCGGACACAATGGCCTATCAAGATACTATCAATATTGCCTGGATAGCGGATAACGATGGTGATTTAAATAAACGAGGTGCGGTTACGGATACGAGCGTTACCAGTGTGACCGGGGTTAAGGTAGTTCGAGCACCGACTAAACAAATTTCCTTTAACTGGTGGCTGTCCTGGGGGTATTCTCCGCTTACTTTAGACTGGGGACCGCAACTGCAGAAAAATTGGGATCTCTGGGTTGAAAATTATGGAGCCTGGTGTAGTGGCGAAGGTCAAACCGGGACACCGTGTGGTGATAAGGCTAAATATTATGTAATGTCCAATCAGGAGTTTGATTATGATGAAATTTTCGCCTGTCTCGATCATACTGCTGATGGTTGGTTGCCGAAGTCTGATAGCTGTAATACTTTAGCTAATGGTTATGATACGCGTTATCTTTTCTCCTTTGGACCCATATCTTTTCTTGGCGTTGGCGATTCAACCAAGGTCACGGTGGCCTATGTAGCGGGTGAGGGTTTTCATACCAAGTTAAATCCTATAGACCCGAATAACCCTAAGGTTTATTATAACAATTTAGATTTCAGTGATTTTGCCACCAATGCAGTTTGGAGTTCCTGGGTATATGATAATCCCGGGGTGGATACGGATTCGCTGACAGATCCGGGTCATTATAAAGGGAAGTGTTATAAAGACCGGACTGCCGATACATGTCTTTTCTATTATGAGGGGGATAGTATACCGGATTTTACGGGACCGCCACCACCTACTCCACCATTTTTGAGCTTTGATAATGGTGATGGTTATATAAAGGTGAAATGGAATGGCAGGAAAACGGAGGAAACTCCAGACCAATTTACAGGAGTTCGTGATTTCGAGGGTTACCGGATATATATGAGCTATACAGGATTAGCCAATGACTGGATGCTTTTAGCTTCATACGATTTCATAGATTACAAGATGTGGAAATTAAAGCCCAAGGCGGTTGGGTATGATACAGTGTGGTTAGACGAGGGGATCAGGCCGCACACGATAGAGAACTATTTTGGGAAGGCTCTTCGGGATACCCTGGAAAAGAATCCGAATAAATATACTGCATCTAATCCCTGGGTTTATCCTGTTACGGGGACGACTATATATATTAAATGGTATGAGATAAAACCAGGGGATAAACTTTTCTTTGCTTCACAGGACTGGAACAGGAATATAAGGGATTTGAAGGTGAACAAGGCTTATGTGGATAGTGTTAATAATGTTAACACTGATAGTATTGAGACGAATGATATTCCTGACAGTTTGATTCGGGATGAGTATTATGAGTGCGAGTATACACAAGAGGGCTTCTTACCCAGTTTTCCAGTTTGGGTTGCGGTTACGGCATTTGATTTTGGTGATGCCAAGACCAAATTAGGGGAGAAGACAGGTGGGTTGGAGTCAGCCAAGTCGATCACTGCCAAGATGGTATTTGCGTTAGACTCACCTTCTAAGGCACAGGAGTCAGGGAAAAAGGTGGTAGTTGTTCCCAATCCTTATAAGATTTCTGAGAATTATCGGTTTCCAAATGGATTGGAGAAGGGTGGGGGTCAATTTGACAAGAGGATAAGTTTTTACAATTTGCCGGCAAAATGTACTATTCGGATTTACACTTTAGATGGCGATCTGGTGAAGGAGATAAAGCATAACGATCCGAGCTCAAGTTATGGTTCTTGGAATCTGATCAATGAAAATACCCAGGCAGTGGTTTCAGGGATCTATCTTTACAGCGTAGAGTCAGAATCAGGAAACCAGATAGGTAAATTCGTGATCATAAAATAGAACTCTAAATCCGCCAAAGGCGAAGAAAGGAGATAGTATGAGAAAGCTGTGGATAATACTTTTACCTCTATTCCTTATCCCGGAGCTTGCCTGGGGACAGGCTAAGACCGGAACAGCAGGTGCCCAGTTCTTGGAATTGGGAGTTTCAGCCCGAGCTGTGGGGATGGGAAATGCTTTTCTGGCTGTAGCAGATGATGCTTCTGCTATCTATTATAATGTGGCTGGACTTACTCAGCTTTCCCAGAGAGAGATTATCCTTACCCATGTGGATTATCCAGCAGATATCACTTATGATTTCGGTGGCTTAGCTTACCCGCTGACCAAATTGGGAGGAGTATTGGGCTTAGGATTTTACTTCTTGAATGCTGGCGATATGGATATAACCACTCCTAATGACCCCCTTCCTGGAACAGAATGGAGTTCCGGTCAAACCTTTTCAGCTAAGGAATATGCGGTATCCTTGAGCTATGGCCGTCGTTTGACTGAACGTTTTAGCATTGGCACTACTTTGAAACTCATCGATGAGCTCTATGAGGAGGAACGTGCCACAGGTTGGGCCGCTGATATCGGAACGATGTATAATACTGGATTCAGAAATTTCAAGATTGGTATGGTGATGAGTAACTTTGGACCAGACCTTAAGTTCATCCAGGAAGAACATCCGCTGCCGATAGCTTTTAAATTCGGCGTCTCGATGGAAGTGATTAAGTTAGGGGACCACAAGGCTTTAGTGGATTTAGAGCTTGGACATCCAAATGATAACTTAGAGAAGTTCAATGGTGGGGTGGAATATTTGTTCCAGGACCTGCTTGCCCTGAGGATTGGGAGTCAATCTGGATACGATACAGGTGATATTAGCGTAGGAGCAGGTATCAAGGTGCCTTTTTATAATAAGACTAAGCTAAAAGTGGATTATGGTTATTATGATTTCGGAAATTTGTCTGAGGTGCATAGATTTACTCTGAATCTTAGTTTTTAAATTGAGCCCTTAACCTTTTAAAGAGGAGTTTTTAAAGATGAAGAAATGGATGATGGGTTTAGCCTTTTTGCTTCTGGTTAGTTTATTATTCTTTTCCTGTGGTAAGCTTAGTAGAAAGGGAACTGCTCCCACAAATTTACCACCGGAGGTCTTTTTGGTAAATATTCCTCCAGATGGAACCAATTTTATTATCTTAAGTAAGGTCTACTGGTATGGGTTTGACCAGGATGGCTATATCTCTCGCTATCAATATCTGGTAATTCCCGACACAGGTAAGATTATTCTCAAAGATACTCTTTTCATCGATACGGTTATGTATGTGTATATAGATTCTCTTTTTGTGAAGACAATTGAACAGGTAAAACCTGAAGATTGGAATGATGATTCCCTGTCTGCAATCTTAAAAAGAAGTTACCCTACTATACCTATAAGTAGGAATGTTATCCACGCGGTTGATTCAGTTGCAGGCAACGGAAGCTGGGACAATGTTATGCTTTTTGCCTCTATGGATACCGCAAAAATGGTAGGTCAGTATTTCTTCGTAAGGGGTGTGGACAATGAGGGAAGTGTTTCCAGGATCTGGAAGCCTGATTCAGAAAGGGGAAGTACTTTTCGCCTCTTTAACCGAACTAATCGTCCGCCCATTACCACAGTTGACTATGATTCTTTGAGAATCGAATATTGCTTGCCCGAGACTACAGTTGACTGGAAAGGGATAAGGATTTACTGGTCCGCTCAAGACCCGGATTACCCTCCCAGGGGGGTAACACCCCCCTTGAGCTTTAAATGGGTGCTTTTAGGACCGTTTGGCTCGAAAAGTGATATAAATCAAAATCAGGACAGCATCTACTATTCATCCTGGGATGATACTTATAAGATACCCTGGGTGGACAACACCTCTCGCCTTCTGGTCGATTTAGAAAATGCTCCTGGAAAGGATTATGGCTGGTATCAGTTCATGGTGCAGGCGAGAGATGATGCTTTCGTACCTGACACAACTCCTGCTAAAGTCACTTTCAAGATCATAAAACCGCCTTTCCTCTTTAAAAATTATAACGAAAAAAGTGTGCTTTTAGTGGATGTTACAAACGGCGGACTACTTTTTTATCCGCAGAAAGATTCATTGCGGGCATTCTATAGGGGATTCCTGCAGGAGCTTAAAGACTCAGGTATAATTAGTAGATGTTCTTTGACCACGCTAAATCCTCCTCCGGAAACTCTTCTTTCTCAGTATAAATTAGTTATTTACATAAATGAGGGCAGATATTCTTCAATCCAGGGAAAATATAATACACCTCCAGCCGCGAGAGACACCGGCTTCATTCAGATTGAAAGATATCTCAGAGTAGGTGGTAGGGTCTGGATGATCGGGTATAATAACTTCGGGTTAATAGATTTAACACTGACTAAACCTCAGTATATGCCCATCTCTCCCACTGATACCGCCTTATATGGTTACACAAATACTGTGGTAAGAGTGGCTAATAATTTCTGTGGAGTAACTGGATATTTTAATCCAGCTATGGAAATCTCAAGAACCGAGGAGATGATTGCGGCTGAACCATATGAAACTCACCCTGAGCTACCGCTATTAGAAGTTGACAGTGTGAAATTAAAAGTTCTTCCCGATTCTTCTAACAACGGCTATTTCTATGGCATTCAGCCACTAGGTGAGTCCTTAAAGGGAATTCCCTGGGCTGGTTATGAGGGGGTCTGGAATGTTAATTATAATGAACGGCTTTATACCTTTATATCTTATAAAGGTTCTGAATCATCCTTACATGGAAGGGCTTGCGCCTCCAGAGCCTATAGTCCGAATCCCTTGTCCTATTATGATGAACCAGGACAACCGATCTTACAGTGGCGAACTGCAGAGTTCTGCTTCCCGGCTTTTGCTATGAAAAAAGAACCGATGTTAATTATGATGGGCGAGATGGTTGAGTGGTTTATGAAGGAAGAGGCCTATTTGCCCTAAAAAAACGGGCTCATACGCCTTTACAGTTTTTTCCTTTAAGAAGACCAGGTTTTTTAGCCTGGTCTTCTTTTTTATTTAGGAAAAAATGTAGGTCAAGCATGGAAGAGCTGGTTTGACCAAGCAGATGATAAACAGACTTTTAAAATAGGTTGTCAACCAATCCTTCGGATATGGTTGACCTACGTATCTACATTTCCTGGTCTCTTTTTTTATTTAGAGGGTTTTTGTGAAAGAAGCGAATCGACCAATCTGAGTTTCTCCTGGGCAAGTTTAAATTCAGGTAAAAGGTTTAAAGCCATCTGTAATTCTTGCTTGGCGTTTAGAAGATTCTCGATCTTGGCAAAAATCAAACCTAAATTGTAATGATAGATTGGATTATTCGGGCTGAGTCTTAATGCCTCTTTCAATTCCTTAATTGCTAATTGGTGTTCTTTCTTTAGGTCATATAAGTTTCCTAAAGTTGCATGAGCTTCGGCGAAATCAGGTTTGAGCTTAATAGACTGGGTTAAGCTTTTCTGGGCAGGAATAATTTCTTTGTTTTGTAAATAGATTAGCCCGGAGTTGTAAGCCGCATAGGCTTTTAAACCATTTAAACCTTCTTGAGCTGGATCATCCCTGGAATAGATAAGTCCTAAATTATAGTCTAAGTTTTCAGATTTGCTCTTTTCGCTTAAAAGTAGCTCATATTCCCGCAGGGCTTCATCTGGTTTTCCTTGTTTTTGATAAATAATCCCCAGGTAGAATCTTAAACTCGTAGAGGATGGATAGAAGGTTGCGGCGGCATTGAGTGTGCTCTCGGCTAAAGGAAAGTTTTCTTCTTTGAGATAGGCTAAGGATAGGTTTATATAAGCTTCCGGATAGTAGGGTTTGACTTTAAGGGCTTCTTTCGCTTGCTCTATGGCTGATGGAAAATCACCTTTGATCCGGGATAATACTGAAAGGTTATTATAAGCTTTCTCCTGTCTGGGGTGAAGTTTTAACTCCTCGAGGAATTCCTCTTCTGCCCTGGAGTAGTTTCGCTCACGGAAATAGATGTTTCCTAAATTAAGATGAGCTCTCCTTAAATAAGGGTCTTCTTTAAGAGCTAAAAGATATTGTTCTTTCGCCTTTTGAAGCTCACCCTTTTTAAGATAAAGATTACCCAGACTGTAATAAGCTTGAGCGAAATTTGTTTTGCTTAGATGATAAAAATTTGAGTTAATTAAAAAGAAAAATAAAAGAAAAAGGATTAGAGCAAAAAAGAGCTTTTTAAAGGAGCCTCTTCTGGTAAATTCATAAAACTGGATTAAGGCGAAAGAGGAAAAGATAATCAAAAAGGGTAAAACTGGCAGGCGAAATCGAGAGTTAACAAAGAATAGCAGAACTGAAAAAGAGTAAGAAAAGATGAAGCTTAAAGGTAGAAAAAATCTTTTCCAGTTCTTCAGGCTAAGGGCAATTCCCAAAAGGCTTAATGCTCCTATCAACCAGAAACCTAAAGGAAGGATACGGATTAAAGCTGAGTATCTTCTGAAAAAATAGATATCCTGATTATTACTGATCTCAAAAGAATTCCAGAAAAGGTATAGTTTTTTAATGAACAAAGATAAAAATTTAACCGGGGAATGAATTATGAAATCTATCCCTTTTTTAAAGTAATAATCCGAAACCTCAGATGGTTTGGGTGGGGTATTTGTAACCTTCTGCACCTCATAAAGAGCATCCTGATATTCCCAGTCATCCCCAAAAGGGGGGAGAAAGGCACTGGTTCCATCCGCATCCGGGTTGTTTCCTACATAAAAATTAATCCCCCCCTGAGAGGAGATCAGGACGAAATCTTTTCCGACAAAGTAGTTTCTTAAAGTTACAGGAATGATAAGAAGAATAAGGCCTAAGAGAAAAAATAAGGAGTAAACGAGCTTTTCCTTTAAATCAAATTTTAACAGTAAATATATCCAGAGAAGGACAAAAGGGATGAAAATCAAGATGTTCGGTCGGGTGATAGCGAAGAGACCTGAGATTAGGCCTGCCCAGAGGAATCTGGATTTTTTAGGATTTTCTTCTGCCCGTAGTAAAAGTAAGACTAATAAAACCCCAAAGAAAACTAATAGGAAATCCAGTAAGAGCTCATTTTCAAAGTAAATGAAGATTCCATAGATAGATGCAATGAAAGCCGAAAGACAGGCTACTTTATGATTGAAGAATTTTCTGGATAGAAAATAGATTAGTATCACAGAGAAAGAGCCGATCAGATGCTGGAACAATCTGGGGATAAAATAGTTATGTCCAAACAGTTTGTAAATTATCCCTACAAAATAGGGATAAAAGGGTGCGCGGAAAAAGACCTGGTCACCAATCCAGTTTCCCTGGGCAATCGACTGTGCCCAGAGGTCATGATATAATGGATCCATTGTAGGTGAATAAAAATGGGGACTGGACTTGATCTGCAAAAGATAGATTAAACGCAAGATAAAGCTGAATATGAAAATCCCAAAAAGAAAATACAACTCCTTTTTCTCAAAAGCATTTTTGAGTCTCATACTGAAAATATATCCTGGCTTTAAGGATTTGTCAATAAAATCGAGTAAAATCTCTTTTGTCTTTCGTAGGGGAGGCGCTTATCCCTTCCCGTTTTTGCTACAATTTTTTGTATATTTAAACTCCCACACGTAAAGTGTGATGTTGCTTCTGCAAATTATTTAAGATAATACTCCAACTCCTCATCTCCTCAAGCGTAATTCTTTTAATAAGAGAACTTTAAAGGGAGAAGTGAAAAGTTATGAAAAAAATATCTTATCTTATTCCAATCCTTCTATTTATAATTTATTTTTCCTTAGCTTCTGGAGAAAAAAAGCCGGTTAAAGGTCCCAAGCTCTTTTTACCGGAAAAAGAGTGGGATTTCGGCTATATCCCTCAGAATTCAACCGTATCTCATTTTTTCAGGATCAAAAATGTTGGGGATGATACCCTGCTTATCGTAAAGGTTAGACCTGGTTGTGCTTGTACCTTTGCTCCCTTGAAAAAAGACCTCTTAGCCCCACAGGAGAGTACCTCTCTGGAGGTTGTTTTCAATTCCAAAAACTATCAGGGTCTAAAAACTATGGCTGTGGCCATCTTTTCTACAGATACCTCAAATATTTCAGATATTAATTTCACTGCCAACATAGAAAATGAATTTCCACTTATTCAGATTGAGCCATTACAAGTTAAGTTCGATTCCTTGAAAGTCGAAAGAGCCAGTCAGAAAAAAGTAACCATTTTAAACAAATCCACTTCTGCTCTTCAGATGCTGATAGTGGAAAAACCCAAAGATTTCATCGATTTTCAGCTCTCCAAAAATAGCTTAAACCCAAAAGAGAAGGTTGAGATTTTATTCCAGATTAATCCTAAAGCTGTTCCCGGACCTTTCAAAACCAATCTGACCCTTGATTTCTCCAATGGATCCACAGGACAGGGTTCAGAGAAAATGAGATTTACCCTGCCCATTAGCGGAACCATTATATCCAAATAGATGAGCCCAAAAAAAAGTTTTCTCAAGATTTTATTCCAGGCAGCTTTAATCGTTGTTTTTTCCCTTTTTATAGGTGTGATATATAATACCTTCTCTAAAGAAGGTATCTCTCTTAAAGGAAGCTGGAGCAGAAAGGTTCTTTCTGATAGTCTGGTTGTTCCCTATTCTTATGATAAAGCTGACCCTCCAGCTATAACCTTGACTCAGGCTATGACCTATTTCCAGACTCACAACACCATCTTTTTAGATGCTAGATTAGAGGGGGATTACAAAGCTGGCCATATACCCAAGGCTTTGAATCTGCCCTTTGAGGAATTTGAACAATATTATCCTAAGATAGAGCCTCTCTTATCAAATGATAAAAATATAATTACTTATTGTGATGGAACCGAATGTGAAACCAGTTTATTTTTAGCTCGCCTTTTGAAAGAAAGAGGTTTTAAAAACCTGAAGATTTTCTTTGGAGGCTGGAACGAGTGGAACAAGGCTGGACTCCCGGTGGAGAAAACACTTTAGTATTTTTATGAAAAGAATAATAAGCAGTCAATATTTAGTTTTGCTTTTCAGATTAATAGTTGGGATAACCTTTGTTTATGCCAGCCTGGACAA